>ENA-OQHD01000374-OQHD01000374.1-human-gut-metagenome-genome-assembly--contig:-NODE-374-length-16831-cov-5.131645_pt1 | contig 16831 bp, 22 predicted proteins | sample MGYA00242560_ERZ504711 | MGnify/ENA primary metagenome ERZ504711 (study PRJEB26092, sample SAMD00036198) | human gut metagenome | host: Homo sapiens | study: EMG produced TPA metagenomics assembly of...
TACGAATAACACGTAGGTTCATATTAGCTTTTTGAAATTCCTGTGTCTTATCAATATCACCTGTCAAACCTATAATTTTACGAATTAATGTACTATTCTTACCTTTTGCTTTAGGATTAACTAAAAACCTTTTCATATAACTGCTTCTCAGTGAGTCCCTGATAGGCTAAAATTTTCATCAGAAATTAATTTCTGTAAATATTTTTTTGCTGACCTCTTGCTGTACCAACCACACTTTCTTGTTCCTTCTGATTAAAAAGTCTTATTGTTAATCAGATATGTCATATAGCTAGACTTTAATTCCCATGCACGTTGCTTGGCTAGCTCATGACTGAAAGGCTGCATTCGAAAATCTCTCCCTTTCCCAGCTCCTTTGGTACATGTAGATAAATAGTTACCATCAGATTCAGAAAGTTCATGGGCTTTACCTTGTTTGAATTTTTTCAGTAATGCGTTTATAATCCTCCAAAATCACTTCCATATCTTCAATCGACCATTCATAAAGAAATACTTTTTCAATAATATAGTCAGACATTGTTTGGTTAGGAATCAAGCCATTATAAAAGAGCAATAGCATCTTTTGACAATTTTTTCCACATATGGGTAGAGTAGAAATCATCTAAACTCTCTTCCATGTAATTAATAATTGTCAGTACCAACCGTTCTTTAGCACTGATTGAGCCATTCTTATTAACTTTAAAAGGAGTAACCTTCAACTCTACACCGATTTTTTCAAAATCAGCAGATGAATTACTGTTAGGTAAATATCCAAAAAAGAATTTTTCGATATAGTTACCATATTGTCCTTTGGACTTTATGCTTATTTCTTTATCTTCAATTTCAGATACTATGTTATTCTGAAAATCATCATAAGTTTTATACGGACTTCTTTGATACTCCTCAACTATCTGCCCAAATCGGTAATTTAATAGTACTTTAGAATAATCTACAACACTATTAATATCTGAATCATCGTAATCAAATAACTGCTCTTTCATCTTTAAAGCCCTTTCATAAAACGTTATTTTCATTATATCAAATTGATTTGTTGATCTAAACAAAAAAGTTATTGTATAATAGTAGAACCTATTTATTTTTTCGCGTCTGGAGAGTATTATGAACGTTTTAGAATTATTTGCTGGTGTTGGGGGAATTCCGTATAGGACTCGAAAATGCCAATCCTGATTATTTCAGAACATTATGGAGTAACCAATGGGAACCTTCTAGAAAGTCTCAGGATGCTTTCGAGGTATATAATTATCATTTTCCAGACAGTGAAAATATTAATATTAGCATATCTGATATTACTGATGAACAGTTCTCTGAAATGAATGCAGATATAATCGTCGGTGGTTTTCCATGTCAAGACTACTCTGTAGCTCGTAGCAAAAAGAACGAACAAGGTATTGAAGGACAAAAGGGTGTCCTTTTCTGGGAAATTATTCGAGCGACTAGGATTATTAGACCAAGATTTCTTATTCTAGAAAATGTTGACAGACTTCTAAAAGCTCCTTCAAAACAACGTGGTCGTGACTTTGCTATTATGTTGACTGCATTTAATAATCTTGGATATTCTGTTGAATGGCGTGTAATCAATGCTGCTGATTACGGTCGAAGCCAAAGACGTCGTCGTGTGTTTTTCTTTATTTATCGAAATGATATTCCATTCGCACATCAAATGGATCAACGATTTGAAGAACAAGAACTAGTTTTTGATGAAAATAGATACGACGATTATATTTTTCATGAAGGACTGTTTGCAACTCAATTTCCTATTATGAATACACCAGTCAAAAAACGCCATGTCTACTATGAACTCCCTGAGGATATCGTTGAGGTTTCTGATAACTTCTCAGGAACTGTTTGGAATACTGGTGTTATGCGTCATGGCAAGTACTATTCTATTGATACTGCACCTAACTATGATGGTGAACCAATTACATTAGGTGAGATTCTTCAAAACGAAGAGGAAGTCCCTGAAAAGTTCTTTATTACTGATCCAGCAAAACTCGAAAAATTCCAGTATTTGCGAGGACCTAAACGAATTGAACGTACTTCTGCAGATGGACACACCTATATTTACTCTGAGGGAGGGATGTCACCAACTGACGACTTAAACCTCCCAGGTCGAACCATGCTAACTTCAGAAGGAACAGTTAATCGCTCTACTCATTTCTTGAATGTTAATGGAAGATATAGGCTTATTACTCCTGTTGAGGCAGAACGTTTACAAGATTTCCCTGATAACTGGACAGCTCTGAAAAAGATTATCTGACGGTACTATTACCGAGGTTTCTGATAAGATGCGAATGTTCTTTATGGGAAATGCATTAGTGACAGACATTGTAAGAAAAATCGGTGAATTTATTGTAGAAATCGATATTGCTGAATAATATAAAAAACGCTTCCCTCAATCGAGAGAAGCATTTTCTTATTTCCAAAATTTTGCTTTTGATATGCCGATCCAAGCTGATAAACAAGCTAGGGATACTTCTGCATAAATCGCGTATTGTTTAGCAGGATAAAGCCATGCTTTATTTTCTTCATGCCAATGAGACTTCCAGAGACCGATGTAATTTTCCTGTTATTTCAGGATTTTTAAGGTACTCCATGTAATTTTCAGGTAAATTGTCTGGTTGATTCGTTTGTATGTTAATAATATAAATCACCAAAACAACCGTAATGACAGCTAAGAGTTTCAAAGCAATCATTTTTTCTTGGCTGTTAGTTGAAATGCTTTCAATTATTTTTCTCCCCAATATAGTAATATATGTACTCCTATACTTTAGTATAAAAAGTAGGGATACAACATTAATGATTAAAAAGTCAAAACATTTCGAAATCCTTGCACATCTTCCTCATTGTGATATAATAAAATTGTCAATCTGCTCAGAGATAAAGCTATTTCTGTGCAGATGTGACTTAGAAAGAGGTGTTTATGAGAACTTTAAAAAATGGTTTCTCTTGCTGAGGTAAATCAATCGATTGATACACCCAATCATAATCGTTTTTGGCAAAACCTTAAGGCTTTCTTGGGACCTGGGGCACTTGTGGCCGTGGGATACATGGATCCAGGGAACTGGATTACCAGTGTTGTCGGTGGGGCGACCTACAAGTACAGTCTGCTCTTTGTCATCTTAATTTCTTCTTTAATCGCTATGCAGTTGCAACAAATGGCTGGAAAATTAGGGATTGTAACCCAGATGGACTTGGCCCAAGCTACCGCCTTTCATTCGCCCAAATGGTTGCGATACACACTTTGGGTAGTCCTTGAGCTAGCCTTAATGGCCACGGACTTGGCTGAGGTGCTTGGTTCTGCCATTGCACTTAACCTGCTCTTTGGTATTCCAATCATGGTTGCCATTCTGGTTACAATCTTAGACGTCTTCCTACTACTGTTAATCATGAAGCTAGGGTTCAAAAAACTAGAGGCTATCGTTTCAACCTTAATTTTCGACAATCTTGGTTATCTTTGTCTATCTGGTAGCCTTGTCTGAACCGAGTATTACGGGGATTCTCGAAGGCTATCTCCCTACACCAACTCTCTTTGGACATTATGCTGCTGGACATACCAACCACCAGTTGACCTTGGCACTCGGGATTGTTGGGGCGACCGTTATGCCACATAACCTCTACTTGCACTCGTCCTTGTCTCAAACGCGTAAGGTTGACCATTCTAATGATGACGATGTGACAAAAGCTGTCCGTTTCATGAGCTGGGACTCAAACATCCAGCTAACCTTGGCCTTTGTGGTGAACTCCCTCCTCTTGATTTTGGGGGCATCCCTCTTCTTTGGTCACGCTTCTGATATTTCAGCCTTCTCACAAATGTACAATGCTCTTCAGGACTCTAAGATTGCCGGTGCAGTAGCTAGTTCAACACTTTCAACTCTCTTTGCCTTGGCTCTCTTAGCTAGTGGGCAAAATTCCACCATTACAGGAACCTTGACTGGTCAGATTGTCATGGAGGGTTTCCTCCACATGAGGTTGCCACAGTGGGTTATTCGTTTGTTTACACGTCTCTTCGCCCTGCTACCTGTCATCATTGTAGCCATTCTCTACGGCGATCAAGAAAAGACTCTGGACCAACTCTTGGTTTACTCACAAGTTTTCCTTTCACTTGCCTTGCCATTCTCTATTTTCCCTTTGATTTACTACACTTCTAAAAAATCACTCATGGGAAAACACGTCAATGCCAAGTGGAATACCTACCTCGGTTATGCCATCGCTATTGTCCTAACCATTCTCAATCTCAAACTTATCTTTGATACGTTTTAAAAAAAAAGCAAGGCTAGCACCATGCTGACCTTGTTTTAGTTTTTGAAGGCGTCAACGAGAACTTGGAATTCTTCGTTACTAAGGGTAATTCCCTTGCCCATCTTGGTGTGGTCTGGACTCCAAGTGCGGATATCGTACTTGGCTGGTGCTCCGTTAAAGCTCACACGATTAAGCTCCTTAGTCCATCCCTTATCATTCTCAGACAATACCAAGAGTTTTTCTTCAATTTCAAATGAAAATTCTGCCATTTGCTTACCTCCACTAACTTTATTCGTTTTTTTCCTGTGAAAATTTCAGGATTTAGCAAAAAGTTATCCACAAAATTTTACCTTTCATGCTATAATTATTTTATCAAGAAACGAAGGAAATGACCATGATAAACTTTTTAGAAGCGGTAAAGCATCAGCTTCATCAGTTTGTGGAAACAGGTTACTGCAAACCTGTCCACCTAATGCAAAATTATCTTATTAATGATATCTATCATGCTATTGATAATAAACAAATGGTCATGCTGGCTTCTAATCATAGGACCTATAAGGGCTACATCAATCGTTATGACAGCCAACGTCAAGCTATCTTTATCGAGCAGGACAAAGTTATCAGTATGATTGAACTAAAAGACATTAAACGTCTAAAAATCATATCTCAACGAGGTTAAGTATATTAGTTAACCTCTTTTTATTTTTCGGGTTGACTAATATAGTAGGTCTTGGTATGATAAGTTAACTATCAAATCTCTCGAGGTTAACTCAAATGACACAAAATCGTACACTATCCCTTATTCTTCCAGCTTTTAGTGCTGCTATTATTGCTGCACTGGCTCAAATCATCATTCCGATTGGGGCAGTTCCCATTACTCTACAGACCTTTGCTGTAGGACTTGTGGCTGCTGTTTTTTAAACCGAGGGAAGCTACTCTTTCTGCTATCCTCTATCTTATTCTTGGCGCTATTGGTTTACCCGTTTTCGCAGGAGGTGGCGGTGGGCTTCAATCCTTCTTTGGTCCTTCAGCTGGCTATCTTCTTGCCTATCCTTTTTTTGCTCTTGTCACATCAGCACTAACCCATGCTAAGACCCCTATCTGGAAAAGCTTTTTGGCTTTTGTTTTGGGAGATGCGCTTGTCTTTGTCGGTGGTATCCTTAGCCTGCACTTTCTTGGAAAGATGGGTTGGTCTGCAGCTGTGGCGGTCGGTTTGACACCCTTTATCATTCCCGACCTCATTAAAGGTCTGATTGTTACTTTGGTGACTAAGCCAGTATTAAAAGCTCTAAAAAATCATAGCTACTTTAACTAAAGAAAAAAATGATTGAAGACTTTGTTCCTGTGAACAGAATCTTCAATCTTTTTATTTTTCAAAATAAATATCATAATGCTTTGAACAAGCTAGGTTGAAAGCACTGTGACAATTAGGACAAGCTATTGCCTCTTGATACTCCTCAATAACCATCTCATGCTGATAAACACCACAGATAAGGACCTTGTCCTGCTTGAGATGACAAGGATAAGCTCGAAAGCTATGTGTTCCTCCAAGCTATCATGACACTGATAACAAGCATAATACTTCAGACAATCGAAGCATTTTAGGGCAACAATATCTAGCTCTGTGTGATAATGCTGGCACCTGCTCTCATTATCTACCAAGAGACCATATATTTTTCTCGTCATTAGACACGAACAGTCTTACTTGAACCATCTTTTTGGTAGAGATTAATCAAACCTTCTTTAGTTGAACGAATCATATCACCAGGTTTAACTTCTTGTGGCACGGTAATAGTAAGAAGTTCCATTGGGTTTGGTGCACGATCAATCTTATTACCATTAGCATCGTGAAGATCTTTGATCTCACACTCGAAATGACGGAAGCCTGGTCCGTAGAATTCAACGTGGTCACCTTCGAGGATAACATTACGTTGACGGATCGTAGCTGTCATAGTTACTGGGTCAAAATCTACTACTTCACCAACAAATTTGTATTGTGGAATCTTACGACGGGCACCAAAGAGTTGCTCGTTTTCTGTTGGAGTCTTGTAATAAAAACCTGTTGCCAATTCACGTTGGGCAACTTTCCAAAGCTCGTTAACCAAATCATCTTTAATAGCATAAAAGGCTTCTGCACTTTCCATGTAAGCATCACAGGCCGCCTTGTAACAGTTGGCAACTGTTGATACGTAATGGACAGATTTCATACGACCTTCGATTTTCAGGCTATCAACACCATTATCGATAAGGTCCGGGATGTTTTCAATCATACACATGTCAACAGCTGACATTGAGTATTCTTCAGGAACTTCACCGTGAATACTCTTTCGCTCTTGGCCGAATGGCATGTCGTAAAGGTCATATTTCCAACGGCATGACTGTGAACAACCACCACGGTTGGCATCACGGTCTGACATGTGGTTAGAAAGGGTACAGCGACCTGAGTATGAGATACACATAGCACCATGGACAAAGGCCTCAATTTCAAGGTCCGTACGTTTACGGATTTCAGCTAATTCTTCCATAGTAACCTCACGTGCTAAAACAACACGCGTCAAGCCATACTGTTTCCAAAAATGAAAAGTTTCAACGTTTGTCGCAGATGCTTGCGTTGACAAGTGGATGTTAAGGCCTGGAGCATAGGTTGAACAGATTTCAATCAAGGCTGGATCAGATGCAATAACGGCATCGAGTCCCATATCACGCAATTCACGGAACCACTCACCTGCACCTTTTTCATTTCCTTCATGGGTAACCATGTTAGAAGCAACGTGCACGTCAACGCCACGAGCGTGAGCGTATTCGATACCTTCACGAAGTTCATCCATGGTAAAGTTTCCAGCACGGCTACGCAAACCATAGGCTTGTCCACCAACGAAAACAGCATCTGCGCCGTAATTTACAGCAACTCTCAATTTTTTCCCAAAGTCCCAGCAGGCACCAGTACCTCTGGGCGTTTTTTTAGTTGTAGTCATAATTTCTCCAATTTGCAAGATTGTCGATTTTAGTTTTTAGGATAGATCCTTCGTTCCCTGAAAATGGAAAACTCTCAACCGAAGGAGGACGTAATTTTATTTTACACGGTCAGGTTCATAATCATAGAAACCTGTGTCCAAACCACGGTTGGCTGGGTGTAATTTATGAATGGCTTCATCGAAGAGGAAGGCTTGATCCTGTGAAAATTCTCCAGCCTCGATGAGGTCACGAGCCTTCACAAAATATTCGGTAATTTTTACGAAGTTTTCACCTGGGCAATAAACACCGTCCAACTTCCAGTGGTCAAAACCATGCTCAACGAGTTCTGAAAGCTTAGTCATCATATCCAGGTCATTATTGGCAAAGATATGTGTTCCATGCAAGTCTTCATAGACTGAGTAGTGAGAATCTGGATCTCCAGGTTCAGAAAGAAAGAGGTCACGTTCTTTGGTAACAGCTTCATCCGTTTTGATAAAGTTGTAGTAGTTTTGAAGAAGTGGTCGTTTTGAGTGGTGAATGATACTTGCCCCGTAAACCAAAACCTCTGCTGGAATTTGAAGATTTTCAGCCATGATGAAGAGTTCCGCAGATGGAATCTCACGGGCCAAAACAGCTTCAGATGCTCCTGCCTGTTTGCCCCAGAAATTAATCTGACGGCTAGAGGTTACCATGGTTGAAGCATCATAAATCATTTTGAAGGGACGTTTATCACGGTTACAGATGTAGAAAACTCCTGCATCACCAACCGTGATATAATCTGCTTTAATTTCTTCAAGAAAATCAAGGTAGTCAGGAAGAGCATCCATCATACTTTGGTGCATGAGGGCGTTAACTGCAACAGTTAACTCTTTACCTGACTCATGTACCAGCTCTGCGATTTTTCCGCATTTCTGCGAATGAAAAATGGCTTAGGTAAACCGAAGGCCAAAATGTTTTTTCCGCCGATGTAAATACGATCTACGCCAAGTTCTAGGAGCTCACGTGCCTGCTCGTAGCTCTCAGCTGTCGCTGTAATCACTATTTTTTTCCATAACTCATATTATAGCACAAATTGATTGATTTTTTTGAGAACTTTTAGGTTTTGTTAAATCGTATTTTGATATTTAAAAATAGTTTTATAATACTAGAATTTCAAAAAACTTTGCAATATAAACTTTTTATGGTATTATTAAAAAGATTGTAACTAGTGAAATACTGACTCAGTCTTTTAGCCTACACAAAATAGTGATTAAAGTACTTTATATAGAAAGGAGGCAGCAGACATGGCTGACAACTTACACCGTCAATTTGATCACATCGAAGATTTCGAGATTGAACGTCGTCAAACGACCAATTATCAAGACGATCAAGGTCTAAATAGTAATAGTATTAAACTACAAGATATGATTTTCTTTGGACGTGTCTCAAGCTTCTGTGTTTCAACAGTCCTAGTTGCCTTCCTTTTCTTGGTAGCACAGGTAGCTACCTTCTGGGCCTTCTTCTGGGCAATTACCATTAGCGCCATTGGTCAGTTAGGCATTTATGTCCTAATCGAATATCTTAAGGCAAAAGAACGTTGACTAAGGAGTCAACGTTCTTTTTAATTTGATTCTCCTACTTCTTCAGAGATATCTTTGATATCAATGAAGATATCATCAACGATAGCTTTTGTTTCTGCTTTAACATTGGCTTGCTCAGGTGTTACTTGAGCTGTTTTTTCCCTTGATGAGTTCAAAGCTCTCTTTTGCAAAGTCAGCAACTTGAGCTGTTTTTTCTTGAACGGCTTTTGTCAAATCAGTTGCAGTGATGTCGCCATTTTCAAATTTTGTTTTATAATCTTGGAAAGCATCGACTGCCAATTCTTTATAGTCGCTAACTTTTTCCACTACTTGATTTTGGTAAGCTTTAGGATCTTCTTTGAATGAAGCGATTTCCTCATCAATACGTGCTTTAACTGCTTTACCTTTTTCAGTTGTAAAGAAATACGCTGCTGCAGCTCCAGATGCTGCACCAATAATTAGGGTGTTTAGAAATTTACTCATGAAAAGACCTCCTTATTTTTTCTTGTCTTTTTTACCAAATAGTTTTGAAGCAACCTTGCCGATAGCAAAGGCTGAGCCTGCTTTACCGACACTTGCTCCTGCTGCACTTGCCTTAGCAGCGAGGTGACGAGCTCGAGTATTCAAGTCAGAAACACTTTCTGAAAGATCAGCTACTGCTACAAAGAGAGGATCAATCGTTTGAACTTTTTCATTAACATCTTCAACCAAGACATTAGCCTTAGCCAAAATTTCATTTGTTTGGTGAAGTGTTACGTTAATATCTGTACGAAGAACCGCAACTGTTTCTTCAACTTCTTTGACAACACGACGTGTGCGAAGTAAAGTTGGGATTAATGCAATTAGAAACGCAGCAAGTGCGATTGCGATAATAAGAAATGCAATTTCTACCATAGTTTTAGACTCCTTTGACCTGTTTAAAAGGTTAACGAAAAAAACTGAATGTTTGACTCCTGCCTCGTATGACCTTTGTTATTATAATTTTCACTTCATTATAACAAAGTCTAAACAGTATGACTAGTTTTTCATTTTATAATCTGCTTTTTGACGTTGTTTACGGAAATATAAGAGGACAGCTCCAAGGATAATGATGGAAATGCTGACCCATTGTGAGACACGCAAGCCGGCAAACATAAGACTATCCGTACGCATGCCTTCAATGACAAAGCGTCCAAGTCCATACCAGATAAGGTAAAATGAAGTCACATCTCCCTGTCGCAATCCCTTATTAAAATATCGTAGTCCCAGAATAATGCTAAAACCAACTAAATTCCATAGGCTTTCATAAAGGAAGGTAGGTACACGGTAGCTTCCATCAATAAACATCTGCTGACGGATAATTTCTGGAAGATAATTCAGTTGACTAACTGCTTTTCCATAGGCCTCTTGATTGACAAAATTTCCCCAGCGACCGATGCTCTGAGCTATCATGACCCCAGGGGCCGCAATATCTAGAAAATCTAAAACCGCTATAGCATGACGTTTGGCAAACCAATAAAGGACAGCTGCACCAGCAATCAAGCCACCATAGATAGCAATTCCACCATTCCAAATCGCAAAAATTTCCGATGGATTTTGGCTGTAATAAGACCACTGAAAAATCACATAGTAGAGCCTAGCACCAACAATGGCTATAGGAAAGGCTAAGAGAATAAAATCTAAGATATGCTCAGGATTGATTCCCTTTTCAGGAGCCAAACGCTGAGCCAGATAAACTGCAAGCAAAAGACCAGATACAATACAGATAGCATACCAATGAATACTGATTGGACCAAGTCTTAGAGCAATTGGATCAATAGTAGCTAACATTAGTCTTCACCATTCTTACTAATGAGGTCAGTCAAACGGTCCTTAAAAGTTTTGGTTGCATCATATCCCATTTGCTTAGCACGATAGTTCATTGCTGCAGCTTCTATAACGACTGACACGTTACGTCCTGTCTTAACAGGAATGCGGATACGTGGAATCTTAACGCCCTGTAATTCAATCTCTTCATTCCTATTTCCAAGACGGTCAAAGACCTCGTCATTTTCAAAATGCTCAAGACATATGCACAACTGAACTTGAGATGAATCACGGACAGCACTAGCTCCGTAAAGACTCATAACGTCAATGATACCAACCCCACGGATTTCAAGAAGATGGAGAAGAATTTCTGCAGGTTCCCCCCAGAGAGTTCCCTCATCCTTAGCATAGACATCTACACGGTCATCAGCAACTAGACGGTGGCCACGTTTCACCAACTCGAGCGCTGTCTCACTCTTACCGATACCAGAGTCCCCTTGAATAAGAACACCCATCCCGTAGATATCTACCAGAACACCATGGACACTAGTACGTTCAGCTAATTGAGAGTTGAGATACCAAGACATGTCACCTGAAAGTGATGATGTAGAGTTGCGTCCTTGAAGAACTGCTACACCATTTTCCTTAGCAGCTTGAAGCATCTCTTCTGGAATCTCAAGACCACGCGCCACGATAACAGCTGGAGTTTCCTTTCTAAATATATTAGCAAAAACAGAATAACGGTTATTAGCAGTCATGGTTTTAAGGTAGGTCCACTCCTTCATCCCAACCAACTGAAGTCGTTCTGGTGAATAATAGTCAAAATAACCCGCCATTTCTAAACCAGGACGAGAGATATCAGCCGTTGTTATCGCTTTTGCCAAAAGCTCCTCATTCCCATAGACAACCTTAAGTTTAAGCTTATCAACCAACATTTTAACAGTTACTGTCATGTTATTTCCTCCGATTATTTACTAGTTTCATTGTATCATAAAAAGGTTTTCAATGCGGTTCGCAAAGCAAAAAAAAGACCTATGACTAACACTAAGGTCAATCATAGATCTTTTCTGTTATCATTTACTCACCATTTCCACTCGTCTTCTACAGGTTCAGCATTTTTGCGTTTTCTTCCATCCTTAAGTTTTATTTCGGGATAAATATCCTCTTTATAAGGAAGGAGGAGGGCTAAAACTAAGTATAAGAAGATTCCAAACTGCGTGGAAACCATGAGAATAATAGCTAAGACACGAGCCAAAGTGAGGTTCCAGCCAAATTATCTGCCAAACCTGCAAGAACACCGGCGACGAGTCTATTTTTTCGTATCTTATAAAAGCGATTTGGCATGGTTTTCTTCTCCTATCATTTCGTTGATATCATTGTATGAATTTTTTGAGACTAAAAAAAATCAGTCCTAGGACTGATTTAGAAAAATGAGTTTGCCTTGGCACAAACCGCATCCAAATTTCTGTGTATTGACACGGCGTTTGCGACGGTAAGTGTGACCACAAGATTGGCACTGATAAAGGAAGTAATTTTCTGCCTGGTTTCGCATTTTGGGGGCGTACCTAAGGCCATCCACCCTAGCTAGTAGGTCCTTGAAATCTCTATCTCCATGTTTGCAGCCCTTCCCTTGAAAATAAAGGTGGTAGTGACAGAGTTCATGACGGACGATTTTCCGAAAGGTCTCGAGGCCGTGTTCTTCATAAAGTTTCGGATTGAAATCTAAGTGTCCATCCTTGGGGAAGAAACGACCTCCAGTGGTCCTCAGGCGCTTGTTCCACAAGGCTTGATGCTTAAATTTCCAACCGAAATCTTCGATAGAAACTGTCTTAACATAATCAGTTAGATTCACGTGGACCCACCAAGGAAAGATTAAGCTTTTCGTGTTCTAAGTCAATTTTTGACACCCATACGGTAACTAAATCCCCAACAGAAACCACTTGGCTTGGATGGTTAACGAAACTCTTACTCATCTCAGAGATATGGATAAGACCATCCTCATGGACACCGATATCCACAAAAGCACCAAAGTCCACAACGTTACGTACTGTTCCTTCAAGTTTTTGCCCCACCGACAAGTCTTTGAGCTCAAGAACATCCTGGCGAAGTACCGGTGCTTCAAAATCATCACGCAAGTCTCGACCTGGTTTTAAAAGGTCAGCAATGATATCTTTAAGGGTTTCCTGACCAAGCCCTAGCTCTTCTGATGTGTCTTTAAGATTAAGAGCCTTCAATTTTGCCTTAGCAGAGTCGTCCAAATCTGTGATGTCTAACTGCTTGAAGAGAGCCTTCACCGCTGGATAAGACTCTGGGTGGACTCCCGTATTATCCAAGATATTTTTAGCGTTTGGAATACGGAGGAAACCGGCGGCTTGTTCAAAGGCTTTGGCACCAAGACGTGGGACCTTCTTAATTTCATCACGTGATGTAAACTCCCCATTTTCCTCACGGTAGGCAACAATATTTTCTGAGATAGTCTTGTTGAGACCTGAGACATGTGACAAGAGAGTACTACTTGCCGTATTGACATTGACACCAACCTGGTTAACCACGGTATCAACGACGAAATCAAGATTTTCAGAGAGTTTCTTCTGGCTAACATCGTGCTGGTATTGGCCTACTCCGATTGATTTGGGGTCAATCTTAACCAATTCCGCCAGAGGGTCTTGAAGACGACGGGCAATGGAAATAGCAGAGCGCTTTTCGACCGTCAAGTCTGGGAACTCATGACGGGCCAACTCTGAAGCAGAGTAGACTGAGGCACCACTTTCATTGACAATCACATAAGAGGTCTCTGGGAAATCTTTGAGGACTTCTGCCACAAAGGCTTCACTTTCACGGCTGGCTGTTCCATTTCCGATAGCAATAATCTCAATAGCATGCTCTTTGATGAGGTCAGCCAAGTCTTTCTTAGCTTGAGCAATCTTAGCTTGACTTGCTGGAGCAACTGGATAGATGACCTGAGTTGTAATCAGTTTCCCTGTTTGGTCAACGACGGCCAATTTAGCTCCTGTACGAAAGGCTGGGTCAAATCCAAGTACCATCTTTCCTTTAAGTGGTGAGACTAGGAGAAGGCTTCGAAGATTTTGAGAGAAAAGATTAATGGCTCCATCTTCTGCTGCTTCAGTCAACTCACTACGGATACGACGCTCCATAGCTGGAATGATTTTCTTCTTGAGCGACTGGTTGATGACTTCCTCAATATAATCATTTTTTTGCTTGAAACGGGCACTGTAAAAACGATGCATTTTCTCAAGATTGTGCTTAAAGTTTACCTTGATAACGCCTAATTTCTCACCACGGTTAAGGGCCAGAGTACGGTAACCTTGGAGTTTAGACACCTTATCCGCAAAATCATAGTAAATCTTGAAGGTTTCCTTTTCATCCAGAGATTGATCCTTTAGGATCGAAGTGATCTCACTATTGTTCCAGATTTCGTTGTAGGTCCAAGAGCGCAAGCTATTGTCCTCAGAAAAGGCCTCAACCAAAATATCCACAGCACCCGCAAGGGCCTTGTCAGCTGTTGGAAAGGCTTCGGATGTCAACTTTTCAGCTTCATCTTTGAGGTTTGAACTATTTTGCAAGATAAGACGAGCCAGTGGAAAAAGGCCTGCTTCACGGGCAATAGTCGCTTTAGTGCGGCGTTTTTCCTTATAGGGAAGGTAGAGTTCTTCCACGTCTGCCAACTTTTCAGCCGCTTCGATGGCTGCCTTGAGTTGGTCAGTCAATTTGCCCTGAGCCTCAATCTTTGCCAGAACCGTTTCCTTGCGGTCTTGGAGGGCTGTCAAAGACTTATCCATATCAATGATAGCCTTGATTTGCGTTTCATCCAGATTTCCGGTTTTTTCCTTACGGTAACGGGCGATGAAGGGAATGGTATTACCTTCTGCGGTCAATTCCAAAACGGTTTCAACTTGTTGTTTTTTTAGGCCCAATTCTTGAGCCAATGTCTCTAAATTTAGATTTTCCATAAATTCTATTATACCACGATAGGAGGTATGCTTGGGCAGAAAACCTTATAGATGAAGCGAGATTTTTTGAGCAAGAGGTAGTATAATAAGAGAGTAAACCTATTCTTAAGGCTATTTCTTTCGGAAAATAGATGCATCTTCCTTGAAGCAAAGCTTCTTCTGCTGATTCCCTAATTTTCTGTCAGAAATGACGCCCTTAGTATCTTAATTAACTCGGAGGCTTTTTATGGCGGTTATTCAGAAAAAAACAAATGAACTTGAAAGCATGATGGCATCTTTTGCGGTTATCCCTGATTTTGAAAAGGCGGGAACTGATCCTAAGAAGGACAAACGTCTTCAAGAAGATAAGAAAAAATAAAAGTTATGGCTATTTTTCATCAACTACCAGATAGCGTTTTTCAGCTTCTGGCAGTTTTTCTATCTATTATTATCGAAGCCCTGCCCTTTGTTTTACTGGGAAGTATCGTGTCTTGCTTTATCGAAGTCTTCTTGACTCCTGAAAAGGTCCAAAACTTCCTGCCGAAAAGCAAGGTCCTGGCTATTCTCTTTGGAACCCATAGTCGGCTTTATTTTTCCTTCTTGTGAATGTGGGATTGTTCCCATTATCACGCGCTTTTTTAGAGAAAAAATGTGCCTAGCTATACGGCTATTCCTTTCATGGCAACGGCTCCTATCATCAATCCAGTCGTTCTCTTTGCGACCTATATGGCCTTTGGGAACTCTTGGTACTACGTGATTTTACGTTTTCTCGGAGCTTTCTTGATTGCCATGATTTTGGGAATTCTGCTCGGCTTTGTGGTGGATGACCAGATACTCAAGGACAAGCGTAAGTCTAATCATGTTCATGATTATAGTGGGTTATCAGCTGGTAAGAAAATCTTTCAGTCCTTGGTTCATGCTGTCGATGAAATTTTTCGACACTGGGCGTTACCTGATTTTCGGGAGCTTTGTGGCTGCAGGGATGCAGACCTTCCTCCCTACCCGAATCCTAACGACCATCGGTCATAATTCGGTGACAGCCATCCTCATCATGATGCTCCTGGCCTTTATCCTCTCACTTTGTTCTGAGGCGGATGCCTTTATCGGAGCTTCACTACTCTCTAGTTTTGGAGTGGCACCAACAGTGGCCTTCCTCATCATCGGTCCTATGGCTGATATCAAGAACTTGATCATGATGAAACACCAGTTTAAGACACGCTTTGTCGGGCTCTTTGTGGGAACCGCAAGTCTGGTAACAGTCATTTACTGTCTAGTATTGGGGGTGATTTAATGTTACGTTTTCTCATCTTATCTGGGTATTTTGAGCTCGTCATGTACTTGCAAGTTTCTGGCAAGCTCAACCAGTACATTAATATCCACTACTCCTACCTGGCTTACATTTCCATGGCGCTTTCCTTCATCCTCGCTTTGGTTCAACTCATCGTTTGGATGAAGAAAATAAAGGTTCACTCGCATTTGTCAGGTCGAGTGGCCAAGGGAACCAGCATCGTTCTCTTGGCATTTCCAGTTCTCACTGGGCTCTTAGTGCCAACGGTGACCCTGGATGCCAATACTGTATCAGCTAAAGGTTATCATTTTCCACTGGCGGCAGGGAGCGATCCTAATCAGGCCAATCAAGAGGGAACGACTATCCAGTACTTAAGGCCGGACACCAGCTCCTACTTCACCTCCTCAGCTTATGAGAAGGAAATGACCAAGGAGCTAGCCAAGTACAAGGGACGTGAGACCATCCAGATTACCACGGAAAATTACATGGAAGTCATGGAGCTCATCTATCTCTATCCAAACGATTTCGTGGGCAAGAAGGTCACCTATACCGGCTTTATTTACAATGACCCACAGACCAAGGGATATCAGTTCATCTTCCGTTTCGGTATTATCCACTGTATCGCCGATTCAGGTGTTTACGGACTGGCAACGACAGGAAGCGACCAAACCTTTAAGGATAATACCTGGGTAACAGTCACTGGTACCATCACTGTGAATTATTATCAAAACCTTAAACAGAGCCTCCCTATCCTTAATTTGACTGAGGTTAAAGAGGTTAGTCAGCCTGACAATCCTTATGTTTATCGTGTATTTTAAAAAGCCAAGTTCAATTGAACTGGCTTTTTATGTTGAATCAAACTGTACAGTTACTTAAATTCTTGAGAGTACAAAAAACCAATTTCTGTTGCTTCTTGTCTGTTCATTTGTTGTACAGTTACTTAAATCTTGAGAGTACAAAAACAGCGGTTAGTCATCACCTTTTAGCACCCAATGGGTTGTAACAAGTTACTTAATCTTGAGAGTACAAAACTTAAC
>ENA-OQHD01000375-OQHD01000375.1-human-gut-metagenome-genome-assembly--contig:-NODE-375-length-16829-cov-3.789726_pt1 | contig 16829 bp, 24 predicted proteins | sample MGYA00242560_ERZ504711 | MGnify/ENA primary metagenome ERZ504711 (study PRJEB26092, sample SAMD00036198) | human gut metagenome | host: Homo sapiens | study: EMG produced TPA metagenomics assembly of...
AAAACAAGTTCCCCCTGCTGGCGGTGGAGCATGGCTGCATCATCTCCAAAGACGCCGACATCACGGTGGCTTTTGAGGTGGAACTGCCGGAGCTTTACACCGTGACGGGCGCAGAGTACGAGGCGATACACGGCTGCTGGTGCAAGGCTATCAAGGTGCTGCCGTACTTCTGCGTCGTGCATAAGCAGGATTGGTTCATCAAGGAGAAATATATGCCGGAGTTACAGAAGGACGACATGAGTTTCTTGAGCCGTTCCTTTGAACGCCACTTCAACGAGCGTCCGTACCTGAAACACTCCTGCTATCTCTACTTGACCAAGACGACGAAAGAACGTAACCGTATGCAGAGCAACTTCAGTACGCTGTGCCGGGGACATATCATCCCGAAGGAGCTGGACAGGGAAACCACGACCAAGTTCTTGGAAGCCTGCGAACAGTTCGAGCGCATCATGAACGACAGCGGGCTTGTCAGGCTGCGCCGCCTCTCCACCGATGAGATTGTGGGTACTGAGGGAAAGACGGGACTTATTGAACGCTACTTCTCGCTCATGCCGGAAGGTGACACCACCTTGCAGGACATCGAGCTTTCGGCAAGGGAGATGCGCATCGGCGACAACCGCCTGTGTCTGCACACCCTCTCCGACGCGGAAGACCTGCCGGGCAAGGTGGCTACCGACACCCGTTACGAGAAGCTCTCCACCGACCGGAGTGACTGCCGACTGTCATTCGCCTCCCCGGTGGGGCTTCTGCTCTCCTGCAACCATATCTACAACCAGTATGTGCTGATAGACAACAGTGAGGAAACCTTGCAGAAGTTCGAGAAGTCCGCCCGTAACATGCAGTCGCTATCTCGCTATTCAAGGAGCAACAGCATCAACCGCGAGTGGATAGACCAATACCTGAACGAAGCCCATTCCTACGGACTGACCTCGGTACGGGCACACTTCAACGTCATGGCGTGGAGCGACGATGCGGAGGAACTGAAGCATATCAAGAACGACGTGGGCAGCCAGTTGGCAAGCATGGAATGCGTGCCGCGCCACAACACCATCGACTGCCCGACACTCTACTGGGCGGCGATACCCGGCAATGCGGCGGACTTCCCGGCGGAAGAGAGTTTCCACACCTTCATCGAACAGGCGGTGTGCCTGTTCACAGAGGAAACCAACTACCGCAGCTCGCTCTCGCCCTTCGGCATCAAGATGGTGGACAGGCTCACGGGAAAACCGCTGCACCTTGACATCTCCGACCTGCCCATGAAGCGAGGTATCACGACCAACCGCAACAAGTTCGTGCTGGGTCCTTCGGGCAGCGGCAAGTCTTTCTTCATGAACCACCTCGTGCGCCAATATTATGAGCAAGGCGCACATGTGGTATTGGTGGACACGGGAAACTCCTATCAGGGCTTGTGCGGCATGATCCGACGCAAGACAGGCGGAGCGGACGGTGTGTATTTCACCTACACGGAAGATAAGCCCATCAGCTTCAACCCGTTCTACACCGACGATTACATCTTCGACGTGGAGAAGAAGGACAGCATCAAGACCCTGTTGCTGACGCTCTGGAAGTCGGAGGACGACAAGGTGACAAAGACGGAGAGCGGCGAGCTGGGCAGTGCCGTGAGTGCCTATATTGAGCGCATCCAATCCGACCGTAGCATCGTGCCGTCGTTCAACACCTTCTACGAGTATATGCGTGACGACTACCGCAAGGAACTGGCACAGCGTGACATCAAGGTGGAGAAGTCCGACTTCAACATCGACAACATGCTCACCACCATGCGGCAGTATTACCGGGGCGGGCGTTACGATTTCCTGCTCAACTCCACGGAGAACATCGACCTGCTCGGCAAGCGGTTCATCGTCTTCGAGATAGATTCGATTAAAGGAAAACCGCGAACTGTTCCCCGTCGTGACCATCATCATCATGGAAGCCTTCATCAACAAGATGCGGCGGCTGAAAGGCGTGCGGAAACAGCTTATCGTGGAAGAGGCTTGGAAGGCCCTCTCATCGGCGAACATGGCTGAATATCTGCGCTATATGTATAAGACGGTCAGAAAATATTACGGCGAGGCAATCGTGGTGACGCAGGAGGTGGACGACATTATCAGTTCTCCGGTGGTCAAAGAGAGCATTATCAACAACTCGGATTGTAAAATCCTGCTTGACCAAAGGAAATATATGAACAAGTTCGACCAGATACAGGCGTTGCTCGGACTGACGGAAAAGGAGAAGTCGCAGATACTCTCCATCAACATGGCGAACAACCCTTCACGGCTCTACAAGGAGGTGTGGATAGGCTTGGGCGGCACGCAGTCGGCGGTCTATGCCACGGAGGTCAGCGCGGAAGAGTATCTGGCGTACACCACCGAGGAAACGGAAAAAGTGGAGGTTTACCGTCTGGCGGAGAAGCTGGGCGACGACATCGAAGCCGCCATCCGGCAGCTTGCCGAAAGGCGGAGAAACAAGGAATAACTAAAAACCAGAATGTATCAACCAAAAAAGGAAAAACGCGTATGAATTTACCAAAGTGAAAATGCTGCAAGTCAGCAAGTGCCTTATCGGATTGGCGGTCATGATGCTGCAATCCTGCGACGTGGCCGACAACCGCCGCGACATGCTGTGCGGGAACTGGGAGAGCGTGGAGGGAAAACCTGACGTGCTTATCTACAAGGAGGGCGAAGCCTACAAAGTGACGGTGTTCCGTCGTAGCGGTCTGCGCCGCAAGCTCAAGCCGGAAACCTATCTCTTGCAGGAGGAGAACGGCAACCTGTTCATGAACACCGGCTTCCGCATCGACGTGTCCTACAACGAGGCCACGGATGTGCTGACTTTCTCGCCAAACGGGGACTATGTGCGGGTGAAGCCGCAGCCGGGACATCCGACCGAAGAATAACAACCACTAAAATCCAAAGTAACATGAGAACAAGAATAACAATGATTATCTGCCTGTGCCTGCTTTTCGCGGGCAGGGCAAGCGCACAGTGGGTCGTAAGCGATCCGGGCAATCTAGCGCAGGGCATCATCAATGCCTCCAAAAACATCATCCATACCTCCAAGACCGCCACGAACATGGTGAGCAACTTTCAGGAGACGGTGAAAATCTATCAGCAGGGCAAGAAGTATTACGATGCCCTCAAATCGGTGAACAATCTGGTCAAGGACGCCCGCAAGGTGCAGCAGACCATCCTGATGGTGGGCGACATCACAGACATCTATGTGAACAGTTTCCAACGGATGCTCCGTGACGGGAATTTCAGACCCGAAGAGCTTTCCGCAATCGCTTTCGGCTACACGAAACTGCTGGAGGAAAGCAACGAAGTGTTGACGGAACTCAGGAACGTGGTGAACATCACCACGCTCTCCATGACCGACAAGGAGCGCATGGACGTGGTGGAACGCTGCCACTCGAAGATGAAGCGTTACCGCAACCTCGTGAGCTACTACACGAACAAGAACATCTCCGTGAGTTACCTGCGTGCGAAAAAGAAGAACGACCTCGACCGCATCATGGGGCTGTACGGGAACATGAACGAAAGATACTGGTAGCCTATGAAGTTCGACAACCTTCATCAGATTTTACGTTCACTTTATGAGCAGATGATGCCGCTGTGTGGGGACATGGCTGGTGTGGCGAAAGGCATCGCCGGGCTGGGTGCGCTGTTCTACGTCGCCTACCGGGTATGGCAGTCGCTGGCGAGAGCTGAACCGATAGACGTATTCCCGATGCTCCGTCCTTTTGCCATCGGTCTGTGCATCATGTTCTTCCCGACTGTGGTGCTGGGCACGATAAACAGCATCCTCTCACCCGTCGTACAGGGCACGGCAAAGATGCTGGAGGCGGAAACGCTGGACATGAACCGATACCGGGAGCAGAAGGACAAACTGGAATACGAGGCGATGGTACGCAACCCCGAAACCGCCTACCTCGTGTCCAACGAGGAATTTGACAAGCAACTGGAGGAACTCGGCTGGTCGCCCTCCGACATGGTGACGATGGCGGGAATGTATATCGACCGGGGAATGTACAACATGAAGAAGAGCATCCGCGACTTCTTCCGCGAGATACTCGAACTGCTGTTCCAAGCCGCCGCCCTCGTGATAGACACCGTCCGCACCTTCTTTCTCGTGGTGCTGGCGATTCTCGGTCCGATAGCCTTCGCCCTGTCGGTATGGGACGGTTTCCAAAACACGCTCACGCAGTGGATATGCCGCTATATACAGGTCTATCTGTGGCTACCGGTATCGGACATGTTCAGCACCATACTGGCGAAGATACAGGTTCTGATGCTGCAAAACGACATCGAGCGGATGCAGGCAGACCCGAACTTCTCGCTGGATTCGAGCGACGGGGTGTATATCGTATTCCTCTGCATCGGCATCATCGGCTACTTTACCATTCCCACCGTTGCGGGCTGGATTATCCAAGCCGGAGGCATGGGCGGTTACGGTCGCAACGTGAACCAGATGGCGGGACGAGCCGGAAGCATGGCGGGCAGCGTGGCGGGTGCAGCCGCAGGAAACGCAGTCGGACGTGTCGGCAAATTGCTGAAATAATCAATGTGCAATCATAAATTGGAAAATATAAATGGAATTCAAATCACTTAGAAACATCGAATCGTCGTTCAGGCAGATACGCCTGTTCGGTATCGTCTTCCTCTCGCTGTGCGCCGTGGTGACGGTGTGGAGCGTGTGGAACTCCTACCGTTTCGCAGAGAAGCAACGGGAGAAAATCTATGTGCTGGACAACGGCAAGAGCCTGATGCTCGCCTTGTCTCAGGATTTGTCGCAGAACCGCCCGGCGGAGGCACGGGAACATGTGCGCCGTTTCCACGAGATGTTCTTCACGCTATCACCTGGAAAAAAGCGCGATTGAACACAACGTGAAACGTGCCTTGCTGCTGGCGGACAAGAGCGTGTACCACTATTATTCGGACTTCGCGGAGAAGGGGTACTACAACCGCATCATCGCCCGGGAACATCAACCAAGTGCTGAAGGTGGACAGCGTGGTGTGCGACTTCAACGCCTATCCCTACCGTGCCGTGACCTACGCCACACAGGAAAATCATCCGGCAGAGCAACGTCACCGAGCGCAGCCTCGTGACCACCTGCCGCCTGCTGAACGCATCGCGGTCGGATGACAACCCGAACGGTTTTACCATCGAGGGTTTCACCATCATTGAGAACAAGGATTTACAGACTATCAAACGGTAACAGGACATGAAAAGTATCAGAAAATCAATGTGGGGCATGTATTGGAAACTCCACGACAAACGGAAACGCTTGGCGGCAAGTCTCAAAGGGTATCTGGACGGCTTGCCGCCGGAAACACGCCGCCGCATCGTGCTGGGGATGTTCGCCGCCTTCGCGGTGCTTGCCCTTTACACCTTCGGCAGAGCCGTCTATGACATCGGCAGGAACGACGGCTCACATATGGAAACGGGACACGCCGGACGGGTGGAACTGCCGACCCCGGCGGAAACAGGCAATCACTTAACACCTTATTTATATGGAACAGACAAAGAATGAACCGACGAAAGAGAACAAAGCTGCTCCCGAAACGGGGAAACCGAAAAAGGAGCGCGAACCGCTGACAGAGGCGCAACGGCTGAAACGGCAGAAGATGATCGTGCTGCCCGCTATGGTGTTGGTGTTCATCGGGCGATGTGGCTGATATTCGCCCCGTCCTCCGGCAAGGAGCAACCGCCGGGAACGGACGGATACAACACCGAGATGCCCGACGCTGACAAGGCGAACCGGCAGATTATCGGCGACAAGCTGAAAGCCTACGAGCATGGGGAGATGGAAGAGCGTCAGGAGAGCCGCAACCGTGCCATCGGGCAGCTGGGCGACATGTTCGACCGCGAGATAGCGGGAACGGAGAACGGAGTGGACTTCGACCTCGCCAATCCGGGCGGCAAGGAAGAAAGGGCAAAGCCAGCCACGCCGCAGACCATCCAGTCCTCCGCAGCCGCCTACCGTGACCTGAACGCCACGCTCGGAAACTTCTACGACCAGCCGAAAAACGACAATGCGGAGATGGACGAATTGTTGGAGCGCATCGCATCGCTGGAGTCGGAACTGGAAAGCGAGAGGGGCAAGGCTTCCTCTATGGACGAGCAGGTGGCTCTTATGGAGAAGTCCTACGAGCTGGCGGCAAAGTACATGGGCGGTCAGAACGGAGGACAGCCATCGGCGGAACAGAGGGCAGAGCCAACTACCGTGCAGAAAGGGAAGAAGAACAAGGCAATGCCTATCAGACAGGTGGAGCATCAAGTAGTTTCTTCACTCTCACAGCCTATGAGTAACGCGGAGTTTGTCGCCGCCTTATCGCAGGAACGCAACCGGGGTTTCAACACGGCTGTCGGCACGGCGGAGGTATTGGACAGGAACACCATACCGGCGTGCGTGCATGGGGCGCAGAGCGTGACGGACGGGCAGACGGTAAGGCTGCGCCTGCTGGAGCCTATGGCGGTGGCAGGCAGGACAATACCCCGGGGTGCGGTGGTGGTCGGCACGGGCAAGATACAGGGTGAGCGGCTCGACATCGAGATTACCTCGCTGGAATACGACGGCACGATTATCCCCGTGGAGCTTGCGGTCTATGACACGGACGGACAGCCCGGCATCTTCATCCCAGAACTCGATGGAGATGAACGCCGTCCGGGAGGTCGCCGCCAACATGGGCGGCTCGCTGGGAAGCAGCATCAACATCTCCACCAATGCCGGGGCGCAGCTCGCCTCCGACTTGGGCAAGGGGCTGATACAAGGCACGAGCCAGTACATCGCCAAAAAGATGCGAACCGTCAAGGTGCATCTGAAAGCCGGGTACAAGGGTCATGCTTTACCAAGCAAAAATATTGAAAACAATGAAAATTACCACTAAATCCAAAGTAATGAGAAAAGTAATCATCATGTTTGCCCTCGCTATGGGCATCATAACTGCCAACGCGCAGGAGAATGTAACCGTTGAAACGACCAACGGAAGTGAACAACCGACCTTGACGAAGGAGGTCTATCCGCAGAAGGAGGCGGACGGCGACCTATATCACGGGCTGTCACGCAAGCTGACCTTCGACCGCATGATACCGCCGCACGGTCTGGAAGTGACCTACGACAAGACCGTCCACGTCATTTTTCCGGCGGAGGTGCGCTATGTCGATTTAGGCTCGCCCGACCTGATTGCCGGGAAAGCCGACGGAGCGGAGAACATCATCCGTGTGAAGGCTACCGTAAGGAATTTTCCCAACGAAACGAATATGTCCGTCATCACGGAGGACGGCAGTTTCTACACCTTCAACGTGAAGTACGCCGCCGAACCGCTGTTGCTCAACGTGGAGATGTGCGACTTCATCCATGACGGCAGCACGGTGAACCGCCCGAACAACGCGCAGGAAATCTATCTGAAAGAGCTGGGCAGCGAAAGCCCGATGCTGGTGCGCCTTATCATGAAGTCCATCCACAAACAGAACAAGCGCGAGGTGAAGCATATCGGCTGCAAGCGTTTCGGCATCCAATACCTGTTGAAAGGCATCTACACGCACAACGGCTTGCTTTATTTCCACACGGAGATAAAGAACCAGAGCAACGTGCCTTTCGATGTGGACTACATCACTTGGAAAATCGTGGACAAGAAGGTTGCGAAGCGTACTGCCGTGCAGGAGCAGATTATTCTGCCGCTCCGCGCGCAGAACTACGCCACCCTCGTGCCGGGCAAAAAGAGCGAGCGCACGGTCTTCACGATGGCGAAGTTCACCATCCCCGATGACAAGTGCCTCGTGGTGGAATTGAACGAGAAGAACGGCGGCCGTCACCAGTCCTTCGTGATTGAGAACGAGGATTTGGTACGCGCGGGTACCATCAACGAACTTCAAGTACGCTGACCATGAGAAAGTACATCGCAATAATCATCGCGTCGCTTGCCCTTTTCACGGGGCAGGCGCACGCCCAGCGATGCCTGCCGAAAATGCAGGGTATCGAGGTGAGGGCGGATATGGCGGATGGCTTTAATCCCGGCGGCAAGGATGGCGGGTACAGTTTCGGGGCGGCACTCTCCACTTACACGAAGAAGGGGAACAAGTGGGTGTTCGGTGGCGAATACCTCCTGAAGAACAACCCCTATAAGGACACCAAGATACCCGTGGCGCAGTTCACGGCGGATGGCGGATATTACTTCAAGATACTGTCGGACGCCCGAAAAAGTCGTGTTCGTCTATGCTGGGGCTTCGGCTCTCGCCGGATATGAGTCTGTGAATTGGGGGCGAGAAAGTGCTGCATGACGGCTCCACGCTGCACGACCGGGACGCCTTCATCTACGGCGGTGCGCTGACGCTCGATGTGGAATGCTACGTGGCAGACCGTATAGCCCTGCTTGCCAATCTGCGGGAGCGTTGCCTTTGGGGTGGCGACACGCGGAAGTTTCACACGCAGTTCGGGGTCGGTATCAAGTTCATCATCAACTGACACGGGCATGGAAAGGACGGAAATAGATGCTGTCAGAAGGATGCCGCTTGCGGATTTTCTCGCACGGCTGGGGCATGAGCCTGTTAGAAGGAGCGGTAACGAGCTGTGGTATCTTGCCCCGTACAGGGGCGAGCGCACACCCTCTTTCCGTGTGAACGTGGCGAAACAGCTCTGGTACGACTTCGGTTTGGGCAAGGGCGGCGACATCTTCACGCTTGCCGGGGAGTTTCTGCAAAGCGATGACTTCATGAAGCAAGCGAAGTTCATAGCGGAAGCCGCCAATATGACGGTTGCCGGATGGGAAAAGCCCGTCTATCTCTCGAAGCCGACCGAATCCGTTTTTGAGGATGTGGAGGTCGCTCCGCTGCTCCGCTCACTGCTGACGGAGTATTTAGAGGAACGGGGCATCCCTTACGCCATCGCATCCCGTCACTGCTGCCGCTTGAACTACGGTGTGCGTGGGAAACGGTATTTTGCCGTTGGCTTTCCGAACATGGCAGGTGGCTATGAAGTCAGAAGCCGATATTTCAAGGGTTGCATACCTCCGAAGTCTGTATCACTGGTAAAGGCGAATGACATCCCGGCTGACGAGTGCCTCGTGTTCGAGGGCTTCATGGACTTTCTCTCTGCCGTGACGCTTGGTGTAACCGGTAACGCTGACTGTCTTGTGCTGAACTCAGTCGCCAACGTGGAGAAGGCGGCGGGATTGCTGGACGGATACGGGCGCATCGGCTGCTTCCTCGACCGTGACGAAGCCGGACGGCGGACGCTTGCCGCACTTACCATGCGATACGGGGAACGTGTCACCGACCGTTCCTCCCTCTATGACGGTTGCAAGGACTTGAACAAGTACCTGCAACTGACAACGCAAAAATTGAAAAAACAACCATCTCAAAAATCGAAGAACAATGAACATACTGAACAACAGAAACAAGAGAACATCCATCTTCAAGGCGGTGGCGTTATGCCTGATAGCCGCCGTGTCATTCACCCTCGTATCGTGCGACGACGACATGGACATTCAACAGTCCTATCCCTTCACGGTGGAGGTCATGCCCGTGCCGAACAAGGTAGTAAAGGGGCAGACAGTGGAAATCCGCTGTGAACTGAAAAAGGAGGGCGACTTTTCGGGTACGCTCTATACCATCCGCTATTTCCAGTTCGAGGGGGAAGGCTCGCTCAAAATGGATAACGGCATCACCTTCCTGCCTAACGACCGCTACCTGCTGGAGAACGAAAAATTCCGCCTGTACTACACGGCGGCGGGTGATGAGGCGCATAATTTCATCGTGGTGGTGGAGGATAACTTTAGCAACTCCTACGAACTGGAATTTGACTTCAACAACAGGAATGTAAAGGACGACGATCTTACCATCGTTCCCATCGGCAACTTCAGCCCCTTGTTGAAATGATGCGTGTATTCATGACAATGCTCTGTTCACTTCTGACGGTCTGTTCTGTGTCCGCGCAGATCAGCCGCCAAGAGGGAACGGACGGGCAGGCGGCAATCTACCGACTGCCGCTTATGGAACGTGCTTTTTTATGCTGCCGCTACTTTGAAGGCTGGCACTCAGAAAAACACTACCCATACGTCGGTTGGGGTCACAAACTTTTGCCAAACGAGAAGTATTCGGCACGAACCATGACAAAACGGGATGCGGATGAACTTTTGCGGAAAGACCTGCGCAAATTTGTCGCCATGTTCCGTAAATTCGGGGTTGATTCGATTTTGCTTGGCACGTTAGCTTACAATGTGGGACCGGCGAAGCTGTTAGGCAGCAAAACAATCCCCAAAAGCACCTTAATCAAGAAGCTGGAAGCTGGTGACAGGAACATCTACCGTGAGTATATAGCCTTCTGCAACTACAAAGGAAAACGCCACGCCATGCTGCTCAAACGGAGAAAGGCGGAGTTTGCGCTGTTGTATATCCCATAAAAGGACTGACAAAACTGGCAAAAGACGTGCCATATTTAACTTGGCACGTCTTTTGCTCTATCACTTGATAGATTATCGTAGGATTTTCTCGTTAATTGACATCGTTGAGCCATTTTTGCCTATCGGTTTCCAAATAACACTTCAAGTTGTAAGTGTTGTGAGAGCAATACAAAACATAGTTATTAACCATAAAAAGGTATAGCGAAATTATGAAGAAAGTATTTAGGAAAATTCAGAAAGGAACAACAAAAATGATTGAACGTATCAAATCGTTGGGGGGAAATGGAGACGAAGCAGAAATGTGTAGTTCAACGGTTCGAGATTATCATTCCCCTCCACCAAAAAAATTAACGACCCAATATATAGCCTCCGCAAGTTTTACTTGCGGATTTTTTGAGTTATCGCAGATTGGACAAAGGTTTCTTTGCTACTTTCTTTGTCCGCCATCATGCTCACTGAAAGAAAGTAGGGCGGCTCTCGCCGCCCCGCCACTCAAAAGCGTGTGTAAAGTCCCGTCACCATCGTGAACATTTCCTCCAGCATATCAAAATAGATACCCTCGTGTACGGCAATGTCCTTTGTCTTGCACTCAAAGGTCTTTTTGCTGAACGTCCTGCGGTAGAAGCGCATATTGTAGAGGTCTGCCCCTTCGTCATAGATGATGTCAAGGCGGTTGGCACTTGTTTTGTTCCTTGCAAGGCTCATCCGTAAGCCGTTGCCCATATCTATGAAATCACGGCTACCTGTCATGGCGGTGAAGCGTTTTCCGCCTATCTGCTGTAATATCGTCTTGGCTATCATATCTTTTGTTTTTAGGGTTTTAAGTATTGGCGGTGCGGACACCGCCATCCCGTTCAAAATTCTCGCATTTCGGAAATGGGGGTCTGCCGTTGTAGCCACTCTTTCACACATTCCATATTGTACTCGCTCGTGATGACTGCCGTATGGCTGTCGGTGGCGGTGAAACGTGTGCTTTCGTAATCATCTATCCACCCCTTGAGGGTGTCCGTTCCCCACGCTCCGGTATCGTCAAAGATACCGTCCAATGCCGTGATAGGTTCGCTGAACTTGACTATCAGCGTTTGATAGGTCGTGTTCATAGTCTGTCCTCCTTTCCCTTCTTTGCGTTCAGCCACTTGTCCCGTGCGGCTCGGCACTCGTCCAACGTGGGTTTGACACAAGAGAACAATTCTCTGTCTATGGGGTGGCGGTAGTCGTACTGCACAAGTGTCCGCCTGCGTCTTCCGATACCCGATTGGAAACGCTCGTATTTCTCCGTACCTGCTTCCGCGCAGGTGCTTACTCCGTTGATGGTCATTCGTGTTGTCATAATGTTGCTTTTTAGATGGTTAAAAATGTACTGACAGAACTCTGTTCTTCATCACCATTTCGGGGTTGCTTGTGTAGCGTTGGTGCAGGTAGAAATGGTGTGAGCCGAAGCCGTAAAGGAAAAACTTGTCAAGTTCGTGCTTCTCGGCAAACTCCTTTACGCTCTTTCTCAATTCCCCCTCACTCGTTGTGAGAGTGAGGAGGTTCACAAATTCAAGGAACATCGTGGGGATTGCATCATCCCACACACAAATCATACTTTCAATTCTTACTTCCATATCAATGTTGTTTTAGGGGTTATGCTATGCCGCTTTCATCCGCTCACGGATAAGGTTGGCGTTCTTGTTCACAAGGTCTATGATGCGCTCGTGATATTCGGTGTCCTGGTTGTGCTTGCCGTGGCACTGCACCACTTCGAGGGTTCGCAAGTCCACCTCTACGGTTTCAATAATCTCATCGCCAATCCTTGCCGATAGTATGAGGGTGTCGGCTTTCTTGTAGTATCCACTGCCAAACACGCAGATGCCCTGCGTCTTGCCCTCGTTGTAATACTCGTCTATGCTTTCAAGCACCTTGACGATTATTTCCTCGTCCGTGATTACCAAGCCGAAGAATTTGGATTTGTTGGCGATGAAATCCTCCGCATCTTTCTTTCGTTGGAGTTGTCGCTGTTGCTCACGCTCACGCCTTTCAATCTCCCAACGGCGTTGCTCTGCGGCTCTTTCCTTCTCGTGTATGGCTTCAATTTTTCGGGTTGCGTTGTCGTGTGCCGCCATGAAATCTTCGGGACAGATGTTCTTCGGGTTACGGAGGTCTTGACCGAGATTTTTTGAGCATACGCAGATAGTCGCACCACATTGAGAGGTTGTCTATCTGATACTTGTGACGCTTGGCAATCAGATATGATGCCCAACATTCATCGGCAGTACGGGTATTGAAAAGAAAGTGTTTCATGACCTCAATCTCACCGCCTTTCATAAGGGTTTCAATTCTTGGGTCTGAAAGCAAGGCTTTGAAAAGACGCACGGGGGAGATGCCGTGGAAATCGCCCTTGAAGCCGTTACGTCTGAGTTGGGGCAATATCCTCATCTTTGGATATGCACAGCTTCTTGCCACCACATCATCGTATAGGCTGTTGTGCGGTCTTACCTCCATATCGCTGCCTAATGCCCACACATCGCAATAGCAGAAAAGGAAGCCACGGAGCAACGCCATGTCCGTAACCTTGCCGTCGGGTGAAATCCAACGCTGCACGACCTCGTGGCAGTAGAAACGCATCGGTTCGCCTTTCCTGCTCTCGCATCTGACCTGCGCCACGCGGATTACCTGATACCCTTTGCAGGTGGTTATCACGCTGAAATTCTGCGTTTCCTTGTAGATGCGTCTGCGTGTGTCCTGCACTTTGAGTTCGGCATGGCATTTGGGGCAGGTGCAGCCTTCAAGGGTGTCGCATAGTCCGCTGTCGCTGTGCCACTCGTGACCGCAGTCGGAACAGGTGATGTTCCCTTTCTTGGTGCGGTAGCCGATATGCTCAACGCAGTGGCGGTATGCCCAATCTATTTGTGTCGCTGATATGGGGCGAAGGTTGGCGGAAAGTCTTGCCACCTCTTTCTGTATCTTGGTCTTCGGTTTCATAAGCCTAAATCAAATAATGAGGGTTGGGGTTGGTTTTCTTTTCTCGCTGACGGTCTGTGGCGGTTCTGCAACTTGCGGAGTTCCTCCTCTTGGTATTTGCGGACAGCGTTCTGACGTGCCTCCGCCTTTTCCTCTGCCGTGAGTTTCACAACGTGGTTCACAACCACTTGGCAGTCCATCGGTTTGCCCACCTCTATCTCGTTTTCCTCATAGTAGTGGATGGCTTGCCCGAATATCTCTCCGTCCGTGAAACCGTTGCAACCGCTTTTCTGCACATAGTTCAGAATGTGGGTCACGCACTCGTCCATGTTCTTGGCAGGGTTGCGGTACTTCTTTGCAAATAGCGCATCTTCCTCCGCACGCTGTTCCAAGTACATATATATCGTTCTCTTGAAATGGTCTGTTCCTTTCATATCGCTGTCATTTTTAGATTATCTGTTTCAGTATCTCTCTCCAATAGGTCGGCTCTACCTCGCTGAGAAGGAAGTCCATGAAATCCCTCCGTGCGTCCTTGTTCAGTTCGTGGTACAATCTTCGGAAAGTTTCAAAATTGCCGTTGATGTACGTTTCCACCATATACACGAAGATGTTGTCCACCTCGTAATATCTGCACTGCTGCGCTGCCGTCTTGCTGTTTCTTTTTGCCATGTCGGTAAGGGTTAAAGGGTGAATAACCAAAGGATGAAGCCAAAGAAGGCAATGGTGGAAAGGATAGCCACGATTACACCTATCGCCACTCGGAACACTCCGTTTACAATCTCTCTGATGATGCCCCAAAGGATGCCGAACACCCCGAAGGCGGTGCGCATCATCAAGCCGCATATCGCCAACCCGATGTGTTGCGCCATTTGTCTGAAATTTGCCGTTGCCGTCATATCTTCGCTGTTTTTGACTTTTTTTGTTTTTAATGCGGATTCAAGAGCTGAGGGAGTTGAGTTTCAAACTATCTTATCTGCCTCTCGTTTATCCGACACTTTTTTTATGCGTCTTTCTGTCGCATCGGTCGTTTTCGTTTCGGGTGCTTGAAAAGGTAGGGATTAGGGAATGCAAGGTTTTTCGGTCAAAATACTACCCGCAGGGCTGGAGATTTTTACCGAAAACAGGAGGCTTGACCTTGCTTTCCCGTCCAATCCCGGAATTACCTTTGCGCCCAGAACGAAAATGACTGACTGATGCGGCTTACTGAAAGGCGCAAAATGGAGGTAAACGAAAACAGAGGCAGATTGTGTAGAAAAAAAGCTTCAGGGGAAAATCCGTAAAAAAATGAATCACCAAAAGGAAAAAGACATCACCGGAAGCGTGAAAAGGGCAAACCACAACAAAGGAAGTATGATTGTTTCCGATCCGACGGAACTTGTTCAGCCGGGTGGCAACAATCATTCTTCCCGGTTTGTCCGGCTGTGTGTGGGCGCCTGTTTCATTCATGGGGCAGGCTGACACACTCTGCATTCACTTTCCGCTTCCGGCAAAAGAGACAGCGAAAAAAGAAAAATCATTTGAAAACCCGTAAAAGCACCTCTTGGCATAGGCGCAAAAGAAAGGGGCATTGCTTCATCTGTCTAAACATCGTTTAGGCGTGAGGCAATGCCCTTTTCTCCAGCTATGCGGTAGTCGGCACACGTTTGTTCCAAACTCGTTTTGGGCAATGGTGTGCCGACGGACAATACCGCTTTTACGGAAAATTCTTATGAATGAGGGGATAAAAAACGGGAGTTTATATCAAAATCTCGAATTAAATAGCTACTTTTGCATACGAAGAGTTCTTTGAAGGTTACGCAACGCGCAGAAGGATAATGCAGTAGATAACTAACTAAATCGTAACCTATTACTATCAAGAGCAATTAACCTACGCTCATTTCCAATAAATTACACTCTTTTCGTAACTTCATTCAGCAAATATACAAAAAATTAAGAAAAGACACCAACTGTACAGCAAGTTTTCCACATACAACCGATATGTGTTGAATACATGGTTAACAAAAAGGATAAATTAGGAGATAAAGCATTAATTTACAATGAATAAAGTGGTTGATTATAAAAAGTCAACCACTGTTCATAAAATCTCTCATCATACCTATATAGAACTAGTTTATTGGATCTATAGATGCAACACGCTGGATCTATAGATGCACCGTGTTCGATCTATAGCTCCAACAAACCCGATATATTGACAGCTTATTAACAGCCCTGTTATTATCTCAGTTTCTTGAATAAATCCCAAATAACAATACCCGCCGTAACCGATACATTCAACGAATGCTTTGTGCCGTATTGAGGAATTTCAATGCAACCGTGCGAATGGTCAATCACTTCTTGTTGAACACCCTTCACTTCATTTCCCATTACCACAGCATACTTTTTAGTCTTGTCCAGCACCAGTTCGTCCAGCATCACACTACCTTCTGCCTGCTCTACAGAATAAACGATGTATCCCTCGGAATTTTAGGTTATCAACAGCTTCAACAGAGTTATCAACATACTTCCAATCTACGGTAAATTCCGCTCCCAAAGCTGATTTTGTGCATCTCCGGATGGGGCGGGGTAGCTGTAATGCCACAAAGATAGATGCACTCGATGCGGAAAGCATCCGAAGTACGGAAAACGGAACCTATATTATGGAGACTGCGGATATTATCCAATACCACTACCAAAGGCAGTTTTTCGGCTTCCTTAAATTCCTCTACACTAATACGATTCAGTTCAGTTATCTTCAGTTTACGCATGACAATATACTTTTAAATCTCCCTGCAAAGATACTTTTTTCCGTTTATATCCCGGTTAATAACCGTTGAAAAGGTGTCAATACAATAGGGAAACAATTTTAAAAAGTAATCCTTGCATTATTCAAAGGTCTGCATATTACAGCAGTGAAACGAACAAACCAAAAAAGGTTAAGGAGAATTTTCCAGGCTTCATTCAACATATTTTTCCAGCCTGGTTTCATCGGTTTATAACTCTAAAGTTATTAACTTTGCATATTATTAACAACATGTTAATGCTGTTTAGCAGAAGTCTTATTATCAACGGATAAACTTAAAAACCCCGGTTTATAAGCATAAGAGTAAAATTCAGCTTGATACTAATAACTTCATAGGCAAGAAAAATCGTATTTATTTGTCCACACTGTTAACAGCCTATCATTACTATCAAAGGACTTTTTAAAGAAGAAAGAGAAATTAAAAAATATAATTATGGATAATCTTATAGAAGCTATCAAGCAGCTGAAGAAGGAGAAGAACGCAATCATTCTGGGGCACTACTACCAGAAAGGTGAAATACAAGATATAGCCGATTACGTGGGCGACAGTCTGGCTTTGGCGCAATGGGCGGCCCGAACGGAGGCGGACATCATCGTGATGTGCGGTGTGCACTTCATGGGAGAACGGCGAAGGTGCTTTGTCCCGACAAGAAGGTACTGGTGCCCGATATGGCGGCAGGCTGTTCGTTGGCAGACAGTTGTCCGGA
>ENA-OQHD01000376-OQHD01000376.1-human-gut-metagenome-genome-assembly--contig:-NODE-376-length-16825-cov-2.875494_pt1 | contig 16825 bp, 21 predicted proteins | sample MGYA00242560_ERZ504711 | MGnify/ENA primary metagenome ERZ504711 (study PRJEB26092, sample SAMD00036198) | human gut metagenome | host: Homo sapiens | study: EMG produced TPA metagenomics assembly of...
TCCACCTGGGTGGAAGTTTAGAAAAAAGGGAAAAAATGTGGTGGGCGTGCGCGGTGGAAAAAGCTGTCAATCCGTCATTCGCGGCACAAGAGACGGGAAGTTTTTCACACTAATTATTAGGAATTTACAAGCAAAAAAGCCTATCTTTGTGTTACTGAAATAGGGAGACACCCTGCCATCAATAACTGTAATACGGAAACAAAAGCATGAAAAAGGAATTGGGAAAATGGCTGATGGATATAGCCAAGTACATCACCACCGCCGTGGTGCTGACCTCGATTTTCGGAGAAGTGGAACAACAGTGGATAATCTACGCGGGAGGTACGCTTGCCGTAGCCTTGTCACTGGGCTGGGGCTTGTACCTCGTACGCGACAAAAAGGAAGGAGTATAATATGGGAGCACTGATAATGTTTGCATTTATAATCGTGGTTGCCAACGCAGCCGGATTGTATTACTGGTACCAGGAACATAAGAGCAAGCCCAAGAACACGAGCTGCTAAACCTCTAAACGCTGCGCTATCGGCATGACGGGCTTCTTCATCCATGACCAACCCCAACAGTACCCGAATTCTGAAAACGTCCACCTACGGGCTGGAGACTTCGCCCGACGGGCAGGAACTCTTCTTGTGCCGTTACAAGAAACCGGGCTGGAGGCTTCGCCTCGATGATGCCGCCACCGACAAGACCAAGCTGGCCGCAACGTTGCGCAAAGCCGCCGAATGGCTCACCAAACGGCAGGGATAACCGCACACCGGCACCATCACAGCGCACGCCCACCACATTTTTTCCCTTTTTTTTGCTAAACCCCATTCAGGTGGAGGACGGCATGCAAGCAAGAAATCCGGGAGGAAAAAAAGCCGCACGCCAGCCCCGGCGCTCAGGATTTTTTTCTTCCGGATAGGCGCAGCCGGTTCTTGATTGCATGGCGGCCGGAGCCTACCTTTGTGAAGAAAAAGAAGGAAAATCCACAGAGTAACTCTCTTTGAACGCTATCTACATTTACATCGCATTAGCTTATGTTTTTCAACCCTACATCATCCTGCGGCAAGTACGGAAAAATGTCCGGAATGTCTCCATGGCAGCACATATCCATACGCCCGGCACCGCCCGGCCGTTTTTTGCTTTCGTTTTTCAAATCCTGCCGGGACAAAAAAAAGTCGCCCCGACGTTTTTTCATTTCGTCGGGACGATTTCAAGTGTTTCTGCGTGAAAACGAAGGATTAGCCCAACGGATTCTCGCCCTGGTCGCCATCACTTCCACCGCCTCCGGGATTCTCACTTCCACCGTCCTCGGAGCCGCCTTGGCCTTTGGTTGCAACAGTAGAAGTTTTCTTGTAGGACAATGTCTTGCAAATGTCCTTCAGTTCCTTGCAGGGAACAAACACGATACGCGCCTTCTTGATGTTGGCAGCGGTGAATTTATCGGCAGACACTACGCCTTCGGTACTGATGGCCAGACGGAAGGAGCCGAGGTCGTTGATACGGACAATCTGACCGCTGGCCAGCTTTTCCTTGGCAATGTTCATCACGTTGTCCATCACGGCCTTGGCATCGGCGCTGGTCACGGTGGAACGGTCGGCAGCGGCACGGGTAAGCACGTCAAAGGTACATTCGTCGGTGGCTTGCACTTGGGCGTAGAACTTGGGGGCTTCCTGCGGTTTCGCAGGATTCTTGCGGGCTGATACGGAATAGGATACAGACATGGTAAAAGTAGGGGTTAAAGGGTTGATGTATATGTTACGCCTCCCCATCGTGGAGAAGCAGAACAAATGTACGCATGTACGCGCGTAAAGTCGGGCGGTTCGTGAGGATGCGTGCTGATTTGTGCAGATATATGCCGGATTGTTACCGGTTGTTACCCCGACTGTTACGGGCTGTTACCATTGTTACCGGTTGTTACCTACTGTCCGGGCACGCAAAAAGCGCTCCGTGATGGGGCGGCTTCCTCCGGAACTCACGTCGGGCGGCTACTTGTTCCCAGCTTTTTTATCACCTGGCTTTTCCCAGCAGAGAGGCGATGAAGTTGCGGAAACTCTCGTTTGTAAATACGAATTTCAGGACACGGAGTGTCCATTTCAAAGCGGTTTTCATAGCGGTATCACGATTTTTAAATGTTCGCTGGCGAAGGTACGGAGCAACGGAATAGCCACGACCGCTATGTGTGGTTGTGTACGGATGAGTGTGATTTTTCGTGCGGTTCTGTCACCCGTTGCGGTGGAAGGCCTCGGCGCAAAGCGGAGCATATTCCGTGGAGGCGTCGAAGCAGGGACACTGCTTGAGCCATTCTTGCGGCTCAATGACGCCGTTACCGTTCAGGTCGGGACTGAGGTCGCGATGGCCGCAGACGGTGCTTTTGGGGTACAAAACGAGCAACTGCCGGATGAGGAAGCGCAGCGCTTCGCGTTGCTGCGGTGTACGTGTATCGGCAGCGGCCCCGTCGGGCTGCAGACCGCCTTCGTAGGCAATGCCGATGCTGTGGGCATTGAAGCCCCGCACATGGGCGCCGACAGTATCGAGAGGGCGCATCGGGAATACGGTGCCTTCCCGGGTGATGTAGAAGTGATAGCCGCAGGCGGTGAAACCCCGCTGCCGGTGGAGGCGGTCGAGGCTTTCCGGGGTAAGCTGGCGGTCGCACCGGGAAGCGGTGCAGTGCACTACGATAAGGTTGACGTTTCGGTTACAGTCCAGACGGAGCGTCGGCAGATTGGCGGTAGACATTGCGGCAGTGGCGGCTGCAATGGGTTGGGAAACGATAGCGGGTTGTGTCATGAGCGTGCTGAAGGTTGGGGGTTACTGTATAAAGGTATAGGTGGCAAACGCAGTGGCAGAACGTCAGAATGGGGAGCCGAAGGCAACCGCTATCAGGTCTTTCTGCCGGGGTGTCAGTACGCGGGCCGTCAGGTGGTAGTGGGTTTCGTCGAGGGCTTGCAGCAGTTCGGGACTGTCTTTTATCCAGGCTTTCAGGCGGATGCTGGCGCTTGCCGGCGCGATGTTGGGGAAGTAGAGCACGGCCAGCTCCTTGAAACCGTAGGAACGGTTCTCCAGCTGGCGGGCGGCAGGGTGACGGGCAATGCCGGATGCAGGACGGCAGGTGTCGGTGTTGCGTAGGGATGTGCGGAAAACGTCGGAGGTCATAAGCATAAAGGTTTGATTTACATCAGTAAAGGTACGTCTTTTTGTACGGAATGCCACGGATTGCAGGCCAAGACTATATATAAGTATAGTTAGGGGTACCCGATAACTACCCGATGTGTGTGCAAAGATGTGTGCAGACTGCCCGGCATCGTCCGGCGAAGCCGGTGGGAAAGGTATTGGCCGCTTCGCGGACACACCCCAAGGCTTGGCCGGACGGCAGGCGGCGCACAGAGACACGCTCCGCAGGGAGCATGCAGCCCGGCGAAGCCGGAGGGAGATGCCTCCACCCCAGGCGTGGGGGCGAGGAACTGCGATATTACGGCAGCTCTGACGACCGGAGGGAGCGCTGACGTAGAAGCAAGGGCGTATTGTTAACATAATAGCGAATATTTTTAGCGTAGCGCAGCCGGGAATCAAGCGAAGCGCCCGGCTGAAAAAATATTCTTATTATGTTATAAAAACTCGCCCTCCTCTCTCTTTTTTCTGCCCCGGCAGAGAAAAAAGGCAATACCACTGGAGCATACGGTCGCCGTAACATCGGCGGGCGACGGGCCCGACGATACCGGGAGCGCGGCAACACTGTCCCAGGGCGGCCTGCCCCGCCGTGTACAAGCAATCCCAAAGGGGGAGGCGGCACGGCCACAGAAGCCGGAAGCCCGCGCGGCAACACCATCTCCCCTGCCTATGCCCGCGACGGAGTACCGCCGTAGCCGCTGCACCCTTTGCGTGCTGCCTGGGTGCCCGCCTGCGGGCTGGCGGCGTGCATTGGGGGCAGGGGCGGACGAAGAGCCGGATGCTCCGTGCACAACAGGTGGCAGCACTACTCCCTCAACGCCACCGCCTGCAACCGTTGCAGTGCCTCGACATAACCGCACAACGCGCGGCGCATCTCGGTAAACTCCTGCTCCCTCTCCCGCCGCTGCTTCGCTTCCTCCCGATAATGGGCACAGAAACGGGGATACTCCTTCATCACGTATTTCAGCGCTTCGCTGCCGGTAGATTTACCCACCAGCGCCTTCAGCCGCTCCAACTGCTCCGCTTCCTCCGCTGTCAGCCGCAGGGTGAGTGTCGATACCTTCTCCGTGCTCATGGCCGTATCTCCTTCCCGTTTCCGGACGCTGCCCGAAGCGCCGCCGCCGCTTCCTCACGGTTCATCCGCTCGGCACGCTCGAAAGCTTCCCGATAGGTCCGGTACTTCACGCCGAAGCGCTCAATCGTTGCCCCGCATGCCGTGATGCGGTGTGCCACACACCACCCGTGCGCCATCTTGCGAGGGTAGTACTTGCCGCTAATCGGAGCGGCTGCCGTCTGTTGTCCATTCGTCATTTTCGATGTTTTTTTAGCTCATGAGGCGTACCACATGAGCGTTTTTACCACTGTTTTCGCTCACGACACACACGCCGAGAGCGCACTTTGTCTCTGGCTTCCCCCCCATCACGAAGCCTTGGCAGGCACCGCCTTCCGCAGCTTCGAGAGGATGTACCTTGCCGGCATGTTTATCTTGCCCTTCGACCTCCGCACTTCGTCGATTGCCTCGCGCAACGCCCTCTCCTGCCCTTGCGCCGCCTCGAGCACCCGTTCGAGGTCATAGCTCGGCACCTTGACCTGCCGCAGCATCTGCCGCAATTCTTCGGACGTGTCGGCCGCCTGCCGCCTTACCGTGAGCCGCCCCGCCGCCACCAGCGAGCGAAGCGAAGGCAGCAGGTAGCTGCACACCGTGAGCCTGCCCCGGCTCTGCCGCACCTCGTCGGCCAGCGCCCACAGCGGCGAGCCGTCGGTATCGATGCCCTCTATCGTGCCTATCCAGCGGACATCATCCGGGGCAATGCTCATCGACCTGAACAGTAGCTGCAGTCTCTCCTTCCCCGAAGAATGCGAAGCTCTCTCCTCCTCCTCCCTTGAGGGGGAGTTTGAGGAGGAGCTTTTTATTAGCATAACTCTTAATAGATTTGTCGCATTCTTCTGAGAAGTTTCCAGAAGTTTCCGGAAATTTCTGGAAATCTTCCGGAAACGCTTCCTCCTCCTTTGCTTCCAGCTCCGACAGAACCCGCTTCCCAACGCCCTCTGACCCCCGTTTCCGTCTGTGCGGTTACAGCCGGAACGGCAGACACCGGCGCAGCGGTTCCCGGCACATCGGTAACGGCTTTCGGCACTGCACCTCCCTCGGCTTTCGGGATGATCCGCATCGGCGGCAACTCTTCCCTCGGGAAAAGCTGCGGCAACGGTTCCGGCGCCTGGACGGTCTTCTCCGTTTCAACCAGCCGTAGGTCTTCCTCGATGGCGGGTGTCTTCTTGCACACCTTACAGATGTCGATGTAGCGCGTCTGTATGCTCCTGGCCGTCAGCACCCCCTTCTCCTGCCACAGCCGGTTGTCGAAAAGCCCTATCTCGGCGCAGTAGCCGATGATGGCCGTCACCTCTTCCTCCTCGATGTCCCAATATTCGGACACGTCGAAAAGATGGTCTTCGGTGAACGTCAGGCAGTAGCCCCTCACCCGGTAAATCTCGTTGAGCACGTACTGATAGACAGCATACCCTGCACAACGGTACTTCTTCTTCAGGCGCTTTATCTTGATGTCCTGAAAGCGGTCCGTCTCCGCCTTGTAGTAACTGAAACCCTGCTTAGCCATACTCACTCCTTTCCTGCTATGATTTTCACCAGACACGCCTCTATCTCCTCGCGCTTGTACAGATAGGTTTTCCCGAAGCGGTAACAAGGCAGCTCGCCCTTCGTCCGCAGCAGCTTCAGCGTGGAGTTGCTGATAGAGAATATACGTGTCACGTCCGCACTGCGCAGATACTCCTTATCTGTCATTTCCGTCAGGCATTCTGCCGCCTGCAGGGCATTCTGTTCAAAAAGGTCTCTTCTTCATATTGATAATGTATGTTTATTGATTACTTGCATGATTGTCGCCCTCCTTGCCCTTGTTGGCATAAAGCTCTTTGAGTTGTGCCATGTCGTCCATCACCTTTTTGTCCACAATCTTGGCATACAGCTGCGTGATGGTGAGCGAGGCATGCCCCAGCATCTTGCTGACCGTCTCGATGGGGATGCCGTGCGATAGCGTGATAGTGGTGGCGAACGTGTGCCGGGCGGTGTAAGTAATATTTAGAAATGCAATAAAAAACAGAATGACGATAATTAAACGTAAAACGTTTATAATTAAGCATTTTGCAAGATTTGCAGAACAGACAGACCTGCAAAAGAAAACAAAATATTGCGACGTTTCAGTTACCAGACTGTTAGCCGCCTGTTTCGAAAACAACGGCAGGTAACCGAATTTTTACCGATAGGAACAAAGCAGATTTGTATTCACTGTTTATCAATGTTTTGCATGCCAAAAGGGACGCTTTTCAAAGGAGTATTTTTACAACCTAAAAAATGAGCGTTATGAAAGTGGAAAAATTCAAGGTGCTGCTCTACCTGAAAAAAGGAGCGAGCCGGACAAGACCGGCAAGGCCCCGATCATGGGACGGATCACCCTCAACCGCACGATGGCGCAGTTCAGCTGCAAGCTCTCCTGTACCCCCGGGCTATGGAACGCGCGTGAGAGCCGATTGAATGGCAAGAGCCGGGAAGCGGTGGAGACCAATGAAAAATAGAGAGGCTGCTGCTTGCCGTACACTCGGCCTTCAATTCCCTCATGGAAAGGAAAAAGGATTTCGATGCCGCCGCGGTCAGGGACATGTTCCAGGGTAACGCGGGCATGCAGATGACCCTGCTCAAACTTCTCGACCGGCACAATGAGGAGATGAAGGCCCGTGTCGGCGTGGACCGTGCACCGACGACAATGTCGACCTACGTGTACACCCGGCGCACCCTTGCCGAATTCATCAAAACGGAATTCAAGGTCTCGGACCTCGCCTTCGGACAGCTCAACGAGCAGTTCATCCGTGACTATCAGGATTTCTGCCTGGAAAAGAAGAAACTGGCAATGGAGACGGTGCGCCATTACCTGTCCATCCTGAAAAAGATCTGCCGCATCGCCTACAAGGAGGGGCACTCGGAGAAATACCATTTCTGCCACTTCAAGCTGCCCAAGCAGAAGGAGACAACACCGAAAGCACTCAGCCGGGAGAATTTCGAGAAGCTACGCGATCTGGAGATACCGGAAAAACGCAGGTCACATGTCATCACCCGGGACCTCTTCCTCTTCGCCTGTTACACCGGCACCGCCTATGCCGATGCGGTAAGCATCACCCGGGAGAACCTCTTCCAGGATGACGAGGGCAGCCTCTGGCTGAAATACCGGCGGAAGAAGACCGACTACCTCGGACGCGTCAAGTTGCTGCCGGAAGCACTCGCGTTGATCGGGAAGTATCGTGACGATACCCGCATCACCCTCTTCCCGCCGCAGGACTACCATACGCTCAGGGCCAACATGAAATCCCTGCGCCTGATGGCGGGGCTGAGCCAGGACCTTGTCTACCACATGGGAAGGCATTCTTTCGCCTCATTGGTCACGCTCGAGGAGGGAGTGCCGATCGAGACCATCAGCAAAATGCTGGGACACTCCAACATAAAGACCACCCAGATATATGCCCGTGTAACTCCGAAGCGACTGTTCGAGGACATGGACAGGTTCGTCGAGGCAACCCGCGATTTGAAACTTATTCTTTAATCCTTAAACAATTAAACAATCATTATCATGCGCAGTACATTCAAGCTTTTATTCTACATCAACCGTAACAAGGTAAAATCGGACGGCACGACCGCCGTCCTCTGCCGGATCAGCATCGACGGAAAGAAATCGGCTGTCACGACAGGCATCTATTGCAAACCCGGAGACTGGGACAGCAAGAAGTGTGAAATCAAAACAGCCAGGGAGAACAACCGCCTTACCGCCTTCCGAGGCCGGCTGGAAGAGGCGTACGGGAACCTGCTGAGGAACCAGGGAGTGGTCACGGCCGAGCTGCTCAAGACCACCGTATCCGGTGCCAATTCCGTGCCGGAATACCTCCTGCAGGCCGGAGAGGTGGAACGCGAACGGCTCAGGGTCCGCTCCAAGGAGATCAATTCCACCTCCACCTACCGCCAGTCGAAGACCACGCAGCTTAACCTCAGGCAGTTCATCGAATCCCGCGGGATGAAGGACATCGCCTTTTCGGACATCACCGAAGAGTTCGCCGAATCGTTCAAGGTCTTTCTCAAGAAAGAGCTGGGACACAGGAACGGACACGTGAACCACTGCCTGTGCTGGCTCAACCGGCTCATCTACATCGCCGTGGACCGGGAAGTATTGCGTGCCAACCCGATAGAGGACGTGGCATACGAGAGGAAAGAAGCGCCTAAACTAAGGCATATCAGCCGCAGTGAACTGAAGCGGATGATGGAAACCCCGCTGCCCGACCCGATGATGGAGCTGGCGCGCAGGACGTTCATCTTCTCCTCGCTGACCGGTCTGGCCTACGCGGATACGAGGGCTCTCCATCCCCGTCACATCGGAACGACCTCGGAAGGAAGAAGGTATATCCGCATCCGCCGCGCCAAAACGGACGTGGAGGCGTTCATCCCGCTGCATCCCATAGCCGGACAGATACTGGATCTTTACAACACCACGGATGACGACAGGCCGGTATTCCCGCTGCCGGTCCGCGATGTCCTCTGGTACGAGGTACATGGAATGGGCGTGGCATTAGGCATGAAAGAGAACCTGTCCTACCACATGGCCCGGCATTCGTTCGGGACCCTGACACTGACCGCGGGCATTCCGATAGAGAGCATCGCCAGGATAATGGGCCATACGAATATCGACAGCACGCAGGTCTACGCCCAGGTCACCGACCGGAAGATATCCTCGGACATGGACCGGCTGATGGAAAGAAGAAAGCCTGCGGCCGGCAAGGAAGCCGCAGGCTAAATGAAAAAAATTGCCGCCGGAATTGTATTTACGATTCCGGCGGCAATCCTTAAACTTGAATACGATATTATACCAATGCTGCGTGATAGTTCTCCTCCAACAGCTTCTCGATGTCCGACTGCCTGTACAGGATCTTCCCGCCAAGCTGGATATAGGGAATCCGCCCTTGGTCCCTGTAATCCTGCAGGCACCTGCGGCTGATCCTCAACGTTCCGGAAAGCTCCCTGTCAGTCAGGAACCGTTCCCCGTTGAAGGGAGGACGGTTGTCACGGGCAAGACGCTCCACTTTTTTCTCCATGTTGTCCAGCAGGGCAAAGAACCTGCGGACACGTTCGTTCTCCTTGTCGATAATGCCTTCCATCTCTTCCGCTCTTTAAAGGTTTCCGTTCTTCCTTCCTTCTCTCATTGCCTTCTCCTTGCGTCTGATGCCGACGTAGGCCATCAGCTTCTCCACATCCTCTGGCTTATAATAGAACTTGCGCTGGAGGCGGGTGAACGCCAGCCGTCCGGTATCGCGGAGTGTCTGCAGGGTACGTGGCGAGATGTCAAGGCGCAGGCAGACATCCTGGCCGTCCAGTCACTCTCCGAGTTCCTTACAGCGGTTTCTCTCATACAATCTGTCCACATGTGCGGACAGGTTCTCGGCGCGTGCCAGCATCCTCTCAAGGACACCGGCCTCGATGTAGCATATTTCCATATTTTTCAACTTGTTTAAATGTCAGTGCGAATATAAGGGAAGAAACCATGAGAGGCAAGCGCGACCGGCACACTGGCAGGAATAGTCATGGATAGTCGGTTTTTGTCATATGGGAAGGAAAAATACTCCGTAGCCGGTCGGTTTTCACGACCCCCTTTGGAAAACCTGAAGGACGGGTGCGTCACGACGATGAAAAAAGAAAAATCCCCACCGGAAGTGAAGCGACCCCAAACCGGCAGGGAGTGTAATAATAAAGGAACGGACTGTTCAGCCCTTGATGTAACCGTACTTTTTCAGGTCGTCCATGAAAATGCTCCGGCGTATCGGTCCTCACCGTCACCCCGTGCAGTTCCCTGTACCGCCCGGAGAAATTCACCATGTACTCCCCGTCGGTGCACCCGCTGTCAAACCAGCTGCCCTCACGCAGGACGCGTACAAACTCGGAAGGGCCGGAGGCGGCAATCCTGCCGCCATCCGCCAAAATACCTGATCTCGTTTTTTTTAATTATCGGTATTTCAAATGTCTCAAAAGCCTCTTTGACAGGTTACCATCCGGGATGATCGCCTGAATTCGCATGTACCGGATTTTCTATTTACCAGATTCCATAATGGTTCCTGCCATCCGTTTTTTCTCTGCGGCTGTCGCTTTTTTCCTCGTGGCATCATGGTCTGTTACCGGATGGGAAAAGCCATCTCCATCACAACCATGAATTATAGTGTAGCCATATTTGTATATAGCCGTATGATACGCTATCCGGATAATGCTATCACAGAATTGCGATATAGCCGGATATCAAAATAGGGATAGCCGGGAGCGAAGGGAGCACGCATCCTTCCGGATATAGATATCTCAAAATCTCCATTTGCAGAAGTGTATAAATATCAATCCATTAATGGAGACGATGAAGAAAAAGCAATAAGGCGTATACGGCTACCTGTTATTCTCCATTTACAGATGTGTAGAAGTTTCAATCCATTAATGGAGACGATGAAAAAACAATAAGGCGTATACGGCTACCTGTTATTCTCCATTTGCAGAAGTGTAGAAGTAGCAATCCGTTAATGGAGACGATGAAAAAACAATAAGGCGTATACGGCTACATGTCATTCTCCATTTGCAGAAGTGTAGAAGTAGCAATCCGTTAATGGAGACAATGAAGGAAAAAACATAAGTCGTACACGGCTACATGCCCATTCTCCATTTGCAGAAGTGTAGAAGTAGCAATCCATTAATGGACAATAGGGCATGTAAAGGGCAGATTTTCCGTATATTCGCCTCCTTATCCCCGAATTATGGGCGTAAGTCACATGGTCATGGAGATATATCTATCCTTTAATGGGGAGAACAGCCGGCAAATATCTGATGGAAAAGCCCCACAAACCACAGGAAAATAGCCACACAATGGTCTGATACACAATAATTATTGGAGAAACATGGTCCGCTCCTGCGGACAGCAAGTTGTGTTTTCGTTTAACGAAAACAGGACGGTTTAACGGAGAATACACCGATTAAAACCGTTACTTATTTCAAGCTCCAGCGTCGCTTTTTACATATCTAACTATAATTCATTTGAAATCACAAAACAGATTGAACCGAATGTGGTTAGTTTGTCTGTTTATTTCATGTCCGAATCATTAGTATGCTATGTTGCAAAGTTCGTATTCATTATGAAAAAATCCGCTTACGAGAACAAGATATTCAGGTAATTTGCCATCCTTTCCCCAAAGAAGTTCGATGTTAAAAAGTTCAGAAAGCGTTTTGGCTATGTCAAATCCGAAGGCTTCGAGTGACGGACGCACTTTTTTCCGGGTGTCGGCATGGTGTGCCGCAGTTACGCGTACACTCGTTATCTGAGCAGTGAAGACAATTTACCTATATAGGCAAATGAACGCCCTCCATATTTCCGTTCCATATCCAATAATTCGCTCTCGAATTCGTATCCGTTCCGGTAAAATGAGATTTTTGTGTATATTCAATCGGAATATCTTTGTCTTCAGGGATTATCTTCGTTGCCATAGATGTGCATACTTGTATTGTCGGAGAAACGATTCCGTATCAAAATCAAATGGAGGACACCCCCAACTTTTACCGTAATTGGTACATTGTTTGCAAAGTTCAAGAAATAGTGGTTCGTCACGGAATTCGGCGATGTATCCTTCAACAGTGATGTCTGAAGTAAAATTTTCTACAGTGTATATACTCATTGTTTCAAAATCATTGTACCGCATAAGGAGTCGAAACGGATGTTTTCATTTTGGAAAAGTCTGTCAATGTATCCGCTTTTCTGCATTTCAGACGCGGTCAAGCAACTTAAATTCGGGGTATCTAACAATGCTATCGAATCGCACATGGACAACGCGATGTCAAGTTCATGTGTCGAGAACATGATACATTTTTTTCTCGTCGTGGACAAGCCTACGAAGCAACGCCACAAGTTCGTAGCGATTAGGCATGTCAAGAAAGGAAGTCGGTTCATCAAGGAGAATGATAGGAGTATCCTGTGCCAATGCACGAGCAATCATCACACGCTGGCATTCACCATCCGACATTTTATCCATCGTGCGGTTTGCATAAGCCTCCATTCCCACCGAAATGAGCGATTGCATGACTATCTCCTTATCTGTTTCTTGCATCCTACCTATCCAGTTGGTATAAGGAGCACGGCCTATGGCTACGACATCCTTGCACCGCAGGTTGGCGATGCGCGTGCGCTCGGTCGTGACGACAGCCAGCGTTTTTGCCATATCTTCGGTTTTCATGCAGGCGATGTCGTGCCCGTCGAGAATGATTTTTTCCGGAATAACACCGGTTCAGACCGGCTATGGCGCGGAGCAACGTCGATTTTCCTGTCCCGTTTCTTCCGATAAGGGCTGTCAGTTGACCCTTTTTTTATCGTGGCATTTACCTCGTGGAGCAACGAGTTTTCTTTGTAACCTATGGAAAAATGCTGTAATTCTATCATGCGGTGATGGATTTGTTGCGTAAAACCACCCATACGACGATTGGGATTCCCAATAGAGCTGTAATGGCGTTGATCGGCAAGGTGAATATTTTAGAAATGATGTCGCAAAGAAGCAATATCGATGCTCCCGAAAGAATTGTTCCGGGCAGAAGGACATGATGATCGCTATTTTGGAAAAGCATTCTTGTGACATGAGGCATAGCGAGACCTATGAAACCTATCGGACCGCAAAAAGCGGTTATCGTTCCGGCGAGCAGCGTTGTCGAGAGAAACAACAGGCTGCGTGAACGCCGAATATTCAGTCCCATTGTTACGGCATATTCCTCTCCGAACAGCAGGAGGTTAAGCGGTTTGATGGTCAGTACAGCCAACAGCAGTCCGGCAAACACCGATGGAACAAGAATCAGAAGTTGTCCGGAGGTGACGTCACCCAAAGCCCCCATCGTCCAAATGACAAAGGCTTTCAGCGATTCCTCTTTGCTGAGGTACTGCAATATCTGCACGACAGCACCTACGCCCGATGAGAACATCATGCCCAGAATCAGGATTACCATGATGTCTTTTATTCGCTGTCCGACGGCAGTTATCACGAGCAACACGACAGCCGCACCCACCCACGCTGCTCCGGCAATGCCTATTGATGAACCGATCCCGGCAAGTACCACAAGTGCCACACCGAGACTTGCACCGGAACTGATGCCAAGGACATAGGGACCGGCAAGAGGATTACGGAAGAGGGTCTGCATCTGAAGACCGCTGACCGATAAGGCAGCCCCGGCCAACAGTGCCACTATAGCTTTTATGAGGCGTATGTTGAGTACGAATTTTTTCCGTGGCACGGGAACAAATTTCCCCCGGTCAGTGCTGCCCATACATCGCGGATCGGAATGTTGACAGCTCCCACGGCCAAGTCCAGTGAAAAAAAGACCGACCGTGAGCGTAATCAATATGGAGAATAATATAGTCGAACGGGAACGCATCTATTTCAGTTGCTTGTAATACACACACTCTTCCTGCACCAGTTCAGGATGGAATATCTTCACGAGGTCGCGGAGCACGATGTCAGGATTCACGACGGCAGACTCGTAATAGTCGTTACCCCCGACTGTGTTGGTACGGGCGTTGTTGTTATACACCTCTCCATTTTGAAACATCGGGTATCGGTGAATTTCGGACATGATGCCTTCAAGTCGTCAAGGGAGTTCGCCATTCCCACGTTCAACCACATGTCCGCATCCGACGCGAGCAGATATGCTTCTTCTAAGTCAATGGGGATAGAAGCGTTCCCGTGTTCTTCTGGTAGATATAGCGGCCTCCCGCATCAGTAATCAAGCGGGCTACATAACTTTGGGTTGAAGGCATGAACCACGAGTCGCCATAGGGAACATTAAGCATAACCGAAGGAGTGCCGAGGGTACTGTCGGCCACTTTCTTTTTCCAAGGCGTTGTATCTGACCGGGATTGCGGCAAAGGGCTTTTTACACCCTTCTCACGTTTTCCTGTGACTTCTGAAAGCACTACCATCCATTCGGCCTTGCCGAGAGGCGACTCTTCAAGATAATCGCCGACATACATGAACGGTATGTCGAGTTCTTCGAGTTTGCTTTCCATTGCGCTTGCGCCGTTCACCCCATAGAGCAGAACGAGGTCGGGATCGAGCGAGAGCAGCAACTCGTAGTTGATGTTCCCTTCATAGCCGACATCGCCAATACTGTCGCGGCGGGCTTGGATGTCTGGGTTGGAAATGTAGTCGATTCCCGAAACGCCGGTTATACACCGGACTTCACCGATTGCGTCAAGCATGGCGATATGAGTGGAAGACATCGCCACGATGCGTTTGGCGTCTCCTTTGAGTACCTGTCCTGCAAACCCTTCGGGAACCTCTTCACCGTTGCGGACGATAAACAGCCATGTGGTTACACTGTCCGCTCCCTGCCAGGGATTCCTGACGGTTATCAGTACGCTTTCTTCCCGCCCGCCCCTTTGATGTCGGAGCCGGAGGCATATTCTGGGAGCATAAAGCAGCAGGTTGAAATCATTGAATTTTTGAGCTTTTGTTGTGGCAGCCTGTAAATGCCAGAGAAAGCAACAAAATCAGGCTTAAATTCTTTAATGCGTTCATATTGATGCAGATTATCGTTTACTATTTTTGTTTTTTCCGAACTTGGGTGTTATGCCGATGAATATCTCGAAATTGATGCCCGGCATGGGACGGGACAATACGGAAAGGTATTCTTCATCGAACAGGTTGTTGATGCTGCCCTTTAGCGACAGATCGGCCCATCGGAAAGAGAGCTGTTTTTTCCAGTGTCACGTTATTCATGAAGTAAGGGGGCAGATAGCCCGTCAGGGTATAGTCATTACTCGACATGGTATAACGCTGGCTGTAATAACACCATTTGTAAAGCAGGCTCCATGTCCGCCATGACAGACGTCCGGTCACCGTTGCGGAAAACTCCGGCACGTATGGCAACTGTTTGCCGACGGATTGGTCTGCCGGACTCATCGGTTCGCTCTCGTTGATCGAGGGAGTCCACGAGAAAGTTCCGTTCATATCCAGTTTCCAGTCCTTTCCGAGCATTATATCAAGGTGGGCGTTGGTCTCTGCCCCGTAAGCATGTACCTTTTGAGGTTCTGGGGAGAAGAATCCCTTGGTTGTGGGTAGCCAGATGATCCAGTCGTCGATGTGCGAATCGAACCAGTTGATACCACCGCTCAAAGCATATACATTTTCTTTCCCCACCGAGAACGACAACCCCACGTCGTATGTGAAGCCGTGCTCGCTTTTCAGGTCGGGATTACCGCCCGGCAGAAAATAGAGGTCGTTCAGCGTGGGAAAACGGTAGTTCCGGGAGATGGATGCTTTCGCCACGATATTGCCTTTTTTCGACAGTACCCCGTCGATGAAGAAAGCCGGGATAACCGGGGCCCATTCCGTACCGAACATATCCTCGCGAAGGACAAGCGAGGCGGCAAAACGATCGACAGGCCGCCATTTCGCAGAAACGGAACCGGAAAACTCGACACGTCCCTTGTCATACCCGACAACAGCCTTGTTACCTTCCTGCGAGATGATATTTTTGTCCGCGCTTTCCACCAAATGCTGGTGTACGGAAACACCGGCCGTGAACAGCCATTTCTCTGAAGGAGCATAATCCCCGTCCGCACTTCCGTAGAACGTGTTAATCTTACTGCGTGAGCGGGTCATCGAAGCCATTCGCCGTTTCCCTTGTCCCGCTTGTAATCATAGGCCATCCATGTGTGTATATAGCCGCCTTTACACCGACCTTCCATTTCTCCCGCACGCGATCCCACGAGAGGACGCCGCGAAACGTCTGCTCCCTTTGGCGGTTCTCGAAGTCCATGTCGTTCCCGTAATCCGTGCTGAGCATCGCCAGTTCCCGGTTGGAATTGATATACCAGGCGTTTAGCCCGAACTTGTCGCCTTCGCCCGTGTTATAATAAATTTCCTGCAAGACGTGCAGATCCTTATAAGCCCCGCTGCGGTTGCGTTCCGTCGGGTAATAGGAACCGATGATGTTCTTGTCCTCGTCATAGATGTTTTCCTTCTTGTCCCGGTTTCGGTATTTGTAGTCGTTGGGGGAAGAGGAATACACCACACGGGTGGAGGACTGCCAGTGTTTGTCACCGTAGGTCAGGCGGAGAAACTCGTCGAACGTGCTGAACGACCCCACTCCCTGCACGTACTGCAACCCGAACCCTTCATGGTTGGCCGGAGAAGTGGAGAGCCTGACCAGACCACCCAAGCCGCCGCCCGTTTCGTTTACCGATGACGTTCCGTGCAGCAGCGAGGCATCATCGATAAAGTAAGAAGGGATGGTGGAAAAATCCGTCATGCCCAGCATCGGGTTGTTAATGCGCATACCATTCCACGTCACTTGGGTATGCGAGGGAGAGGTACCCCGGAAAGCCACGGTGGATAACGTGGCGCGTCCGTAGTTCTTGACAAAAAGCGGATGAGTTGAATGTCAGCACATCGGCCATAGACAAGGCGATGTTCTCTTTCATGGCGATGGAATCGAAACGGGTTCGTTGCACGCCTATATCCTTCATAGGTCGTTTGCCTACCACCGTAACCTCCGGAATACGTAGTACCCCTTTTTGGGTAATGCGACGGAATTTTTTACTGCTGGGCGTCAAGCAGAAA
>ENA-OQHD01000377-OQHD01000377.1-human-gut-metagenome-genome-assembly--contig:-NODE-377-length-16816-cov-2.772964_pt1 | contig 16816 bp, 19 predicted proteins | sample MGYA00242560_ERZ504711 | MGnify/ENA primary metagenome ERZ504711 (study PRJEB26092, sample SAMD00036198) | human gut metagenome | host: Homo sapiens | study: EMG produced TPA metagenomics assembly of...
GATGTAACTACCTTGTTCAAGGAGCCTACCGCCTTGCAGGAACTCTCGGACACACTATACGAGATGTATAAAGACAAAGGCATCACCAAAGTAGTGGGTATAGAATCAAGAGGATTCATTATGGGCCCCATTCTCGCCACCAGACTGGGGGCAGGCTTCGTACCTATCCGCAAGCCGGGAAAGCTTCCTGCAGAAACCATTGAAGAAAGCTATGATAAAGAATATGGCAAAGACACCGTGCAGATGCACAAGGATGCCATCAATGAAGACGATGTAGTATTGCTACACGACGACTTGCTGGCAACCGGTGGAACAATGGAAGCCGCCTGCAAACTGGTGAAACAGATGAACCCCAAGAAAGTGTATGTAAACTTCATCATCGAGCTGAAAGAGCTTCATGGCAAGGATGTGTTTGGAGATGATGTGGAAGTGGAGGCTGTGCTGTCGCTTTAGCCATTTCATATTTCACCACAGATTACACAGATTAACACAGATTATTTATCCACCACAAAACACAGTTTTATCGAAGAGAAATCTGCGCTAATCGGTGTAATCTGTGGTGAAACGTCGGTATTATGGAAGAACTCAGAACTAACGACTACCTCAAAGGGATTGTATCCAACCTTCCCGAAAGTCCCGGTATTTACCAATATCTGAATACCGAAGGGACTATTATATATGTAGGAAAGGCAAAGAATCTGAAGCGAAGAGTGTCTTCCTACTTCAACCGGGAGCACGAACCGGGAAAGACGAGGGTACTGGTCAGCAAGATTGCAGATATCCGATATATCGTGGTGAATACGGAAGAAGACGCGCTATTGCTGGAAAACAATCTTATCAAGAAATACAAGCCTCGCTACAACGTACTGTTGAAAGACGACAAGACGTATCCCAGCATCTGCGTGCAGAACGAATACTTTCCACGCGTATTCAGAACCCGGAAGATAATCCGTAACGGTTCCTCCTATTATGGCCCTTACAGCCATATACCTTCCATGTACGCATTACTCGACCTCATCAAGCATCTGTACCCTTTGCGTACATGCCACCTGAACCTCTCTCCGGAAAAACATACGTGCCGGAAAGTTCAATGTTTGCCTGGAATACCACATCAAGAACTGTGCAGGACCTTGCATCGGGAAGCAAAGTCAGGAAGAGTATCTGAAAAACATCGCTGAAATCAAGGAAATACTCAAAGGGAATACCCAGGAGATAGAACGGATGCTTTTCCAGCAAATGCAGGAACTGGCAGCCGAAATGAAGTTTGAAGAAGCACAGAAGATAAAGAAGAAATACCTGCTGCTGGAAAACTACCGGGCGAAATCGGAAGTGGTAAGCAACGTGCTGCACAATATCGACGTGTTCTCCATCGAGGAAGACAGCGATGAAAAGTCCGCTTTTGTCAACTACCTGCACATTACGAACGGTGCCATCAACCAGGCTTTCACCTTTGAATACAAGAAACGATTGAATGAGAGCAAAGAAGAACTGCTCTCTCTCGGCATCATCGAAATGCGGGAAAGATACAAGAGCCTTTCTCGTGAAATCATCGTGCCCTTTTGAGCTGGATATGGAGCTGAAAGATGTCGTCTTTACCATTCCGCAACGGGGAGACAAAAAGAAACTGCTGGAACTCTCCATCCTCAATGTGAAGCAGTACAAAGCCGACCGCCTGAAGCAAGCCGAAAAGCTGAATCCGGAGCAACGGACCGTGCGCCTGCTGAAAGAGATACAGCAAGAGCTGCACCTGGACCGCCTGCCCATGCAGATAGAATGTTTCGACAACTCCAACATCCAGGGTTCCGACCCCGTGGCCGGGTGCGTGGTCTTCGTCAAGGGGAAACCTTCCAAGAAGGATTACCGCAAGTACAATATCAAGACCGTAGAGGGACCGGATGACTATGCCTCCATGAAAGAGGTCGTAAAACGGCGCTATCAGCGCGCTATAGAAGAGAAAGCACCCCTGCCCGACCTTCTTATCACCGACGGTGGAAAAGGGCAAATGAGCGCCGTAAAAGAGGTGATAGACGAGCTTGGCCTGAACATCCCCATCGCCGGACTTGCCAAAGATGGCAAACACCGCACTTCCGAGCTATTGTATGGCTACCCTCCCCAGACCATCGGATTGAAACAGAACACCCCCCTCTTCCGACTGCTGACGCAGATTCAAGATGAAGTGCACCGCTTCGCCATTACCTTCCACCGCGACAAGCGCAGCAAACGGCAGATTGCCTCCGCACTGGACGAGATAAAAGGTATCGGTGAAAAGACGAAAAGCGCGTTGCTCAAGGAGTTCAAAAGCGTGAAGCGTATCCGCGAAGCATCTGCCGAGGAGCTTGCCGCCGTGGTGGGAGAAGCGAAAGCCAAAATCATCCAGACCTATTTCTCAGAGAAATAATGACTGATAAATCAGCCTGCAAAGCCATGCACACAACGAATTAATTCGTAACTTTGTCCCCTCAAAAAGACAAAAACAACATGAGAGTAGTGATACAACGTGCCGGACACGCTTCCGTCACCATCAACGGAACCTGCAAAGCCTCCATTGGAAAGGGCCTCATGATACTCGTAGGCATCGAAGAATCCGATGGAAAAGAAGATATTGACTGGCTTTGCAAGAAGATAGTCAACCTGCGCATTTTCGATGACGAAAACGGCGTAATGAACAAATCCATTCTTGAAGCAGACGGCGAGATACTGGTTATCAGCCAGTTCACCCTCCACGCCTCCACCAAGAAAGGCAACCGTCCCTCCTACATACGGGCAGCACGGCCGGAAATATCCGTCCCACTGTACGAACAATTCTGCCGGGAACTGAGTTTAGCATTAGGTAAAGAAATAGGTACCGGCGAATTTGGTGCCGATATGAAAGTAGAACTGATGAACGATGGTCCCGTGACCATCTGTATAGATACAAAAAACAAGGAATAATGACGTTAGAAGAAGCACAGAAACAAGTGGATTCCTGGATAAAGGAATACGGAGTGCGCTATTTCAGCGAACTCACCAATATGGCGATACTGACCGAAGAAGTGGGCGAACTCGCCCGCGTCATGGCACGCAAGTATGGCGACCAATCCTTCAAGAAAGGAGAAAAAGACAATCTCGACGATGAGATGGCAGATGTTCTTTGGGTACTTCTCTGCCTTGCGAACCAGACCGGAGTGAACCTGACAGACGCCTTCTGCCGCAACTTCGAGAAGAAAACCAGACGTGACCAGACAAGACATATCAATAACCCTAAATTGAAAGACCATGGAGAAGAATGAGCCTACCCAGAGTAAGTATGACGCCGCCCTGGCAAAGTACAACACCCAACTGGATGATGCGGAAATAGCTGCACAAGCTGCCAGAATCATTGCAGAGAAGGTACCGGCAAACAATACACCGGAGGTAAAGAAATTCCTGTTCAACTGCATCGACCTTACCACCCTGAAGAGTGAAGACAGCGATGAAAGCGTCATGAAATTCACCCAGAAAGTGAATAAATTCGACGAAGAGTTCCCCGACCTGAAGAATGTGGCAGCCATCTGTGTATACCCCAATTTTGCAGAAGTCGTAAAAGACACGCTGGAAGTGGAGGATGTAAAAATAGCTTGTGTATCAGCAGGTTTACCCCTCCTCCCAGACTTTCATTGAAGTGAAAGTGGCAGAAACTGCCATGGCACTGATGGAAGGCGCCGATGAAATAGACATCGTTATTTCGGTGGGCAAGTTCCTGGCTGGAGACTATGAAGGCATGTGCGAGGAGATAACAAGAACTCAAAGCAACCTGCAAAGAGCACCACATGAAGGTAATCCTCGAAACCGGAGCTTTGAAGACGGTTTCGAACATCAAAAAAGCATCCATCCTTTCCATGTATTCGGGTGCCGATTTCATCAAGACTTCCACCGGCAAGCAGCAGCCTGCCGCCACGCCGGAGGCCGCCCTGGTTATGTGCCAGGCCATCAAGGAATATCACGAGCTGACGGGTATCAAGGTAGGCTTTAAGCCCGCAGGAGGAATCAACTGCGTGAACGATGCACTGATTTATTACACCATCGTCAAGGAAGTGCTCGGCGAAGAATGGCTGAACAACGAACTGTTCCGCTTGGGAACCAGTCGTCTTGCCAACCTGCTGCTTTCGGAAATCAAGGGCGAGGAAATGAAATTCTTTTAAGAGGAAGCTGCATTTACCTATAAATAAAGCCTGATGGAGTGGGTTCCATCAGGCTTTCTCATATTATCAACCGGAAACAGTTCCGTCATTTTTCCCGCTCTACCACATAATCCAGATACCCGGCTAGCGCTACTTTTACCTCCGTATCGGGCAAAGAAGCCAGCAAAGAAAGAGCCTTTTCCTTATAGTCATACATCACTTGCGAAGCATACTCTATACCACCATTCTGCTTGGTAAATTCGATTAAATGGGCTATTTCGCCAGGCGTTGCCTCCCCATTCTTTATCTTTACGGCAATTTCTTCCGCTGTTTTATCCTTCACGGTATTGAGCACATGAAGCGCAGGTAGAGTCAACTTCCCCTCCACCATATCATTTCCGGTAGGTTTGCCTATTTCCTTGCTCTCGGAGTAATCGAAAATATCATCCTTTATCTGAAAACAAAGCCCGATATATTCACCGAACAGACGCGCAGATTCCGCCTTTTCATCGCTGGCTCCCACCGAGAGAGCGCCCGCCTTCGTACAAGCTGCAAAGAGCACGGCCGTCTTCTTGCGGATAACGTCGAAATAGACTTCCTCGGAGAAATGGAGATTGCTGACGTTGGAAAGCTGCAGAAGTTCACCATCTGCCAAATCCTGCCCCAGGCAGGAGACGATGTCGATAATGTCATGGTTACGGGTCATGCCCACTTGCACCAACGCTGTTGCAAGCAGATAATCGCCTGCCAGTACGGCTACTTTATTATTGAAAATGGCATTAACGGAGAGTTGTCCACGGCGTTCAGTACTTTCGTCCACTACATCATCGTGCACAAGGCTGGCATTATGAAGAAGTTCCAACGCAACCGCAGCATGCAGGGTTGCAGGACATACCTTGCCAAAAAGCTTCGCAGCCAGAAGCACCAGAATGGGGCGCATCATCTTCCCGTTCTTCTGCCGGATATGCGCAATTACGCTGTTCAGCAAAAGGTTGGAACTGGAGAGGGTACTTTCAAAAAGCTTCTTGAAGTCCTCCAATTCCTCAGAAATCGGAGATTTTATCAATGATGAGTTGTCCATGCATCGCTATTTGCCTACAAAAATTAGTAATAAAATCGGTTAATACGGTATTTTTTTGGTACTTTTACCATGAAAAAAAGGGATTAAATGTATGAATTCAATCGATAAACTGTTTTGCTCGATGCCTATGCACTGATATATCGAGCCTATTACGCGTTCATCAAGAACCCGAGAATCAATTCAAAAGGATTCAACACTTCGGCCATTCTGGGCTTTGTAAACACCCTGGAAGAAGTGCTCAAAAATGAGAATCCCACACACATAGGAGTAGCCTTCGACCCGTCGGGCCCACCTTCCAGCCACGAGGCCTACGAACAATACAAGGCACAGCGCGAGGAGACGCCCGAGGCCATCCGCCTCTCCGTTCCTATTATAAAGGATATCATCCGTGCCTACCGCATCCCCGATCCTCGAGGTAGCCGGTTATGAGGCAGACGACGTGATAGGCACGCTTGCCACCGAAGCCGGACGACAGGGCATCACCACCTATATGATGACTCCCGACAAGGACTACGGGCAACTGGTATCGGACAATGTTTTCATGTACCGTCCCAAGCACACCGGCGGATTCGAAATCATGGGTACGGAAGAGGTAAAGACGAAGTTCAGCATACAATCCACCGCACAAGTCATCGACATGCTCGGACTGATGGGCGATGCTTCCGACAACATCCCCGGCTGTCCGGGTGTGGGCGAGAAAACCGCACAGAAACTGGTTGCCCAATTCGGCAGCATCGAAAACCTTCTGGAACATACCGACCAACTGAAAGGCGCACTGAAAACGAAAGTGGAGACAAACCGGGAGATGATTGCTTTCTCCAAATTCCTTGCCACCATCAAAACGGATGTTCCCATCCGGCTCAAAATGGATTCGCTTGTCCGAGAAGAACCGAACGAAGAAGAACTCCGCAAGATTTTCGAGGAGTTGGAATTCCGCACACTCATCGACCGGGTACTCAAAAAAGGGAAGCGGCAATTCGTCCTCCCCTACTCCAACCTCTCCGGTACCCGACCTCTTTGCCGGGACTCTGTTTGCCCAGCCGCAAACCTCCACTCCCGAAAACAGCGCCCCGATTCAAGGCGATTTGTTTGCAAATTTTGCGGGCGAGGGGACGGGCGTTTCTGAAAATTCAAACCTGACGCGGTTAGAAATGCTCGATGTAGACTACCAACTCATTGATACAGAAGACAAAAGAGCAGAAATTATTCAAAAGTTACTTACAAGCGAAATTCTCTCAATAGATACCGAGACTACCGGAACCGAGCCAATGGACGCCGAACTTGTAGGAATGAGCTTCAGCGATGCCGAAAAACCGTGCATACTACGTACCCGTTCCCGCCGAACGAGAGGAAGTCTTAAAAATTGTAAACGAGTTCCGTCCCCTCTTCGAAAACGAGAAATCCATGAAGGTGGGACAAAATATCAAGTACGATATGATTATCCTCCAAAATTACGGCGTCCAGGTGAAAGGCAAACTTTTCGACACCATGCTCGCCCACTACGTGCTGCAACCCGAACTCCGGCACAACATGGACTATCTGGCGGAAATCTACCTGCACTATCAGACCATCCATATCGACAAGCTGATTGGAGCGCGGGGCAAAAACCAAAAGAACATGCGCGACCTTTCACCCGAAGATGTCTACCGTTATGCCTGCGAGGATGCGGACGTCACCCTCAAACTGAAAAACGTGCTGGAAAAGGAACTGAAGGAGCAAGGTGCCGAACATCTGTTCTACGAAATAGAGATGCCGCTCGTCCCCGTACTTGTCAATATAGAGAGCAACGGAGTGCTGCTCGACACGGAAGCCTTGAAGCAATCGTCCCAACACTTCACCGTCCGTCTGCAGGAGATTGAGAAGGAAATCTACGAGATGGCTGGCGAGACATTCAACATCAGCTCCGCCAAGCAGGTAGGCGAAGTGCTCTTCGACAAGCTGAAAATCGTGGAGAAGGCCAAAAAGACCAAGACCGGACAATACGTCACTTCCGAAGAGGTGCTGCAGAGCTACCGCAGCAAGCACGACATCATCGGAAAGATACTGGAATACCGCGGACTGAAGAAGCTGCTGAGCACCTATATAGATGCCCTACCCCAGCTCATCAACCCACGCACGGGACGCATCCACACCTCCTTCAACCAGGCAGTGACCGCTACCGGACGCCTCAGCTCCAGCAATCCCAACCTGCAGAACATCCCCATCCGCGACGAAGACGGAAAGGAAATCCGCAAGGCGTTCATCCCCGACACCGGCTGCGAGTTCTTCTCTGCCGACTACTCGCAGATAGAGCTGCGCATCATGGCACACCTCAGCGAAGATAAGAACATGATAGAAGCCTTCCTCAGCGGACACGACATCCACGCCGCCACCGCTGCCAAGATATATAAGATAGACATAAACGACGTAACCGCCGACATGCGCCGCAAGGCAAAAACGGCAAACTTCGGCATCATCTACGGCATCTCCGTCTTCGGGCTTGCCGAACGCATGGGCGTTTCCCGCCAAGAAGCCAAAGAGCTGATAGACGGCTACTTTGAAACCTACCCGCAAGTGAAGGAGTATATGGACAAAAGCATCCAGGTGGCACGCGAGCAGGGCTACGTGGAAACCATCTTCCACCGCAAGCGCTTCCTGCCGGACATCAACTCAAGAAACGGGGTGGTACGGGGCTATGCCGAACGGAATGCCATCAACGCTCCCATCCAGGGAAGTGCCGCCGACATCATAAAAGTAGCCATGGCACACATCTATCAGCGCTTCCAAGCTTACAATCTGAAAGCAAAGATGATTTTACAGGTCCATGACGAACTAAATTTTCAGCGTTCCAGAGGCTGAAAAGGAACTTGTACAGAAAATCGTAATCGAAGAGATGGAGCAAGCATATCGCATGCAAGTACCTCTGAAAGCCGATTGTGGGTGGGGAAATCAACTGGTTGCAGGCACACTAAACCACCCAATAACTTTATTTAACTTACAATCAGAAAGCAACAGAAGCAATCCTTTCGAAATACAGTTTGCTCATCAGAATATCCGGCAACCTCACTGCCGGATATTTTTATTCACCATCTTGCCAAAAAGAAAGCATACCGAAGCCCTCACTACTGACATATTGATCAAAATTTAATATGATATTTATATTTATGTCAATTTAATACGTACCTTTGCAGCGAAATCAATGACATATTGATAGAAAATAGAAAGTTAAACTAAAAAAGACATAAAACCATGAAAGCAAAAGTATCTTTAAAAACAGTGATTGTTTCAGCACTTCTCTTAGTTTGCGGATTAAATGCCTCAGCCGACAATAAGAGCAACCTCATTTACAATTCGGAAGAAGTAAATGGCATGAAAGTGGCAGAGACCGTATACAAGATGGACGGAAACACGCTTGCCAACTATATGAAGTACAATTATAAGTACGACGACCAGAACCGCATGACGGAAAGCGAAGCCCTGAAATGGAACAGCACCAAGAATACATGGGGCAAGGACATGTGCATCCGCTATGCATACCAAGGCAAGACGATGACTACCACATACTACAAATGGAACAACAAGAAAGGCGAATACATACTGGTTCCCGAGATGACAGTAATCATGGACAACCCTAACATGTAATTGACAAACTCTCTCTTAAAGTAAGAAATCTTATTCCTAACAACAATAACCGAAACCTTTTATAAAAGAGCCGGAATGATTCGCACATTCCGGCTCTTTTATTATATCTTGAAAAACAAATCCTTTCCGTCAGATACCAATAACCTTACACGATTAGTATCCTGGATTGTTTTCTATAATGGCACTGTTTGTATCAATCTCACTTTGGGGAAGCGGCCAAAGTTCATCCTTTCCTTTGATATACTTCATCGTGTTATACACACGGAGATTCAGTGCTTTCCCATCCCAAGAACTACCCTCTGAATATGCCGGATGCCAGTTGTCATCAAATGAAGGCTTGGCATTGGACATAAGCCCTTTTTGATTGGGAGCATAAATCTTACCTGTCATCACTGTAGAAGCCATACCCCAACGACGGAGATCAAACCAACGAAAACCTTCATTACAAAGTTCAACAGTACGTTCGTAACGTAATGCCTTTCGGAGTCCGCTCTGCGAAGTAACTACCACATCGGGCATTCCTACACGATTACGAATTATATTGATGTCCGTTCGTGCTAACTCCAGATTGCCATCAGCCATTTCAATATTGGCTTCTGCCTCTATTAGATAAACCTCTGCTAAACGCATCAAGCCGCAATTAAGATCACTGGTTTCATGGTTGGAGATTGCAGCTCTTTCCAACTCGGCTATATTCCAAATATTTCCTCCAGAGATATCCAGCAGGACCTTTAGTGCCATTGGCACCGTATACGCCCTTGGTTCCCTGTGACTCCATGTTTGTCACGTCCTTGCCCGTGCTATAGTCGTGAATCGTTTTTACTGGTAGTGGAAGTCTGGAATTCTAGATTGAATATGCGTGAACCAGGTCGCAAACAGAAAAGATCCAGACGAGGGTTCCCGGCTTTTGCCAAGGGTTCTGCCAGTCATACAGAGAAGATTCCGTAATCGATTTGCCATCCTTGCATTGAAACATATCAACAAATGTTTGTGTAGGACCGAAAATAGGCGCATCCTCCCAGTGTACGTGGAGCCATGTAATATGCCTCCTTGGATTTTATTACTGGATATTACCGCATCATACTGCACGGACCAGAGCCACTCATTGCTTGCCTCACCGTCATAACCAAACAGAGCCGTCTGACCGGTTGGCTCTCCTGCCTCATGACTTTCTCCACAATACTGTGTATTGATGGATTCCAATTCAAAGCCTGCCTCCTTAGCCAAATTCAAGGCTTGATTTGGCCGAACTGGCAGCCAAGTCATACATTTTTCCAATTCAAGGCAATACGGGCACGTAACGCATACGCTGCTACCCGTCCGATGCGTGCACTGCCATAGCTTTCTGCTTTATGGCGGAGTGGAAGGTTAGCCAAACACTCGTCGCTAAGATCCGAAAGCAGATTCTCTACAATGGTCTCTCTCGGTGTACGTGGGGTCTGGCTGTCATTTATACCCGCTGTGTGGACCACATACGGCAAGTCTCCATAGTGCTGGCAAGCTTGATCATAACAGAATGCCCGTATGCACAGCAGCTCTGCCCGTATACTCTCTATATCCGTATCAGAGGCTGTGCCACGCAGATTATCCAGCGCATCGAGAAGCTGGTTGATACGTGCCACGGTCTTATACACGCAATTATAAAGCTTGTTTGCCACCGCGTTTTCAGCAGAAGCTCCGGAGGTGATTAATTCCGTATACATAGCCGTGTTGACACGTGTAGCACCAATATCGGTAATATTGTCTGTCACCTTCCACCAGGTGGTGGTGCTGGCACTATAAGCTGTCAGAGATGAGTAAACAGCGTTCAAACCGAAATTCGCCTCTTCCATACTCGAAGGATAAGAGGAAGAAGACGGTGAAGTGAGTGGTTCAAGGTCGAGTGAACAAGCACCGAGACCTAATAGAGACAGCGAAAGGAGTGCTGTATAAATATTGTTTCGTTTCATATCATTTTTTCTTTTTATGTCTTCTTGAATACAGACGGTTTCCCTATTCCGGCTAATCAGAATTTGATGTCAACGCCAAAAGTGAAGGCTTTCGTCTGGGGATAATTGTTTGCCGCACCCAGAGATACCCCATCTGTTGCTGATGCGTTATAGTTGACTTCGGGGTCATAGCCATCCCAAAAGTCAGTAAAAGTCAAGAGATTCTCAGCATTGGCATAAATGTAGGCAGACTTCAGTCCGATGGCTTTCATCCACTTGGAGGGCAGGTCGTAACCCAGCTGCAGGTTCTTCAGACGCAGGTAAGCGGCACTCTTCATCCAGAAGGATGATGTATAGGTGTTGTTACTGCTCTTATAAGAGAGGCGAGGCGTGGATGCATCATGATTCTGCTCCGTCCAATAGTCAAGGTGTTCCTTGCGGTAGGTTCCTCCCTGATAGCAAGGCATCACGTAGTAGGAATTGAGATAACCGTCGGCCTTGCCAACTCCTTGCAAGAAAGCCGAAAGACGAATTCCTTTGTATCCCACTCCTAAATTAAAGCTATAACTATAGCGTGGAACTGTACTTCCGATAATCGTCTTGTCATCTGTAGTAATTTTGTTGTCTCCGCTGACATTCCGGTATTTCAGGTCACCGGGATATACGGTTGTACCGAATTGGGGACAGTTGGCATTGATTTCGTCCGCTTCTTCTTGTGAATTGATGAAACCGTCGCATATCAATCCGTAAATGGAGTTAATGGAAGACCCCTCTTGGTTACGAATATCACCGCTTGTGCTGCTTGTGCCCCGCATGTCGGTGATGGTGTTTTTCACGTCGCTCAGCGTAAGGGCGGCATCCAGCGAAAAGTCCCTCGTCAGCTTCTTGCTGTAGCCTACGCTTAGCTCCCATCCCTGGTTTCTTACCTTGCCGGCATTCTGGAAGGGAGCACCCATACCAATGTGGTTGGGGATGTCCAGCTTCATCAGGATACCATCCGTTATCTTCCTATACCAGTCGGCAGTGATGTTGATACAGCCGAACAGTGAAAGATCTATGCCTAAGTCAGTCATGGTAGAAGTCTCCCATGTAAGGTCCCTATTGGAGAGCGAGGTAACAGCAGAGGTCGTGTAAAGATTACCTCCCATAGATATAGAGCCCGTAGAGAGTTGCTGAGTAGTGGGATAATAGGAACTTCCGATATTCTGGTTGCCCAGTTTGCCCCAAGAGGCACGTAATTTCAGATTATCCACTCTATCGCGTATAGATTCCATAAAGGGTTCCTCGCTGATGCGCCATGCTGCAGAGAATGAAGGGAACACGCCATATCGGTTACCCTCTGCAAATCTGGAAGAACCGTCGGTACGGATATTGGCCTCCACAAGGTAGCGTTCCTTGTAGTTGTAATTCAAGCGGCCAAAGAAGGAGTTGATGGCCCATTGGTACTCCCCTCCTCCATTGTTCATGTTCTCAATGTTACCGGCATCAATTTGGTCATATTGAGGGAAGTTGAATACTTGACGATAGGCAGAAAGAGTCTTTTCTGTATAGGTCTGACACTCCATACCTGCCATTACTTTGAAGTAGTGGTCATCCAGCTGTTTCTCATAGTTGGTCAGTGCCTGTGTGTTCCAGTAGAAGTAACGATAGGCCGATTCTGTAAGCGAGTTGTAGGTTTCGCCGCTCTTGAAGCTGGTAGTACCTTCCGGGTCACCATACGTGGTGACAGAATTCTTATAGTTATGGTTATTCTTGGTGATATAACGTGGAGTGGCTTGAACTGACACATTCCATCCATCGAGAATCTTATAGGTCAGAGCCATCGCCATGGTAGCACGGATAACATTGTTTTTCACAATACCGCCTTCACGCAACAACAGCACGGGGTTATTGCCCATCAGACCATTTGCCCCATTATAAAGACCAGTAGTAAATTGATTGACAATGTTCGGGGTTCGGGTGTTCATATAATTGAAGGCATGTCCTTCGTAGGGAGAACTATTTTTATTGGCATTGCTTACTTGTATGTCAAACTTCATGTCCAGACGGTCGCTAAGCTTGATGTCCATATTGTTGCGTACAGAGATTTTACGGTAAGAGGAATTGACCACTATACCCGTCTGGTCCAGATACCCTATAGAAGTAAGTGTCTTGATACGTTCTGATGAAGAAGTCAGAGTAAGCGTATGCCCATGGTTGAATCCGTTTTCTGTAAGAATCAAGTCCTGCCAGTCTGTATTAGGATAGATGTCCGGGTCAGTAGCCATGCCAGCCACATATTCCCTTATATATTCATCACTATAGGGCAGGTCGGATCCGTCGTTACCTGCTGCCACATTTTCCAATTGCATATATTCCAATGCATCCACTTTTTGAGGAAGCATCGTTGCGCCTTGGAATCCAAAATATCCTTTATAGGATATGCTGAACTTGTCTTGACTGCCACCCGTTTGGTAGTCACCAGAATGACACCATTGGCAGCACGTGAGCCATAGATGGATGCAGATGCAGCATCTTTCAAGACGGACACTGACTCGATGATGTTAGGATCCACTTCATCTATGGTTCCTTCTACGCCATCGACCAACACCAACGGGGCGGCACTATCACCACCGAAGGTTCCGATACCACGTATACGTATATGACCGCCATTGCCGCCTGGCTCACCGCTCTGTGTAGTGACAGTTACACCTGCAGCCATGCCTTGCAGAGCCGAAGATACGTTTGATACTCGACGGCTTGCAAGCTTCTCGCTGTTAAGCGAAGAAACCGAGCCTGACAGATTAACCTTCTTGTTAGTGCTATAACCTACCACTACCACGTCGTTAAGCAATTGTGAGTCTTCATCCAGTACCACATGAATGAAGTTCTCCCCTGCAGTCTTCAGCTTGAGGGTACGGAAGCCGATGTAGGATACGATGAGTTCCGCGTCTTCGATGGTTTCAAAATTGAAGTTGCCGTCCACATCGGTAATGGTTTTCTCGGGAGAATGGGTCACTTGAATTGTAGCACCGGGAAGTGGATTATTGAACCGGTCCACCACTTTACCTTTGACGGGTTTCAGTGAAGCTGCGACTACATTCAACGAAACAAGCAGCCCACATACACACACAAAGGATTTAATCATTCTTGTTTTCATTAGTTTCTATGATGATTTTAATTTCGGCTGCAAAAGAATGGATGCTGTATTACAGACTTGTGTCACTTCTGTGATTTTGATATGACACCGGATGAGAGCCCGACATATGTAACTTGAACGTAACCCCATAGAAACGACGAAGTAATTTCACTCACCTATTTTTGCTCTCAATTCAAACAACAAATAATTGAAAGAGAAAAGCAATGAACAAAAAGAACAATTTTTTACGCCGCATTGCTGCTTATGGCAATAGGGGCAGAAGCTAAAGAGATTAAAGGCAAAGTCATGGCCGACGGCAAGGGGCTGGCCAAAGTTGTAGTAACCGATGGCACCGCATTCGCTCTTACCAGTGAAGACGGAAGCTATATGATTGATGCTGATGAGAAGGCCCACTTTATCTATGTAGTGACACCTTCAGGCTATATGGCTCCTTGCAACGGGGGTACTCCCGTCTTCTATAAGACTCTGAACGAGAACAGCCACGATTTCCAGCTCCATCGCTGGGGAACAGTAGGAGGCAAATACGCCATGATGGCAGCAGCCGATACACAACCGCGCGGAGAGAACGCATTCCATCGGCTTGAAACGGAAGCTTTCCCCGACCTCAAGCAAGTGGGCTTTGAATATATGAGCCAGAATATTCCTGCTTTCGCCATCTTCTTGGGCGACATCTTATGGGATAACCTGGAAATGTTTCCCCACATCAAGCAAGAGATAGCAAAGATCCAAATTCCCATCTATCCGGTTATCGGCAACCACGACCACGACAAGGACGGTGAGCGACGATGATGCCAGTGCACATCTTTATCGGCATTTCTTTGGACCCACTTACTATGCGTTCAATGCTGGAAAAGACTATTATATCGTTTTGGACAATATCCTTTATAAAGGAAACAAGAAGTATGAAGTTGGGGCTCAATGATCAGCAGCTCAATTGGGTGAAGAGCTATCTGCAGTACGTCCCCAAAGGGGCTCATCTGTTTGTTTGCATGCATGCTCCGGCATACTTCTATAACGAGAACTACAAGTTGGGACGCGTAGCCGAGTTACTCGACCTTTTCGAGGGTTATAAGGTAGATATTCTCAGTGGTCACACTCATGTACAATGCAACACACAAATCAGAAACAACATTCGTGAGTACAATATCGCCTCCATCGGAGGCGCGTGGTGGTTATGGGACGGCATCTATAGCAAAGACGGTACCCCTATTGGCTACCAAGTATTCGAATCCGGCAAGAACGGAATTGCAAATTATTTCAAGTCATTAGGACATGACCGTGACTATCAGTTCCGTTACTATCCCGTGGGTACAGTACCCGGCCATGAAGACGAACTCTGCGTCAAGGTATGGAATTGGGATAACCGCTGGAAAGTGGAATACTACGAAGACGGGAAGTTGAAAGGCGAAATGAAGCAGTATAAAGGCATGGATCCTGATTATGATTTCTTCCTGCAGCGCAAAAGCTGTCACAGAGGGAAAGGATATGAAGGAACGTGGTCGCCAAGCTAACAAGAATGCTTATTTCCTTTTTCTCTACAAAACCGAGCGATAAAGCAAAGAAAATAAAAATCGTGGTGACTGACGCCAACGGGAAAAGCTACGAGCAGTCTTTGGAACATTAAGTAAACAGACAGATAGTAATCGGTACCTGATTATGAGCCATTCCCTGCTCCTCGTTATTCAGCTATCGGTTATTATTCGTACCTTTACCCGAAAAAGGAATGCCACATGATACCCAAGCCCCTCATTACCTACATCGAGACAGCAATCATCCCCCGTTACAAGGAGTTTGACAAAGCACACAACCTCTCACACGTCCGCACCGTCATCGAAGAAAGCCTTGCCCTCGCCCGGCAATATCCCGAAGCGGACGAACGCCTGGCATACGTCATTGCCGCCTACCATGACACGGGACTGTGCCGCGACCGCGCCACCCACCACCTTGTCTCCGGCGAGATACTGATGGCGGACTCTACCCTGCGGCAATGGTTCTCCGACACGGAAATCCTCCTCATGAAAGAAGCCGTAGAAGACCACCGCGCCTCTACAGACCACGAACCTCGTAGCATCTACGGCAAGATTGTTGCCGAAGCGGACCGTATCATCGACCCGGACATCACCCTGCGCCGCACCGTGCAGTACGGATTGAAACAGAATCCTGCCGCTGACAAGGAGTGGCACTACCAGCGGTTCCATCAGCATCTCATGGCAAAATATGCACCCGGCGGTTATCTGAAGCTCTGGTTTCCCGAGGGCAAGAATGCGGAACAGCTGAAGAAGCTCCAAGCCATTATCGCAGACGAAGGACAGCTGCGGCAAGTTTTCAACCGAATATTCGAGGAGGAAAAGTAATAGCGGTATCAATGAAGCATATGCCCCATTTCATTTCCGACTATGGAAACGGTTTGTTTCCTATAATGGAACAGAGTGTTCTCTATAAGGAAACAAAGTGTTTCCTATAACGGAACAAATCGTTTTATCCCGTCGAAACAAGTCGTTTCATACAAGAGAAAACAATCTGTTCCGACGGGGTGTAACAAAGTGTTCAGTACTGTGAACTAATACAATAGCTCTATTTAGAAGGTCTCACAAGATAAGTATCCGCCTCCATAAGTATAAAGACTTATGGGCGTGCCAACATGAGGGAAATCATAAAACTCACAGGATGGACTGGCCTTCGGTTTCTGATTCGAAGACAAAGAAGAGCGGCTGCTTTCCCTTATGCAGCTTTGCCGGAATAGAGAGCGGAGCATAGAACTCTCTGCAAGTGCTGCCAGCCTTCACATCCACAAGTCCTATCTCTACACCGCCTTTTGTTGTCCAAGGGCTACCCAGCATGATGCGGATGCGTCCGTCGGTATCTTCAGCCTTCAACCTTAACTGCATCTGCAAAGACTTATCTCGCG
>ENA-OQHD01000378-OQHD01000378.1-human-gut-metagenome-genome-assembly--contig:-NODE-378-length-16797-cov-9.948890_pt1 | contig 16797 bp, 17 predicted proteins | sample MGYA00242560_ERZ504711 | MGnify/ENA primary metagenome ERZ504711 (study PRJEB26092, sample SAMD00036198) | human gut metagenome | host: Homo sapiens | study: EMG produced TPA metagenomics assembly of...
GACGAACTCCTGTAAAGATCATTGTCAAACCATGTTTATCCGCAGCTTCGATTGACTCTTGGTCACGTACTGATCCACCCGGTTGGATGATTGCTTTAATACCTGCTTTAGCGAATTTCTTCCACGTTATCTGCAAATGGGAAGAAGGCATCTGAAGCAAGAACAGCACCATCAAGACGGTCTTTAGCCTGCTCAATGGCGATACGGACTGAAGCCACACGGTTAGTCTGACCTGGGCCAACACCAAGTGTCATGTGGTCGTTAGTCACGATGATACCATTTGATTTGACGTACTTGATAGCTTTCCAAGCAAACTCAAGAGCTGCTGCTTCTGTTTCAGTTGGTTGGCGTTTAGTAACCACTTGCCAGTCAGCTGGACTTTCTTTAACAACGTCTTGGTTTTGAACGAGAAGTCCACCGACAACACCAGTGTATTCTGCTTCTGCTTCGCTGGCATCTTGAGCGTCAAATGGCAACTCAAGGATACGCAAGTTTTTCTTCTTGGTAGTCAAGATTTCAAGTGCTTCATCTGTATAGCTTGGTGCAATGATGATTTCAAGGAAGACACCGTGCATTTTCTTAGCCGTCGCAGCGTCAACTTCACGGTTGAGGACTACAATACCACCAAAGATTGACACTGGGTCAGCTTCATAAGCGTAGTCCCAAGCTGTTTCAATGTCATCAGCTTGACCGATACCACATGGGTTCATATGTTTGAGAGCCACGACTGTTGGACGGTCTTTGAAATCACGGATGATACGGATAGCGGCATCAGCGTCACGGATATTGTTGAATGACAATTCTTTACCGTTAAGCTGTTTAGCTGAAGCAATGGAGTAAGCCGTTGGCAAACCTTTTTGGTAGAAGTCTGCGTCTTGTTGAGGGTTTTCACCGTAACGCATTGGTTGCTTAAGGTCATAAGTCAAAGTGAGTTTTTCAGGTTTTGTTTCACCCACTTGAGCTGTGAAGTATTCTGCAATCAAAGCGTCGTATGAAGCTGTGTGACGGTATACTTTCGCTGCCAAACGTTGGCGAGTTTCGTAGCTTGTTTCGCCGTTTGCTGCCAATTCGTCAAGAACAACAGCATAGTCAGCAGGGTCTACCACAACTGTTACGCTAGCGTGGTTTTTAGCTGCTGAACGAAGCATTGATGGCCCACCGATATCGATGTTTTCAACTGCGTCAGCATAGGTCACGTCTGGTTTGAGAATAGTCTCCTTGAATGGGTAAAGGTTTACCACAACAAGTTCGATAAGTTCGATATTATTGTCCTTAGCCGCTTGAAGGTGGCTATGAAGGTCACGACGAGCGAGGAGACCACCGTGGATATTTGGATGAAGAGTCTTCACACGACCGTCCATCATTTCTGGGAAACCAGTTACATCGTCAATAGCAATGGTGTCAACACCAGCATTGTCAAGGGTAACTTTGGTACCACCTGTTGAGATGATATCCCAACCAAGTTTTTTGAGTTCTTGGGCAAATTCAACAATGCCCGCTTTATCTGAGACACTAATTAGTGCGCGTTTAGTCATTTTATTTTCCTTTTTTAAAGTTCTTTCTCTGCTACAGTCGAAAATTTTCATTCAACTCTAGCACTTCCTCATTTTCTCGCTACTCCCAAACTATCCAAGACTTCTGGATAGAGCTTGTACTCTGTTTCGTGGATGCGAGTCTCGAAAGTATCAAGGGTATCACCTTCAAGGCGTGGGACACGGACTTGTTTGATGACCTTACCGGTATCAACGCCAGAATCCACCCAGTGAATAGTCACGCCAGACTGGTCAACACCTGCATTCCAAGCATCCTCAATGCCATGAGCTCCCGGAAATTCAGGAAGATAAGCCGGGTGAATATTGATGATACGGCCTTCATAAGCTGCTAGCAAGGTTGGACTGACGATTTTCATATAACCGGCCAAACAAACCAAGTCAATCTGGTGTTCATCCAAGAGTTTGACGATGGCTTCTTCATAAGCTTCTTTATTGTCAAATTCCTTGAGTTCAAAGGCATGGCTAGCCACACCTAGATTTTTGGCACGTTCTAAGACATAGGCATCACGGTGATCTGAAAAGACAAATTCTACTGGAAATTGTTCCGCAATCACCTGGAAGTTTGAGCCGTTGCCAGAGGCAAACACAGCAATCCTTTTAGCCATTATTTAATCACCACACTTGCGCCATCCTTCTTCACAATTCGACCGATTTCATAAACAGGTTCGTCAAGAAGTTCTTTGACACGTTCCACATTTTCTGGTTTCACCGCAAACATGAGACCAATACCCATGTTGAAGATTTCAAACATTTCTTCATGTTTGATTTCACCATATTTTTCAAGAGCTTTGAAAATTGGAAGTACTGGGACCTTGCTTTCGTCAATCTCAGCAGCCAAGTCATCTGAGAACATACGTGGTACATTTTCGATGAAACCACCACCTGTGATGTGGGCAATACCGTTAACCAATTCTTCTTTAATCAATGGCAAAGCTGCTTTGACGTAGATACGAGTTGGTTCAAGAAGAACATCTTTAAGTTTTTGGCCTTCAAGTTCTGGGAGGACTTCTTCACCTGTGTAATCAGCAAAAACACGACGAACGAGTGAGTAACCATTTGAGTGGATACCGCTTGAGGCAAGTCCAAGAAGCACATCACCTTCGGCTACTTTTGAACCGTCGATGATTTGTGATTTTTCAGCGACACCTACTGCGAAACCAGCCAAGTCATAGTCGTCTTCGCCATACATACCAGGCATCTCAGCAGTCTCACCACCAATGAGGGCCACACCAGATTGCACACAACCCTCAGCCACACCAGCAACGACTTGTTCCAATTTAGCTGGTTCATTTTTACCAGTTGCTACGTAGTCAAGGAAGTAAAGGGGTTCAGCACCTGCAGCGATAATATCGTTAACACACATAGCCACACAGTCTTGACCGATAGTATCATGCTTATCATACTTGATAGCAAGCATGAGTTTAGTTCCGACACCATCTGTCCCTGAAATCAAAACGGGCTCTTTGACACCTGTTTTTGAAAGGTCAAACATACCACCAAAGCCACCAAGACCTCCCATGACACCTGCACGCTCTGTACGGGCAACGTGTTTTTTGGATACGTTCAACAACTTCATAACCTGCTTCAACGTCTACACCAGACTGCGCGTAAGCATTTTTCAGACATAATTTTTCCTCTTTTTCTTCTGCACTGCTCTTAATAGAAAGAAGTGTGTTCTTCCAAACTTTCCAAATAGCCTTTTTTCGTAGTCATACAATGGTGTTGAATATTTGCCAGTGAAGTAGTCCACACAAAGGCCACCATTTGGTTCATCTGTGTCAATTCCAATGGAATCAATCAAGCCATCGATAGACAAGTAAGTCAAGCTATCCGCACCAATGATTTCACGGATTTCTTCTACTGTGTGATTGGCAGCAATCAATTCCTTACGTGTTTGAATATCGATACCGTAGAAACATGGGTAAGCAAGGGCTGGACTTCCGATAGCCACGTGAACCTCAGTCGCCCCTGCTTCTTTCAAGAGTTGAACGATACGACGGGACGTTGTTCCACGAACAATGGAATCGTCAATCATGACCACACGTTTTCCTTTAACAACACCTGATACGGCAGAGAGTTTCATACGAACTCCTTGCTCACGCAATTCTTGTGTTGGTTGGATAAAGGTACGTTGGGTGTATTGGTTTTTTATCAAGCCCATTTCATTTGGCAAGCCTGATTCTTCCGCAAATCCCATGGCTGCACTAAGTGATGAATTAGGCACACCAACGACAATATCTGCTTCATGTTTGAACTCACGTGCTAATTGAGCACCCATACGTTTACGAGCTGTATGGACATTGACCCCTCGGATATTTGAATCAGGACGGGCAAAGTAGATATACTCCATTGAGCAAACAGCCAATTGAGTGTCCGTTGTATAGTTATCGTAAGTGATGCCGTTATCATCGATGATAACAACTTCACCTGGATTTACATCGCGAATCCACTCTGCTCCAACTACTTCAAAGGCACAGGTTTCAGATGAAACCACGATAGCTCCATTGGCCATCTTACCAATAGAAAGGGGACGAAAACCATTTGGATCCAAGGCTGCAATTAGCTTGTCCTCAATCATAAGAAGGTAAGCAAATCCACCTTTGATAGTGTTCAGAGCTTCTTTTACTTTTCCCATAAATGATGGGTTATGGCTACGACGAATCAAGTGAGCTAAGATTTCTGAATCAGAAGTTGAGCTAAAAATGGCCCCATTCTTCTCCAACTCACGTCTTAGTGACACTGCATTAGTCAAATTCCCATTATGAGCAAGACCAAGCTGTCCATCGTGAAACTTAAACATGAATGGTTGAATATTGTCTACAGAAGCCTCACCGGCAGTCGCATAACGAACATGACCGATAGCAGCCTTACCAGTCAGCTTGTCTAAGTTGGCTGGATCACGGAAAACTTCTGAGAGAAGCCCCATATCACGATGACGCTTCAATTGACCCGCATCATTTGAGAGAATTCCTGCCCCCTCTTGGCCACGGTGTTGAAGACTATAAAGTCCGAAATAAGTTAATTTGGCAGCATCTGGGTGACCCCAAATTCCAAAAAGCACCACATTCTTCATTAAGAGATTTAACTTCGTATGTCATTTTATATACCTTTTATTTGTGATAATTTTCTTAGGTAACACGAACGAGTGTAGCTATCTCTAGCGTCTCATTCTTCCAATTTGATCTCGATTTTACAAAATTCTCCAGTTCTCTAAGAATATCGCTACAGCGAAAAATATCATTACTGAGTGCGCTAAACTCGCTCTATTATTTTCCAGTGAAGTATTTAACCGCTGACGCAAAGAGGTGCTGTTCTTTATTTCCAGGAATATTTTTGAAGAGACCATCTTCGAAACGTTCTGAGTGTCCCATCTTACCAATAATTTGACCGTTCTTGCTTGTGATACCTTCAATAGCATTGACAGAACCATTTGGATTATATTTAGAATCCATGCTAGGTTTGCCTTCGAAGTCAACATATTGGCTAAAGATTTGACCATTATCGCGAAGCTCCGCAAATTCTTCAGTCGTCACGACAAATTTACCTTCACCGTGTGATACTGGGATGGTATGGATGTCACCAACTTTCACTCCAGCAAGCCAAGGTGAGTTAGTATTGGCAATACGTGTTTCAACCATCTTAGCCACGTGTTGGTTGGCATCATTGTAGAAGAGGGTTGGACTAGTACAGCTTGCATCTTCAAAGTTACCGTATGGAAGGAGACCTGATTTGACAAGAGCTTGGAACCCGTTACAGATACCGATGATTAAACCACCACGTTCGATGAAGCTATCAATAGCTGCACGTACTTTTTCATTGAGCAAGATGTTAACGATAAATTTAGCTGCTCCATCTGGTTCATCCGCTGCTGAGAAGCCACCTGCAAGGAAGATAATGTTAGCTTTTTCAATATTATCAACCATGGTGACAACAGACTTGACAATCGCTTCTTCATTCAATGTTACAAATGGTACTAAGTTGACTTTGGCACCTTCTTTTTCAAAGGCCTTAGCAGAGTCATACTCAGAGTTAGTACCTGGGAATACTGGGATGTAAACCACTGGTTTCTCAACTACTTCTTTAGCTTTTATAACAGTATCTGACGTCACAGCAGGTACTTCTTCTAACTCAGTTGCTTGTGCAAATTCAGTTGGGTAAACCTCTTCCAATTTACCTTGAAAGGCACTGTCAAGTTTATGTCCATCAAGCGTTACACCGTTGACAGCAAGTGTAAAGTCAGCTACTGTTTGTCCAATCTTGCCAACACTTGCAATCTCTTCCGGAGATGTGAAGATGAATCCTCCCAATTGAGCTGTTAAGGCAGTCTCAAGATTTTCAAGGGTTACAGTCGCCCCGATATGGTTCCCAAACGTTGCAAGTGCAAGAGCTTCAATGACACCACCATATTTGACAGCTGATGCAGCTGTCACTTTGTGATCAGCTTGGATAGCTTCAAACTGAGCAAAGTTAGACTTGATGAGATCAAAATCAATCTCTTGGGCCAAAGCTTGACCTGGGATGTAGTAGATATTTTCACCAGCAGCCTTAAATTCTGGAGAAAGGACCTTACGACTGTCTGCTGTTGTCACCCCAAAAGCAACCAAGGTTGGTGGTACTGTCAATTCTTCAAAGGTGCCTGACATAGAGTCCTTACCACCAATAGATGGCAAACCAAGTTGAATCTGAGCTTCGATTGATCCAAGAAGAGCTGATACTGGTTGACCAAAACGCTCTGCTTTTTTATCCATACGCTCGAAGTATTCTTGGTAAGAGAAACGAGCCTTAGACCAGTTTGCACCAACAGCAACCAAACGAGCTGTTGCTTCGATGACTGCATATGCAGCACCATGATATGGAGACCATTCTGCGATGTATGGGTTAAATCCTTGGGCTATGACAGAGGCAGTTGTTGTCACGCCATATTGGACTGGCAATTTCTGAACAGAAGCTTCAGTTGGAGTAATTTGGTATCGACCACCAAGTGGGTGATTGACTGTTGAACGACCAACCGAGCTATCAAACATAGTTTGTAAACCTTTTTCGACTTGCATGGTTTAGGTCAGCCAAAATCTTCAAGCGTATCTGCTTCAAGGGTTTCAGCAGAGGTTTTGCGTTCTTCTGGAAGCTTGATATCCTTGTCAACCACCTTAACATCTACTACTGTACGCACACCATTTGTATCAAGGAAACGACGTTCCAAATCAACAATTGTTTTACCATTCCAGTGCATTACGAGATTTGGTTTTTCAGTCACGGTTGCAACGACAACTGCATCAATATTTTCTTTGTTACATTCAGCAATGAAGATATCTACATCTTCTGGACGAACCACCACAGCCATACGTTCTTGAGATTCAGAGATGGCAATTTCGGTACCGTTCAAACCTTGGTATTTCAATGGCACTTTGTCTAGATCAATTTCAAGACCATCTGCCAATTCACCGATAGCCACACAGACACCACCAGCACCAAAGTCATTGGATTTCTTGATAAGACGTGTTACTTCACCATTGCGGAAAAGACGTTGAATCTTACGTTCTTCGATAGCATTACCTTTTTGAACCTCAGCACCAGCTGTTTCAACTGATTCAACCGTTTGAACTTTTGAAGAACCTGTCGCACCACCAATACCGTCGCGTCCAGTCTTACCACCGAGCAAGATAACCACATCTCCAGCTTCAGGTTTTTCACGGACAACATTCTCCTTAGGAGCTGCACCGACAACTGCACCTAGCTCCATACGCTTGGCAACGAAACCTGGGTGGAAGTATTCACGAACATAAGTTGTTGCAAGACCAATTTGGTTACCATATGAAGAATAACCATGAGCCGCATTTTTTAGAAATGACTTGTTGCGGCAATTTTCCAGCACGTGTTTCAGCGATTGGTGTTGTAATATCACCGGCACCTGAAATACGCATAGCTTGGTAAACGTATGAACGACCTGACAATGGGTCACGAATGGCACCACCGATACAAGTAGCCGCTCCACCAAATGGTTCGATTTCCGTTGGGTGGTTATGAGTTTCGTTCTTGAACATAAGAAGCCATGGTTCTTTGACACCATTGACATCTACTTCAATTTCAACTGAGCAGGCATTGATTTCGTCAGAAACTTCCATGTCATCCAAACGGCCATTGGCACGCTCATAACGACCAAAAATAGTCGCCATATCCATTAAGGTTTGAGGTTTTTCTGCACGTCCCAACTCATCACGCATGGCAATATATTTGTCATAAGTTGCTTGCAATTGTTTTTGGAATTTAGAAGCTGAGAAGTCGATGTTTTTCAACTCAGTCTCGAAAGTTGTGTGGCGGCAGTGGTCAGACCAGTAAGTATCCAAAACCTTAAGTTCAGTCTCAGTTGGCACACGTCCAATTGACTTGAAGTAATCTTGAATGAAGAGCAGGTCATCCACTTCCATGGCCAATCCTTGATCTGCCTTATACTGTGCAAAATCTTCTGCTGTATAAGTTTCAAAGAAATCCAAGTTTGGAATCGTTTTGTCAGACTCAGAGAAATCCTGTTTAGCAATACCAACAGTGATATCTTTGAAACGAGAGTCCACTGGGTTTAATAGATAATTTTTAACAGCTTCCAATTCATTAGCAGCAATGTCCTTGTTAACCAAGTACAATTGAGCAGTATTAACCGTTACATCACTTGAGCTACCAAGCAAAAGCAAAGCTTCTTGTGAAGATGCTGCACGTTGATCAAATTGACCAGGCAAGCTTTCGATAGCAAAGAAAGCATACTTCTCAAGGTCAGTCTTAACTGTAGCTTCATCCAAAACAGTATCGGTCACTTGCTCAGAAAAGATATATTTTTCCGCACGGGCAAACAAATCCTCTGCCAAATTAAAGACATCGTAAACTTGTACAATACGAAGATCATTCAAGGTTTTCAACTGAATATTATGCTGTAATTCTTTTAATAAAGAGCGAGATTTCACACGAAAATCAGCTTTTTTCTCAACGAAAATACGTTTATCCATTTTATTTCCTTTATCTATTTCCACTAAAAGATTGTAGTGACGACCAAGTAAAACTTTACTTCAATCCTTGCAATTTTTCCAATACAACTTCATACACATCTGTCAAGCTACCGAGATCACGACGGAAAACATCCTTATCCATATGGTGACCTTCCGCATCCCAAAGACGACAGTTATCTGGTGAAAATTCATCTGCCAAGATAATCTTGCCATCCTTATCAAAACCAAACTCCAATTTGAAGTCAATCAAACGAAGACCAATTTGCTCAAACCAATCTTTTAGCAATTCGTTGATACGACGTGTTTCCTCCTTGATATAAGCAATTTGCTCATCATTAGCAATATCCAAAAACTTCACATGCTCATCATTGATAAATGGATCATCCAAATCATCGTTTTTGTAGTAAAATTCAACAATTGGAGTTTTCAAGTCCAGACCTTCTTCCACACCGAAACGTTTTGAGAAAGAACCAGCAGTCACGTTACGAAGCACAACCTCCAAAGGAATGATTGTAACCTTCTTGTTAAGTTGTTCTGTATCAGAGATACGTTCGATAAAATGAGTAGCCACACCCGCAGCGTTCAATTTTTCAAAAATTAAGAGACGAAATCTGATTATTAAGCACGCCTTTCCCTTTAATGGTCTCCTTACGAGCACCATTAAGCATGGTTGCCTGGTCCTTATAGACCGACTTAATCACATTTTCGTCTTCTGTACTATAAATATCTTTAGCTTTCCCAGTATAAATCAGTTGGTTTGACATAGAATCGTTCGCCTTTCAAGTTTGTTCATCTTAATTATATCACACAAAAATCCAAAAACAAACATATATCAAACTTTTTTGTTTTATTAAACAAATAACGTTCGGATTTTTAGTATTGGTTAGAGTTTTTTAATAAAAAATGTATAGAAAAAAAGGAGTGAGATAGTGCTAAATCAATGTAACTTTTAGCTTTTTATCTCACTCCAATAAAATGAAAACATGCAACAACATATAGTTGCTTCATTATTATATTCCTCTAGAATCTAACAACTAGAGTCTAGTTTTCTTATTTGTTATTCAATTGCTCAGACAAATAGTCTAACAAATCTGATACCTTATCCATATGATCAATGGTATTATCAGAAATCTCTAGGGAAAACTCATCCTCCAAATTAATAATGAACTCCATAAGCTCTATTGAATCTACACCCAAGTCATTTAATTTGGTAGCTTCGGTTAAAACAATGTCCTCTCTATCCAATTGCTCTTGAATAACGAGCTGCATTTCCTGAAGAATTTCTACTCTACTCATCAGTTAACCTCCTCTTTCGGGTCGAAAGCGTCAACTAGTTGCTCCACCACCTTAGTATCGAGCATCTTACGAACCTGCTTAATGGTATAGTAGACTGCTTTAGCATCACTAGATCCATGACATTTTACTACAGGAGCCTTGAGCCCAAAAAGAACAGCTCCACCGGCACTTGAGTAATCCATCGTCTCTTTCATACCTTTAAGTCTATCCTTCAATAGGAAGGCACCTAACTTAGCTTTGAGACCACCATTCATTATGGCTGACTTAAGAGTCTTCATTGTGCCAAGTCCAGTTCCTTCAATTGCCTTAAGAACCGCATTTCCTGTGAAACCATCAGCCACTACCACATCAGCAGCTCCAGACATGATTTCACGCGCCTCGACATTACCAATGAAGTTAATACTTGCTTCCTTGGATAAAAGCTCAAAAGCCTCCTTACGAAGACTATCCCCCTTTGTTTTCTCAGTCCCATTATTAAGGAGGCCTACACGAGGGGTGGCAATTCCACGTACATTTTTAGCATAGAAAGAGCCTAAAATAGCATATTGATGCAAGTGATTAGCTGTATTTTCAGCATTAGCTCCTAGATCAAGCATATCAAAGGGTTGACCAGTAAAACTTGGCATCGTTGACATAAGACCTGGTCTTTCAACTCCCTTAATACGTCCAACAACAAAAAGACCGGCGGCCAAAAGAGCACCTGTATTCCCTGCAGAGATTACAGCATCCGCTGCTTTCTCCTTAACAGCTTGTGCACCTAAAACCATCGAAGCTTTCTTTTTCTTTCGAATTGCTTTGACGGGCTCGTCATCCGAATTTATCTTTTCATCAGTATGTACAATGCTCACACGTTCATTCGCTGTCAAATAGTTTTTGATTTTAGCTTCGTCACCATAAAGCTGGATTTCAATATCTTTGAACTCTGCTAAAGCTTGGTTAACTCCCTCTACGATCGCTTGTGGCGCATTATCGCCACCCATAGCATCCACTGCAATTACAGGCATAGCATTCTCCCTCTCATCCTCTGCTCTTAAACAATAGACTCAAATTCTATTAATAAATCACTCTGTATCAAAGATAGACATCCCTCGGTCACTATCCCCAGCAGAGTCTTTCAGCTTATTGTCCTCTTATTATAGCACGAACTGACCTGCATTTTAACCCCTGAGACTGAAAACCTCTACATTCCTGTTTCACGTGAAACAAAAGAAGACAATGCTTAATCAGCATTATCTTCTTTACTCATAATATGACCCCAAGAATTTAGATTATCAATAAACTTCTTGCTTTTAAGATGAATCCCAACATAATTATCATAAAGCTCATCAATAAATTGTCTCAACTTTCGTTTCATTTCATCCTTAACAGATATGCTTCTCAATTCTTCAAATGAAAGACCCTGGAAACGATCCAAAAGATAAGGCACATTAGGGTCCAAATGACTACGCCTTTCATCTTCTTCGTAATGATTGGGACAAAGTAAACCTGAGAACTTATACGAGAAATCAAAAGGAAGACCAACACGATGACAAAAGACACATTCATGAAAATTCAATCGTACGCCAAAACGGTCCAAAACTTGAATCTCAAAGATATTAGTCAATATTTCATAATCTAAGCCCTCTTCCATTAACACAAGGGTTTTCTCTAAAAATGCAAATAATTGTGCATCTACCACACCGTCAGCAATAGCAGCATCAGTCAAGGCAGCTAAATAGGTCGCGTAAGACAGTTTAAAAAATATCACTTGTAATTTCCTTAAAAGACTCTGCCTGACTATAATCCTCTATGAAAGATAAACCTTCATCATTTACAGTCATCATAAATTCAGCGATGTTTAAAGGTTGAATCACAGCACTCAATTTACCTGACCCACCACCTCTAACAAAAAACATCCGTTTACCAGCTTGTTTAGTAAAAATCTTAACCAGCTTATCATTCTCACGATAATTACGATTGAAGAGGATAACCCCCCTACTCTCAAGCTTCTGCATGTTCTTCCATAAACTCTTTCAAACGAGTCATAGCTGTTTCAATAGTGTCCATGCTAGCTGCATACGACAATCGAACATAACCTTCGCCATATTTCCCAAAAGCAACGCCAGGAATAATAGCAATAGCTTTTTCACGAGCAAAGTCTTGACAGAACTTAAAGGAGTCTTGATTATATCCTTCTGGAATCTTAGCAAAGATATAGAAGGCACCATCAGGTTTAATAATTTTGAAACCAAGTTCAGTCATTTTTTCAAGAATATAATCCCGACGTTTCAAATACTCAACTTTCATTGGTTGTGCATCATCCTTACCAGCAGATAATGCTTCGATAGCTGCAAATTGTGCCATAGTAGCTGCAGCCGTCACCAAATACTGGTGACTCTTAATCAACTGAGCCGTCAAACTTGCTGGTGCAAAAATTCAAACCAATACGCCATCCTGTCATCGCATGAGATTTCGACAAGCCGTTGATTAAAATAGTTTGCTCAGGCAAATATTCAGCAATAGAAACATGTTGATCTACATAAGTTAGTTCTGAATATACTTCATCACTAACAACAAAAATATCATATTTTTTCAGAACTTCAGCAATATCTTCAATCTGTTGGCGTGAATAAGTCACACCTGTTGGGTTGGTTGGGTAGTTAAGTAAAACAGCCTTAAGCTTATCACCTTGCTCTAAAATTGCCTTTTCTAACATCTCCGGTGTCAAAACAAAATCATTAGCTGTTGTATCAATTTCAACAATTTTAGCCCCAACTAGATTTGCAATCGGCTCATATCCTGGATAGGCTGGTGCAGGCAAAAGAATCGTATCACCTGGCTCCAAAATAGCTGTTAAAGACGCAGAAAGAGCTTCTGTGGCCCCAATAGTTACCAAAATTTCATTATCGGGATTATAAGTTAGATTGTATTTTTCTTTAACAAAATTCGCAGCAGCTTGGCGCAAATCAGGAAGTCCAGCCATACCTGTATAGTGTGACTGGTTCGCATCAATCGCAGTTTTAGCTGCTTCTTTCACATGATCTGGAGTCGTAAAATCAGGTTCTCCAAGCGTCAACTTTTTAATACCTGGAACATCTGAAATTGATTGGTCAAACTGACGAATCATTGATACTTCAATCTTATCTAAATTTTTATTAAAACGTTGTGTTAAATCCATCACAGTCACCTCTTTGCAATTATTCCTAACATTATATCAAAAACTCAAACGCATTTAAACACCAAAAAACTGTCCTAGGCTAGCTTTAATGGCTCTATAATTTCTGTAGTGGGTAAAACCACTGTAGAGATTATGGAGCTTTTTAAATGCAGACAAAAAGTTCCATAAGAACTATAATGAAAAGTGACTAAACCATCATTAGCAAGAACTCATGAGATCTATTAAGAATACCACAGAGTTAAATCCCTTAACATCATTACTTCTCTTGTTTTCGAAAAAGATACCTACATCGAGGTTCAAGCAAAACTGGAACTCCAACACTACGACGCCTGAAGAAACATCGCTTACAGTGTAAAGATTGTAGAAAAGTCACGGTGGCTGAGACATTAATCGTTGAGAAAAACCACCAAATCTCCAATCTTATCCGACAAAAGGTAAGGTTTATCACGATGGACATGTCAGGAGCTTATATTCCACTAGTTCGAAGACTTTTCCTAAATGCCCAAATCATTATTGATCGTTTCCACATCATCCAGCAGCTTGATCAAGCCTTTTTAAAGACAAGAATTGCCATTATGAACCAGTTCAATAAGAAGCCACTACCTTATCGATCTTTAAAAATCACTGGAGACTCGCCATAAGTTATCTTGTAAATCATTTCACTCGAAGACCTTTTGTCAAACCTTAAACCCACATGAAGTCGTTGAGAAGACACTGAATTTCTCAGAAGAGATCGCTAATTATTACAACCTCTATCAACCTTTGCTTTTTCACTTTCAGGATAAGAGGGTGAATGAGTTTTTTCAACCCATAGAGGAGAAAATAAGCAAGGTCAATTATTACTTCAAAACAGTCTTTAGGACCTTTCTTAGACACAAACGATACATCAAAAATGCGCCAAAAACACAGTCCTCACATGCAAAATTGGAGGGGACCAATAAGCTTATCAAAGATATTAAACGTCTGGGCTTCGGTTTTAGAAATTTTATTAACTTTAGGAAGCATGTTTTCATCACTCTTAACATACAAAAAGAGAAGACCTATCTGATCCTCTCTAGATGTTAGCTTTTCGTCACCCACTACAGTTGACAAAAAGCCGCTTTAATCTATTTATGACCCATTTCGAACAATGGTGACAATGGGCGTTTTTCATGACTACGAATGATTGCTTCAGAAATCAAATCAGCAATAGATATTTGTTCAATTTTATCAATCAAACGCTCTTCTGGAAGATAAATCGTGTCAAGCACAACAAGCTTTTCAATAGCAGATTTTTGAATATTATCAAGAGCTGGACCTGACAATACAGGGTGAGTACATGATGCAAAGACATTTGTAGCACCAGCTTCAGCAAGTGCATCCGCTGCATGGCAGATGGTACCCGCAGTATCAATCATATCATCAATCAAGATACATGTTTTCCCTTCAACATTACCAATGATATTCATAACCTCAGAAGTGTTCATTTTATCAACACTACGACGTTTATCAATGATAGCGATTGGTGTTTTCAAACATTGAGCAAGTTTACGCGCTCGAGTAACACCACCATGATCTGGAGAAACAACAACCACATCATTACCCGTAAGACCAGCACGATCAAAATAATCTGCGATAAGAGGCGCTCCCATCAAATGATCCACTGGGATATCAAAGAATCCTTGAATTTGAGGAGCATGAAGGTCAACTGTCAAAAGACGGTCAACACCTGCTACCTCGAGCATATTAGCAACCAACTTAGATGTGATTGGTTCACGTGAACGTGCCTTTCGATCTTGACGTGCATATCCATAATAAGGCATAACAACATTGATTGTCTCAGCGCTAGCACGTTTTAGCGCATCAACCATAATCAAGATTTCCATCAAATTATCATTTACAGGAGAGCTTGTAGATTGAAGAATAAAAACCGTGATGACCACGAATAGACTCTTCAATATTAACTTGAATCTCACCATCTGAAAATTCACGAACACTTGATCTTCCAAGTTCAATACCAATTTTATCAGCAACCTTTTGCTGCTAATTCTTGGTTAGACGACAAAGCAAATAACTTTAAATTCGTATAAGACATGATTTCCTCCAAAATATCTACTAGACCATTCTACCCTATTTTTTTAAGTTGAATTTTCAACGCCAAATAAATGGTGTCACATGAACTTAACAAGGATGAAAAATACTTCCCCTTAGTCTAGGAAATTTTTTTCAAACACCATTATTTTCTCAGGCTAAATATATTATTTACATGAAAATGAAAAACGATTCAGGGAATAGCCGAATCGCCTTTTGTTGTACTCATTATGGGTAAATATAAAATACAGAACCACCATGCGCTGATGATGTTGGATCAAATGTACCACGGTAGTTACTGATTGACATGTTACCAGCATAGTTCGATTCCATAACTTGAATTGAATTTGCACCTGATGCTGATGTAACATAAGCTACGTGACCATAACCACCACCATCATTTGGCCATACCGCAATCGCACCGGCTACTGGAGTTGTACCTACTGAATGACCAGCTGCTTGCGCACTAGCAATCCAGTTTTTAGCATTACCCCAATTATTACCAGCCCATGGAGCCAATGATTTCACACCCCAAGTACATTGTCCAACTGGATATGTATTAGGAGTTGATGCTGCTGACACTTTATGTGTTTCAGCAGCTGGTGCAGGAGCTTCTGAAGCAGCTGGTGCAGCTTCTGATGTTGCGACAGGTGCTACGCTAGCAGGAGCTTCTGAAGTAGCTGGTGCAGCTTCTGATGTTGCGATAGGTGCTACGCTAGCAGGAGCTTCTGAAACAGCTGGTGCAGCTGATTCTGGTTGTACTTCTGATGTTTCTGATGAAGCCGGCTCCTGTGCAGCCTCAGAAGCTGTCGATGTTTCAGAAACTGGTGTCTCTGAAGGCTGAGCTACAGCTTCAGAAGTAGCTGCTACTTCTGAAGAAGCTACTGATGTTGCTGCTTCTGAAGAAGCTACAACTTGTGCAGTTGCCTCTGATTCAGCAATTGCTTGAGACTGTGCCACTGATGCAGCCGTCGAGGCAGCTACAGATTCAGCAGTTGATTTAGCAGAGACAAGTGATGTCTTCTCATTTTGAGCTGTTGCCAATTCAGCAGCCAAAGTAACTTGTGCTGCTTCAAGTTCTGCTTGTTGAGTTGTCAAACCAGCTTCTGTTGTTTCAAGTTCTGACTTATTAGCTGCAATAGTATTAATTGCAGCTTGATTTTCTTCTTGTTTAGCAGCAAGCTCTTTTTGATCTGACTCTTGTTTAGTCAATAAATCATTATTAGCTGTAACAACTTTTGAAATAGCTGTGATACGAGTAATAGCTTCAGAGATTGACTTAGAGTTCAAGATAGAGTTAATGTAGCTAGTAGCAGTGTTATTTTGTTGAGCACTACGAGCTTGTTTCGCCAAAGAATCTTGACGAGCTACAATCTTACTTGATAATTCTTGAATTTCAGATTCCAAATCTGCAGATACTTTTTCAAGTTCGGCATTTTTAGCTTCCAATTCAGATTTTTTGTGTTCTGAGAGTTGATACTTGAGATTGGATTGTAGCAACTTGTGCTTGCGCAGCCTCTTGTTGAGAAGCAAGGTTACTAATTGCGTTATTTGTAGCAGCGATTTGCGAATCATAATCCTCTGCATGTACTGATGCAGCTGCTGATAAGGTTACACCACTTACCAACACTGCTGGGAATATGCAAAATGCATCCGGCGGAAGCATCACTCTGACAGAGGATGTTCAGGAAGGAACAAAGGATGCAGACGTTATCTATACAGACGT
>ENA-OQHD01000379-OQHD01000379.1-human-gut-metagenome-genome-assembly--contig:-NODE-379-length-16786-cov-6.673570_pt1 | contig 16786 bp, 24 predicted proteins | sample MGYA00242560_ERZ504711 | MGnify/ENA primary metagenome ERZ504711 (study PRJEB26092, sample SAMD00036198) | human gut metagenome | host: Homo sapiens | study: EMG produced TPA metagenomics assembly of...
TGAGAAAAGTCCGAACAGTTTTCTGCCCGGACTTTCTCGCTCAATCATAAATCAATTCCGCTTTCACAACTTCCTCTGCCTGTGCCTTGCAAGCGTTCATCTGCCGCACCCATTCCATTTGGTTTTCGGCTTTCAGTTGCTCGGTCACGCCGTTTTGCTCTGCCAGTGACCGCACGATCAGCTCCATGCGGTTTCGTGCCGCTTCGTCAATCTCGGCGCAATGCTCAAAGAGCTTGTCGGATAGCACCAGCTCATTGAACAGTATCGGACGGTGCATTTCCAGATACGCCTTGCGAAGTCTGCCGTAGTGTCCGAGGGGTTTGGTCTTGCGGATAACGATGTTCGGGATAAGATAATCGCCGTTCTGTGTATAAGTGATATTCATGCTGTTTGTACTCCTTTCATCGGCTCTCTCTGCGGTAAACTGCTGACAGGAACGAACACGCCCTTTGCAATGTCCTCCGCACGAATGGCGGCTTTCTTAGCTTCGATTTCTGCCTTTTTCCGCTTTTTGATTTTGTCCTCGTATCGCTTCTGTGCTCCGCTGGCTTTCCGCTTCAAGTAGTTCTGATGAAGCCTGTCCTTGCGTTCCTCACGCTTGCGGATTTCCTCTAATTCTTCCGGGGTCAGCTCCACTTCTCCAAACGCCGGGGGAACGAATCGCCCAACAAAATTGAAGTAAATCTCGACCTCCTGTGTGGTCTGTATACTGCCTTTGCGGTCACGCTCATGCACAAGGATTTTCTCGATAAACTCGTTGAGCATGGCAATGGTCAGCTTGTCGAAGTTCTCATACTTGTCAATCAGAGCGATAAAACGATCAGCGTCCTTTTCGTGCTTCTCATAGCTCTTGACAGCCTTTTCCAGAGCAGAGATTTCGGCGGTAAGCTCGGACTGTTCCTTTTCGTATTGAGCGTCCAGAGTGGCGTATCTGCTGTCGGACAGCTTTCCTAAAATGTTGTCCTCATAGATTTTGCAGAGCAGGACTTCCAGCTCGGAAACTCTCTGCTTTGCTGTGGCAAGGCGTGTCCGCTGTTTCCTGACCTCTGTGGTCTGCTGGCTGGACTGCGCTTCCTGCACCACACGGACAAACTCGGCTCGGTCATGCTTCGCATACTCGGCAATGGCTTTCAGCATTTCAGAGACAAGGGACAGTACCACATCTTCATTGATACGGTGCTGGGTCTTGCAGAGCGTTCCGCAAGGAACTTTGGTGTACTGTGAGCAGGTGTATTGAGAAATGCGCTTGCCGTTATTGGTGCGGTGGACATACATCTTGCCGCCGCAATCGGCACAATAAAGCAAGCCTGTGAGGGGAGCTGCTTCGCCCCAGCCGTCCGGGTAGCGTCTGACATTCCCACGGATTTTCTGCACAAGGTCAAAGGTCTGCTGGTCAATGATAGGCTCATGGGTATTCTCGAAAATCGTCCATTCGTCCTCCGGGACATAATGGCTTTTCTTGTCCTTGAAGTGCTTTCGGGTCTTGAAATTGATGGTGTGTCCCAGATACTCACGCTTTTCAAGAATGTTGCAGATGGTGGAAGAACCCCAGCCGTACACATCTTTGAAAGTCTTGTTTTTGTTCACGCCCTCGCTGTGCTGGGCAAGGTAAGCGGACGGAATGAGGACTTTTTCTTCTTTCAGCTTGCTGGCGATCTGATACGGACCGTAGCCCTCAATCGTCATGGCAAAGATGCGCTTGACCACATCAGCGGCTTCGGGGTCAACCAACCATTGGTCTCTGGCTTCGTTCCAGAGATAGCCGTAAATGACCGTGCCTGTGATGTGCTTGCCGGACTTGCCTTTTGACTGGAAAGTGGAACGGATTTTACGGCTGGTGTCTCTGGCGTAATACTCGTTCATAATGTTGCGGAAAGGGGTAAAATCATCGTCCCCTCTGGCGCTGTCCACGCCGTCATTGATGGCGATAAGGCGAACGCCACGCTGACGCAGGATTTCCATAATCTGACCGACTTTCAGATAGTCACGACCCATGCGGCTCATGTCCTTGATACACAGATACTCCACATTCCCGGCTTCAACCTCTCTCATCATTGCCAAAAATCCGGGACGGTCAAAGCAAGTACCACTAATGCCATCGTCCGTGAAATGGACAATGTTTGTAAAGCCCTGCCGTGCGGCGAACTCCTCCAACATTGCCTTTTGATTGGATATGGAATTGCTCTCACGCTGTTGGTCATCATCTTTGCCAAAGTCATCACGGCTCAGTCGTTCGTACAGAGCTGTGATTTTCTCATTTTTTCCTCATAACTTGCGCTCCTTTCTTCGGTTTTAGGTTGTGTGTTCTAAGAGACTTCCCAACCGCTTGATTAAGAAGTTTTTTTGAGAGCATACAACACCTGCCGCCAGCTTATATTTCTTATACTGGCGCACCGCAAAGTGGTTTGGCTTTTCTGCTTCCAATGCGTCAAACATCAGATCCACGGGATTTTTGAACTCCTCGTCATCCTCCCGGACCTCCATGGCGTTGATGAACTCAATAAGGGTGGAGAAGTTCTGCTCCTCCACCGGAGCCTCATAGTGGATATAGCCAATGAGCGCACAATAGAGAAGCGTTTCTGCCTTGACCCAGAAATCGTCTCCGGCCTTGCCTTCGCCTTTGGTATTGGCGATCAGCGTCGTGACCAGCTTCAATATGTCCTTTTCGCTATGGATATAGGCGAAAGGGTTATAGTGCATGGATTTCTTGAAGTTGATGGTATTGAGGACCTTGATCCGGTAAGGCTCATAAATGACCTTGCCGTGCTTATCCTTCATGGGCTTTCCGTCCTTTCCCAGTTTGGGTGCGCCCCTTTGGAGCATTTTCCCGCACTCCACCAAAATGGTTCCCTTCGGAAGCGTTTCGTCAAGACAGAATGTGCATTTTATTTGCAAACATTTTATGAACAACTCACATCCTGCCTTGACGATGGTTTTATCCGCACATGGCGGCGTTGCGAATGTCGTTTTTGATAAGGCGTAGCACCTTATCGTCCATTGTTTCCTTGCTCGTCTGACTGAAATGGATGCCCACCATGTAGGTGGTCTTTCCAATCTTTCTGACAAGGACGGGTGCGGTCTGCTCGGTGGTTGTGGGTGCTGTGTTCTTTGTTTTTGCCATTGAATACCTCCTTGAAATGGAAAAAAGCCAGACAGGGTGTGAGGGGGCGGCAACGAAGTCCGGCAACGGGCTTCAAAAAAACCTCAAACATAGTCCTATCTGGCTCTTTTACTATTTTTACTTTTTTCTTTGATTTCTCCGTTGCTTTCGTTGCCGGAGAAGAAAACTCCTTGTAAATAAAGGGGTTTTAAGGGATTAGCCCTGCAACGGGGTCGGCAACGGGATAGCAACTGGCTCGGCAACACGGTCAGTTTTTCAGAATGGAAGTTCCATCTGTCGGGCTTCTTCCTCGGTCAGTTCCCGAAAACCGTCAAGCAAATTTGAGCCTGTTGCCGATAGCTCGTTGCCGGACGGTGGGGTGCGTTCCCATCCTCGCTGTCTGCCGTACTTAGCAAAGATACGGGGATTTGAAAATGGTGTCCATCCCTCGATGCTGTTGTTCATAATCTCGTTGATTTCTCGGATTTCCCATTGCTTCGGCTCGTCAAAGGGATGGTTCAGAGCTTCTGCATAGATCAGCTTGGAGCAGACCTGTGTGCCGTTGTAATTATCAAGGAAAGACTGTATCAGTCCTGCCTTGGTGTCCTCCGGCATGAATTGCTTTTGCAGTTCTTTCAGTTCCTTGTCCATATCCTTGGATAAGGTCAGCCTTACAGGGAAATTATGATAGATGAACATGGCTTCTGCCCACATAAGGTCAATGAACGCTCTGGATGCAGCTTCATCTTCCAGAATGTGAACCACGGCATTTTCGGGGTGTACCATGATGGGCAAGAACCTACGGTTGCCGCTTCGGTCAAGGGGCAGAAAGTCCATTGTATTGGAAGAACCGCCGAACACGCATTGCCTAAGTCGGTCTGCCGGATGGGTTTCATACGGCACTTTATAGGTTTCTTTCGCCCTGCTGATAAAGGACTTAATATCCTCAATGCTCTTGGCGTTGGCTGTGGCAATCATTTCCGACATTTCGATTATCCAATGCCCCTGCATCTTGCGGTAAACATTGTCATCGTCAATCTTCTTTAGGTCATCGGAAAACCATTCGTCCTTGACTGCCAACAGTCGGAAGAAAGTGGACTTTCCTGCACCTTGCCCACCAACAAGGCAGAGCATGACTTCAAATTTGCATCCGGGCTTGAATACTCTGCTGATAGCTCCCAACATGAACAGTCGCAAGCATTGATAGGTGTACTCGCTGTCCTCTGCACCGAGGAAACGGGTCAGAGCGTAGCGGATGCGTTCTGTGCCATCCCATTCCAGACTGTTCAGATAGTCACGGATGGGGTGGTACTTATTGCAGTCAGCGACAATGGAGATAGCTTTCTGGATTTTCTTCTCGCTCGTCAGTCCGTATTTATCTTCCAGATAGAGCATCAGATAATTCAGATCTGTATCATTGAGTGTCGCTGTCTGCTTGCTCCACCAAAGGGGCTTTACAATGTCGATACGCTCCGTGAGAATGTTGTACCTGACAGCACCTTGCAGATATGGGTCATTCTGAAATACCGTCAGACAGTTCCTTATGCTGTTCTTGATAGCTCCGCTATCGGTCAAGTCCAGACTTCCTCTGACTTCTTCCACGGTCATGGTTGGCTGTGGGGTCTGCAAATCGCTGTTCAAGTTTCATCACCTCTTTTCTTTGCTCGGCAACCAGAGCTTTCTTTTCTTCGGGAGTGCCGTACAAGAGAATATCAAGCAGATATTCGATATAGCTTTCTCTTTGCAGGGCTTCCACGAACAGGGGATGCCATTCATCCTCCGGCTGTTTCGGTGCGTACTGCTGTTTCCATGCTCGGAGAGTGTGGAAGTAATCGGTCAGCACCTTGTAGCATCGGTTTTCTTCCTGTTGGTATCTCTGTTCGGGGGTGGGTTCTCTTATCTTGGGTCTGACGGATGGCTTCTGTCTGCTGTCATAGCAGATACCAAAAATCATCAGCCAATTTCATGGCGGCTTCTTTGCTCGGCAGTCCGAACAGTCGGGAAACAAAAATCAACTGCATCTCCGTCCGCTTGACAAGCGAAACAATGAAAACGCATATCCACTTTCATGCTCGGATTTTTGTCATTGTGGAACGGCAGACTGCCATGCCGTGACGGTTGACACGGATGCCGTACATCTCTGCCGCCTGTCGGGTGGTAACATTGCCTTTTACTGCTTCAAATACATTCATTGCATCATCCTTTCGGGAAACAAAAAAGGCACTCGACATTTTCGTAAGAGAAAACGGCAAGTGCCTGTTAGAGTTCCATATTCTGTTTTTTGTGCTGCGGAGATTTCGGCTCCGGCTGTTGTTTCTTCTGTTCCTGCTCGAACTTCAAACGCTCGGTTAAGGAGTGCTTCGGTTCGGGTTTCTTCTCAACTGCCTGTTCCGGCGTGAGGACTTTGCCGACCCAGTAGCGAATATCTTTCATCGGCTGTAATTCCTCTTTGACGGTAGCAAGCTGTCCGGCAAGCTCGGTGTAATTTGCTTTCAGACCGTCATACTCAGTTTGCAGAGCATCCAGATTGACATTCAAATCAACACCATGCTTTTTCAGAGTGCGGTATGCCTTGTTGTAGGAAGTCAGCTCGTCCTTATGCTTTTCAGCAAAAGCGGCTTGCCTTGTTTTCCAACCGATTTTGATATATTTGTCATGGACTGCCTTGTGGGTCTGGCAATCGGCAACCGCAGTCTGAATAGCGGTAATGACTTTCATTCGGTTCGATGCGGTTTTCATTTCCTTGCTGATTGCTCCGGCTTTCTCGTTCACGCCTTGCAGGGCGGTGTCCAAATCTTCCAGAGTGAAAAGCTCATGTTCTTTCAAATAGATCAGAGCTTTGGAGACAGCTTTCAAATCATCGGTTGTGCCTTTCTGCTGTCCGTACCTCGACCAGTCGCTACGCTCTGCCTTTCGCAGATTCATATAATCACGGAGCAGAGAGGAGAGGTCGGGCGAAGCATTTTCTTTTCGGCTTCCATTTCCGCAAAGGCTTCTTTTGTGGCAGACACAATATCCGCAATCCAGTCTCGCAGACTTTTGATGGTACTGCGGATGGCGTTCATCATGCGGTTAGCGGCTTTAATGTCTCGGTTCAGATTGCCGATATTGGTTTCAATGCCCTTGCGTTCCAGAGCAGAGACAGCGGCTCCCATGTGAACAGTCGGGATAATATCAAGTCCCTGTCTTTCATAGGAACGCATATCCACACGCTCGGCACTTCCGGCAAGCTCCAGATATTTATTCTGAATAACTTCCCATCCGTGTCTCCATTCTTCGGCGTGGTACTGTTCGTTCCAATCAACGGTATCTTCCTTATGGCTTTTCCATCTGCCGGACGGGAGCTTGATACGCTCGCCGTTCTCGTCAAGGTCATAAACCTTTCGGCTCTTGGGCATCCATTTTCCGTTTTCGTCAATGGCTCGCATGGTCAGCATGATGTGACAATGGGGATTGTGTCCGGGAGGATCTGGGTCATGGATTGCAAAATCACAACACATTCCTTTGGACACGAAATACTCATTGCAGTATTCCTGCATCATCTGCGGACACATTTCAAGCGGCACTTCTCTCGGCAGGGCAACAACGAAACGCCTTGCAAGCTGTGAGTTCCATTGTTTCTCCACTTCCTCGGCAGAGTTCCAGAGTGTTGCTCGGTCTGCGTATTCGGGTGGAGCATTGGTAGGGAGCATGATTTCCGTGTAAACAACCTCGTGCTGTTTTCTGCGGTGGTCTTTGTGCTTCTGGTCATACTCGGAAAACAGCTTTTTCTCCGGCTTGGTAAGCTGCTCCGGCAACTGCGGAATTGCCCTTGCTTCTCTGAACAATTCGTATGTTCAGATGGGGTACTGGCATTTTGTTTGAACCTCCTTTCTCGGTGCAATAAAAAATGACCGATACTTTTCAGCAGCGGTCAGATGGGGAAAGTATAAAACTTGCTGACGGTGAATGATTGCTTGCAATCATTCATCGGTGGCAAGTCCACAAAGGGGTAGCTGTCACAAGACAGCGCAGGGGAAGTGTAGCTTCCTCTGGATGATTGGAGCAAAGGACTTTTGCGGAAATCATCAAGCTCCCTGCAAGGGGCTTTCGGCAGAACGCAATCACCATCTTTAGGTGGTGTATAATTGCGCCCTGTTTCTCAACAGGGTTTTTAGCTCCCGTTCGGTTGCTCATTTTCCTTTCGGTTCGCAATCAGCATATTCAGCTTCTTTTGAACCGCTTCGCTGTGGAAGATGAAAGTCAGAAGCTCCATCACATCATCGTCCGTCAGAATGGTCGGTTCTCTCAAAAAGGTTTCCAACATTCCGGCACGAGTACAAAGGCGGTGGGTTCTCTCGCTTCGGGTCAGTCGCTTGATTTCGCTTTCCAGTCGCTTTTCCTTGTGCTTGGCTGCGGTCAGCTTTTTCTCCGCAACATACTGTTCTCGTTTCAGCTTTTCCAACTTCTCATTGGACATCGGGTCAACTCCTTTCGCAATAATGGATAAAACAAAAGCGACCAACTTTTTACGGTTGATCGCCTTTGGCTTAGTCATTATTCAAATGAAATGTAAATAGTTAAATTATCGGGTATGTAGCTGATACTCAATCCTTTTTCGTCATTAGATAGAAGCGTACCAATAGAAACATAGTCCTGTCCCTTGATTTCTTCTGATACATCCTCAATCACGGAGAAGCCTTCTTGTTTCAACAGCTCCATATATTCGTTATAAGCACTTTCGTCTATATCTACAATGCTGATACTGCAATTCTCGTGTTCTGTATCGAGCATAGCCCACGCAACTGTACCGGACGGAACAGGAAGTCCCTCTGTGTATTCATTCACAGGCCATACACCCTCATCAAGCATCGTAATACTTTCAGATTGTGTATTGCTTGTGTTTCCTGTGCCAGTTGGTGTTGTTCCCAGGTTGGAACACGCTGTCAATGACAGCATAAGTAAAACCGCAAGTATTGAAATATAATTTTTTCATAGTTACCTCCTGTTGTTGCGGACTGTTCGGATAATCTGAATGACAGCAAATGTAACAGCGATTATGCCGACCACTAAAATGACTTGTGATGCATCAAAACCGAAAGTCCCCTCAACTTGAATGTTTGTCATTGCGTCTGCTTGCCCGATAGCTCCATCTGGCACTTTATCAGATTTTGCAGTAGCATAAATTACAAAAGCAACAACAGCTACCACAAGGGAAGTAACGCTTGAAATAATCCCTTTTCGTTTCTGGGGAGCAGAATTATCAATTCCAAACTGTTCTGCTGTATTGTCAGCAAATTCTTTTGGTGTCCCCAACCTTTCGATTACCTGTTGTTCAGTTTCTCCATGCTCTGCAGCAGAAGCAAAGATTTCATTCAGATCACGCACAACCTCAGTTTTGGCTTTGCGTGATAAATTCAATTCCTTTTCAACCTGCTTAATATATTGTTCTTTCATTCTGACACCTCCGTTTGTTGATAGCTGGCGATAAAGCCATTTACGCAATCTGTGTAGCTTGCCCAAAACATAATCAATTCCTGTAAAACTTCCTTTCCTTTGGGAGTAAGGGAGTAATATTTCTTAGAGCCACCATTAGCTGCCGCTGGTGCTAAACGACATTGAATTAGCTCTGCCTCCTGCAAGCGATACAGAATAGGGTAAATCGTCCCCTCTTTCGCATATCCCAAAACAGACGCACTGTTATTTAACTCTGTGATAATTTCATAGCCATAGGTTTCTTTGCGTCCGATTAAAGATAAGAGTATCATTTCAAGAGAGCCATTTTTTGAATTGTTGCACATACTTATTATCCATACTCTCTACCTCACTTTAGTTTTGCTACTTAGCATCCCTAAATAGCAAAACTAATTATACTACGGTCTGCAAGTTCAGTCAATATAGTTTGAAAGAAATTCACATCTATAGCGGTAAATTTTACATTTTCGTCATATTCGATACCTTATACATCCCTATGTACTTGCGGTCAAAACATCGGATACAGACCCGACATTTTGACCGCATATCAACCCTAAACGCTACATTATTCCGTCTGACTTGCGAAACCGTTTTGCTTGGCGTTCTCGCTTGCTTTTCTTCTGCGTTCCTCGCTGTATGGCGGTTGCAGACGGATGGACAGTCGGGACTTGTCCAGAACATAGGACACGCCGCCTTGCTCGTAGGTCTTTTCCAGTCGGCAGAGGTAGGGGTACTTCTTGGAGAACGCCGCCAGTCTGTTCCTCAGTCCGGCATTGTAGGTTTGGATGTGTGCTGTGTCCTCACCCTCGTTGAACAGGACGATTGTTTCCTTTTCATACTTCGTCAGCTTCGCCATAGCAGCCCTCCCTGCGGTCATTCAGCACACGCTCCATAACTGCCTTGTCGTGGTAGTATTCATCCATTCGTACACGCAGATTGTGGTAGAAGCAGCGATACCATCTGTCCGCACCCTCGGCACTCAGCTTGACGGAGAGCATATAAAACAGCTTCTTCGCCGCAGGATCGGGAGCAATGGCAGCTACCAAACGCAAACGCTCGATAGTTGCTTTGCGGTTAGGGCAACCAAAGGCATACAGGGCTTCCATTTCGTTAAGGTTCATTTTCATAGTGTTTTCCTCCTTGAATGTTGTTAAAATGAAAAGCGACAGAGACTTCACAAGGAAATACCTGTCGCTTTGTTTGCGATATGAAATTGTTGGGTCTGGACTTATAAAATTCGGCTTATTCTTTCGGCTTAAACTCTGGATGCTCATAGACTTCTTTCATCAGCAGAACGCCCATAGCAAAACCATACTTGAATTGCTCTTTGTTCTGAATGTTCTGGCTGTCTGCCAGACGGTCATTGAGCCTTTCCAACTTCTCATAGTCCTCTTTGCTTAACTTCTGTTCAAAGTAGCTCATAATGTTTGTTGCGGCTTCGTTGGCTTCCCAAAACGCCTTGCATTTCGGAACAACAGTTTCTGACGGATAAATCTGCCCGTCAAAGATGGCATCTAAAATCATAGGTTCACGCTCCTTTCTCAGCAGTAAATCATTTCGTGCTTGACGATTTCCTCGGCTCGGTTGCGGATGGAGTTCATGGCTTGCACCCATAACATCTGGTCGATAGCTTTCAGAGCTTCGGTCACATTCTCCGCTTTCTTCATCTGCTCGATGATACAGTCGCATCTTGCCGTTGCCTGTTCATTCAGATCAGCAAGGTAAGTATGCAGCTTGCAGGAGAGAACAAGGGTGGAATACTCGGCAGGGCGATACTGTTTCAGATATGCCCTGTGGAGATTTCCCCATTTACCGATGGGGCGGTGTTCCTCCGGCAGCTTCAAGTCCGGCACATAGTAATCGCCTACAAGGATGTAGTCGATACCGTTTTCATGGATTCGGGGCTTTAATTCTTTCATGCGATATTCCTTTCTGCCGTTTTCTCGGCTTCCGCTTCTGCGGCTTTTTTCTCCTTTTTTACGCTGTCTGTATCTGCGGACGGTCTCATTCCTGCGGTCTTTGCGTTCCTGCTCTTTGAGTTCTGCCAGTCGCTTTTCTTCCTCTTGCCGTGACAGGCTTTCTTCTTCGGTATCCTCCACCACAAACTGACCGATGAAATTGAAGTAAATATCAATCCTCTGGCTGCGGTTGACTGTCCTGCCGCCTGTGGCTTCAAAGATAACGATTTTGTCAATAAACTCGTTGAGCATGGTCTGTGTGATTTCCGTAAAGTTGCGGTATCTCTTTACCAGTCGGACAAACATTTCTCCGCTTTCTTCTTCCTGCCGGAGTTCGCTGATTTTTGCTTCGATTTCAGCTACCCTTGCTTCAAGCTCCTGTTGCTCAGTATCATACTGCACCATGAGCTTTTCAAATTGCCTGTCGGGTATCTTGCCGGATGCGTTGCCCTCATAGAGTTTCTTGATGAAATTATCCAGTTCTGCAATACGCTTTTTTGCGGTTACAAGTTCCTTTTTGCTGTCGGTCTGCACAACTGCTTGACTGGCACTTGTAAGCTCTTTGACTTGCTGTAAAAATGCCTGTTCATCTTTCAGCACATAGGCGGCAACCTTGCGGATAGCTTCATCAACCAGACTGTCCAGAGTGGATGCCTTGATAAAGTGCATCGTACACTCGCCGTACATGGATTTGTAGGTAGGACAGCGGAAGTTGCTGTCTGCATCGTAGGTTTTTCCGTCTGCTCTGTGCTGTGAATGTGGGCTTGCATAGGAAAGGCGTTTTCCGCAATCCGAACAGTAAACCAGTCCAGACAGTCGGTGCGAGTAAGTCCCATTTGCCAGAGTACGCTTTGTTTTCCTGCGGAGCTTCTGTGCCAAATGCCATGTTTCTTCATCGACAATGGCTTCATGGGTGTTCTCAAAGATAATCAGTTCATCGGGTCTGGCTTTTCTTCGCTTCTTGGTCTTGAAGTTCTCGCAGATGGTCTTGCCCAACACGGTATGCCCCATGTATTCCTGCTTTTCAAGAATATAGGCAACTGCGGTGCAGTTCCAACGATAGGGGTCATGGTAGCTGTGGTTTCGGCTCTCTCCATGCTCGGACTGTTCCAGATATGCAGACGGTATCAGCACCTTTTCCTCGGACAACTTATTTGCAATCGCCTTTGTTCCCATGCCGTCAATAATCATCTGGAATATCCTGCGGACTACCTTTGCGGCTTCCTCGTCAATCAGCAGATGGTTCTTGTCCTCCGGGTCACGCTTATAGCCATAAGGGATAGCACCGCTGCATCGTTTTCCGTCCTGCATCCTTGAACGGAAGATGGCACGGATTTTGTTGCTCGTGTCCTTTGCGTACCACTCGTTCATGATATTCAAAAACGGAGTGAAGTCATTTTCGCTTGGATTGGCACTATCCACGCCATTGTTGATGGCGATAAATCGGACGCCTTTTTCGGGGAACATGATTTCCGTGTAAAAGCCGACTTTCAGATAGTTACGCCCAAACCTCGACATATCCTTTACGCAGACAATATCGACTTCTCCTGCCTCGACTGCGGCAATCAGAGACTGAAATCCGGGGCGGTTGAAGTCAACACCACTATAACCATCGTCCGTGAAATGGCGGATATTCTTAAATCCCTGTGACCGTGCATACTCTTCCAGATATTTCTTCTGGTTGGTAATGCTGTTGGATTCGCCCTGCATTTCATCGTCACGGCTCAATCGCTCATAGAGGGCTGTGTACTTGATTTTCTTGGTTTCCATTGGCTTCCTCCTTTCTGGAAAATTCATATAGGGTACAGAAAAAGCCACATGGCAGGAGATTTTCGTCTTACCGTGTGACTTTTTCTCTGTCCTATATTATTGTAACCCTTTGGGTCTGTGACCACATAAGAACTGTGCATCTGCATCAGATTTGGTTTGAGCCAGAAGCGGGTCTTACCGGAACCGGAGCCGCCGATCACCAGCACATTTTTGTTTCTGGCGGTCTTTGGGTCCTTGGGGCGGCTGTTCATGGTCAGGCTTTCGGTTTTTGTGAGAATGACATTGTTCTGGAACACCGGGTCGATGTAGGGAGCAATATCCTCACGGGTTCCCCAACGGGCAGAACCATACTCCATGCCGTGACGGTACTTCTTGGCGTTTTTACTTTTGAGATACACCGCCAGACGCAGGCCAGCACCGCAGCACAGCCCCACCAGCAGATCCAGCGGGTGCAGGCTGGGCCAGAAACTTTGCAGCGCCCCAGGCAGGACAGCAAACAGGGAAAGGAATTTCTCCGAAGCATTTGCCCCCTGAGCCAGTCGCCATGCCTCCCCGAAGTTGGTAGCAAACAGCCCCATCAGAAGATAAGGCAGGTTCAGCAAAACGAGCTTTTTGATGTCAAACTGCTTTTTCATCGTTCCAGCTCCTTTCGCTTGGTGCGGTCCACCACGGCATTTTTGACCATCTCTTTGAACTGACTGAGTTTTGCCAGCACAGACGGGCGTTCCGTTTTCTCGGCCTTCTTGACCTTTTTGCTGGTGTACTCGGTAAATGCAGCGGTCAGCGCATCGGCGTCACGGCCTTTGAAAAAGATCAGGTACTTGGGCGGGGAGCTGCTGCGGTCTTTCTTCACCGCATAATCCACACCATATTTCCGGGCGATCTTCTCAAATTCCTTGATGGAAGGGTCTGTGATCTCGATATTGGAGATCCCCTGATTCTGACCAATGAGCTGCTTGACGGTCTGTTTGCCGTGGGGTGTCACAGGAGCGTCACGGCTTCTCTGCTTTTGCAGCTTCTTTTCCTTGCAGTGGGCCATGTACTTGCTGATGGCGGCTTTGAGCAGCCTGCCGGTGAACTTTGTTCCACTGACAACCAGCGTTAAAGTCCTGTTTTCCACTTCTTCCTGCATTTTCATCGCCTCCTTTCCACAAAATGTGCAGGGGTGGTGCATTTATTTCTAAGGCGGAACCACCAGCCTCCGGAGAAAATATTTCTTCATCGCTCCATCCCGCGGCTCTTTTTCTTTACCGGCTTCTTATCCGGCAGATTCCACTCTTTCCGAAACTCAGCCACACCTTTGGGGTCAAATGCCTTCAACTTCTCCAGATCAAAGGCAACGGCAGAATATTTTCCATAACCGGACTGCACCTGATAGGGAAGCACCTTCCCCAATTTGTTCTCTTTGATGAATCGCAGCAGGTCCTTGCTGATGTCACCGGAAATAAACGCCTCTCCGGGGTCCAGGGAATATCCCGGTAGGTTCACCGTCATATCTGCAAACGGTTCTGCTCCATCTTCTGTATGGGTAATCATGCCGATATAAAGCCGCTGATTATTCGCATACATCCCAAGTTGCAGCGATATGGTTTCTTCCCCATATTCCCACTTAAAGGGTACTTTCTTTTCCTCATTCATATCAGATTCCTCCTATCGTATCTGTTCTTTGTGGTCATAAAACAAATCTCCATTTCTGACCTTTGCATGGCTGAGAATCTTGATCTGCCCCTTTGCCTGACTGTCCAGAGCTTTTTCATAGCCTATATCTGACAAAAACAGGCGGGTTCGTTCTCCTTTCCAGCCCACCGGGGAGTCATTCGTCAGCACATCAAAAATAATCATGTGCCGGGTGTTCTCCGCAAATCGCTGAAGATCCATGTAGTCATGGCCGTGATAGTTCTGCGCCCCTGGCTTTCTGACGCATTTCCTCCATCAGCTGACCGATTGCTTTTTCCTTCCTGCATCAAAACCCACTTCCTTTCTGTTCTTATAAGACCAGCAAGATCATCTCCCGCAGCTTGGGCAAAGTAGAGCTTTCCCTGGGGCGTGACCAGCGTGTAGGAACCGGTATGACCGTGGTTGCAGTAGTCTTTGACGCAAAAACAGCCCTGCATTTTTCACATTGGCATAAGGCAGCACATTGCCGGATGCTGTGCGGTACACAAACCGCCGTTCTATCAGAAACCGGACAAACCGGCGCTCCGGGACATCCAACTCTTTGGCGGTAGTCCTGAGATTGGTGCTGTGCTTTAAGTCGATGAACAGGTCATAGAAAGCGGCTTTGCCCTCCAGCTGTGCATTTTCCTTACGCAGAGAAATATTCGCTTCACGCTCAGCCAGCAAGTCTGAGCAGAGCTTCATCAGAGCTTCCGGGGAAGTGGCAACCTCCCACAGCTTCTCTTTCGTGAGATAGGCCCCGTGCTTGCGAATGGTAGGCAGGACCTCATCGAACACCCACCGTTCAAACCGTTCTGCCGATGGCAATTTGCTGTGAACGATCAGGCGGTACAAATCTCCTTCGGGGATAAAAGTCATACTGATTTTGCGGTCGGGGCTTTGTGGGTGAGGTGCGTCGCGTTTCACGACATACCTACAATGGCGGATAATTGCATCGCGGGGATTGCTGTACCCCAGCGCAGCGGCCACATCCGTTCCGCAGAACAGGTATTTGCCGTTTTCTTCGATGACCCGGATACTGCCAAACTCCGGGTTTTTGAAAAATTTCCATCTGGTTCATGTCGTGCCTCCTTTGGCATGATAAAAGGCGGCCTTTACCAGCCGCCTGCGTGCATATCGTGGTTGACCAATGAAGTGAAGTGATTGTTCATGGTGGTAGGCGCATTGAACAGCACCGCAAGCAGGTACTGCTTCATGTTGCGTACCTGGGTGGTATTCTTTTGCAGACAGTCCATGACAAACTCGATGTGGGAGCTGTCCAGTTTCAAAAAATCGGGAACGCACGATCTCGTGAGGGAAGTCTGCCCCAGAGATCCGGGTGGTCTTTCGTCTGGCACAGACGTTTCTACCAACAGCTCTACGATCTCATTCAGGTCATCCAGGTAGAGAGGATAACGCTGCTTCAGACAGTCATACTCGATATTCTCCAAAATCAATTCCCGATAATTTTCTATCTCTGTGACAGACATCGCATCCCTTCCTTTCCGTTCCGGCGGTATTGCCGCCGCTGTTTCCCGGAAGGGAATGGAATCGGTATTTGATCTATGAGTATTTTGCTTTTTGGGTATTTGATTTCTTAGTATTTAATTGTGTTGGATTTTCCGGTAACGGATTTACCGCTGACGGGTTTACCGTTATCGGGTTTCTGACGACGGCTTATCCAACATCGGTTCTCCCTCGATGGGACGCTCAAAAAATGGTATACTCATTGGCTGCGAATTTACCAGAAGCATCAGTTGTCTGTCTGCGCCGAATGTATCCGGCTGTTTCAAGCTCATTGACAGCAGAGCGGATTGCATCTTTGCTTTCTCGATTGATATAGCTGAGTCCTGACAGCGTATAATCCCAGTCATCTGGCAGAGATAACATCTGCGACAAGAGACCCTTTGCCTTCAAAGAAAGCCGTTTATCCTTTAGATGGAAATTGCTCATAACCGTGTAATCGCCAGTGCGTTCTACACGGAAAAACAGGCCATTTACTTCACTCCTTTCATTTCTCAGGTATGGAAAAAAGCCGCAATTCATAAGAGAATTGTGGCAGCGGTTAGGGTCTGTCTGTATCCTTTTTTCTTGCGTCGGTAGGGGCGTTTTGGCATTGGTGGTTTATCAAACAGATCCCTTTCCTGAGAAAATGGTAAGGTTTGAAAAACACGGTCAATCTCGGTGGATTCCATATCACGCTGTGAGCGGCAATCTTCTTGAATAGCTTCTCGGATTTCTCTTACAGTACACATATTCATTCCTTTCCTTTCGTTGTATCGGTTATGAACGACGGTGTTTTTTAGGCTTGAAGTCGATGATATGCCCCTCAATAACATGAGCATATCTCTTAATTTTGATTTCTCGACGCTGCTGGCTTTGCAGAGCTGACTGATACCCGTCCTCTGTGAGAAAAAGCCTCATTTCGTCACCGGGTTCTCCATAAGCAGTAGGGCGCAAGACAGTAAACTCAATCATCCAGCAAGTGCTGTCCCAAAATCGCTCCACTGCAAGAATGTTGTGGCCTTTCAGCTCCCTTGCTGCAATATCTTTCATAGGCTCTCCCTTCATCGTTCCTGATCTCGTTGGCGTTTTTTCTGCCATTGTTCCAGCAGTTTAATAATGGTTTCCTGCATTTTGGCCGGTGTATAGCTTTTGGGGAAATACTTTCGCAAGGTATCGCTGCTCAAGGTCACTTTATCCAGATCACTCTTTTTTTGCCTCTGACATGATGGCAAGCATCACATCTTCTGACAATTTCCCATCCTGGCTGAACTTTTTCATTCGCTTGAGCCTGAGAGAGAGAAGGGGTAGCCTGCTCATAGTCCATTGTTTCCACAGCATTTGC
>ENA-OQHD01000381-OQHD01000381.1-human-gut-metagenome-genome-assembly--contig:-NODE-381-length-16776-cov-2.470719_pt1 | contig 16776 bp, 21 predicted proteins | sample MGYA00242560_ERZ504711 | MGnify/ENA primary metagenome ERZ504711 (study PRJEB26092, sample SAMD00036198) | human gut metagenome | host: Homo sapiens | study: EMG produced TPA metagenomics assembly of...
GTAAATAGAGTATTAAACATATAGAACGGAATGGATAAAGTCCCGTTCTAAAATTTGATAATAATTATTATGAAACATAATAAATGTATCAAACATCTAAAAATAGCCATATGAGAATTTGTACATGGAATTTCCCCAAGGAAATCCTCTTAATGATGCTATTAAATTAAATATATTGAATCATCTGTTAACAATAGAACAATGTAATGTCGTTATGATACAAGAATGTGGTAAATTCATACTGCCTGCACATTTTAGTGGTATCTACCACTATGTTGTGGTAGAACAAGCAGGTGCTTATAATTATAGAGGTAATACTTGTATCATTGCGGATTTGAATTTTGTAGCATCAATACATTATCTGATATCAGGAACAGGCCGATCCGCAATTTGTTTAAATTATAATGGATATAACATTTATACCCTTCATTGCGAATCTGGGTCTGGTGCTGTAGGAGATATAAGAGATTTAGTACATCATGCAGTATCTCCTTTCATCATTGGCGGAGATATGAATTCAACGCCAAGCGAATTATCAGAAAATTTAAGAATAATGACCACAGGTGTCAGGAGTAGGCCGGGAAATAGTGCTCATTTTGCTTGTTGTGGTATGCCAACACATATTTCAGGTCGAGAATTAGATTATTTCCTTATCGATAGCAGATTACAGCTAAGAACATGTGTACGAAGATATCATATGAAGGGTGGGGATCACTATCCTGTGATATTGGAAATTTAGTTAACCAATTATATTTTTCATCAACAAACAGTGTCGCTGCGATATAAAATATTTTTCGGCTATGCCATACTTATGGCGGTCATCGGTAGCATGGCCGCCATTTTGATATATGAACGGCAGCGGATGCGCGAAATTGAGGCAGAGACGGCAAACATAAACCTTGTACGTCGTGGTATCAACACGGCTCATCGCCGTATTACGGGGCTCGCCACATTGGGTGAGGGTGTGGTAAATTGGAACAAAGCGGACTATCTGTACTATCGTAACCACCGACTTCAAGCCGACAGTTTGTTGAACTCGCTTAAACGACACTGCCGTGAATATGTACGCCCGGAACAGATAGACACTCTTCGTGCTCTGCTTGCCGAAAAGGAGACACACCTGCTGCACATAATGGAAATGTTTGAACGGCGAACTGAAGCGGACAGCGTGCTGGTAAACCAGTTGCCGGAAGTGGCGAGGCGTGCAACACATATCCGTACCATAGAACAAAAGAAAAAAGGGTATTGCAGGATTCTTCGGGAAAAAAGGAAGAAATACAAGTAATGCCATCCCAAAAAGAACTTCATGATTTCAGCGACAGCCTGATAGCAATACATCAAAGACAGGCGAACGAAATGGACATTTATGCCGACAGCCTGCGTATGCGCAACAGGGAATTGAACAGGACATTGAACAAGCTGATAAACGACCTTGACGAACAGGCACAGACTGCCTTCTCACAAAGAGAGTTAAAAATGGCAGAAGCAGAGAAAATGTCGTTCTTTTAATGGCAGGAGTAATCGGCATGGCCATCATCCTGCTCATCATTTCGCACCTTATCATCATGCGTGACCTTAACCGCAGGGAAAGGGACAAGGCTGAACTGGAAGATACGGCAACACAAAACCGTACACTCTCCGACATGCGCAAGAAAATAATCATCACACTTTCCCATGACATACGAGGACCTCTCAATGCCATCAGTGGCAGTGCTGAACTGGCCATGGATACTCGTGACCGGAAACGCCGCAATGCCTATCTCGGAAACATCCTTGAATCATCCCGTCATATCACCCGGCTTGCCAACAGCCTGCTTGACCTCTCCCGTCTGGACGATGCTAAAGAAACCCTGAACGAAATTCCTTTCCATCTTGAATCCTTTCTGGAAAGTATCGCTGAAGAATACACACGCAAGGCGAACGACAAAGGATTGATGTTTGACAAGGCTTTTATGGGGTGCGGCATCACCGTCCTTGGCGATGCAGACCGCATAAGGCAGGTAGTGGTCAACATTCTGGAGAATGCTGTAAAATTCACCCGTACAGGTTATATCAAATTTCTGGCAAGTTATGAAGAAGATACTCTTTCAGTAAAGGTCAAAGATACGGGGATAGGAATGGGCGAGAACACAACACAACGCATTTTTCAGCCCTTTGAACGGGCTGCTCCTGATTTGGATTCAGAAGGCTTCGGACTGGGACTTTCCATTACGAAAGGGCTGGTGAACCTGTTCGGAGGAAGACTCTCTGTTTCGAGCCAGATCGGTAAAGGCAGCGAATTCAAGGTGGAAATTCCGCTTAGGCAGACCAATGAGCCTGCAAGAGACAAGCCAGAAACTTATACGGGAAACCTCAGACTTCCTCGGCGGGTTCTTGTAGTCGATGACGATCCGATACAATTGCGCAACACAGTTGAAATGATGGAACGGAACGGTATCTCATGCCGAGCCTGTACCAATGCACAGGAAGTGGTCAAGGCATTGAGAACCGGAGAATACGACCTATTGCTGACCGATATACAGATGCGTGGTACGGGAGGTTTTGACCTGTTGCATCTGCTACGCCTTTCCAACATAGGAAATTCACGGACAATTCCCATAGCTGCAATGACCGCCCGTAACGACGGCGATGCAGACCGCTATATTCAAGCCGGATTTGCCGGCTGTATCCACAAACCGTTCTATACAAGGGACCTGCTCGAATTTCTCTCGTCACTCATTGGACAGAACAGAACAATGGATAATCATTCTCCAGATTTCGAGGCTCTGTATGTCACTACAGGAGACGAACGCTGGACTTTGGAGACTCTTATAGAGGAATCCAATAGGAACAGTTCTGACTTGCTGGATTCTTTGAGTCAGGAAAAGGCTCGACCGGAAGCGGATATGGGAAACTCTGCACAGGATGTACCCGATGTGGGAGCAATTGGGAATAGCCCATGAGCTGGAATCGTACAGCTATGAAGAGTATGTGGAAGATACGGATGAGTCAGCATTCCGCAATGATGTGGAAAGAATTGTCAGAAGAATAGAACCGGCTGATATCTGAGACAAAAAGCCGATTATCGTAAATGGACGGACATAATAATGAAACATGAATGAAATACAGAATACTGATAGTTGAGACAAACATCATGCTTGCCGGGGCAACAGTAAAAAAAAGGTTGGCAAAAATCCGGTTATGAAGCAGAGATAACAATAGATGAACCTTGGGGCACGGAAAAACTGCTCAAGAAAGAAAGTTTCGACCTTGTGCTGTCCGACGTACGCCTGCCGGAAGGGGACGGTATATCTTTGCTCGAATGGATGCGGAAGGAACGGATGGATATCCCTTTCATTATCATGACCGGATATGCTTCAGTACCGGATGCTGTACAAGCCATAAAACTGGGAGCCAAAGACTATCTGGCAAAACCGGTACAGATGGACGAATTGCAAAGACAACTGAAAGATATTTTCCGTCCCAAATCTGTGATATGCGACAAAAACAAGGATTTGCTCCCCAGAAACAGCCTTCAGATGCAGGAGGTCGAACATCTGGTCAGTACAGTCGCCCCATTTGACATTTCTGTGCTTATACTTGGTCCTAACGGTGCCGGAAAAGAATCGGTTGCACAGCGTATCCACTATATAGGAGAGCGGAAGGATATGCCGTTTGTCGCCGTGAATTGTGGAGTCATACCCAAGGAGCTTGCACCCTCCCTCTTTTTTCGGGCACATAAAGGGAACATTTACCGGTGCCGACGCCAACAAGGACGGATATTTTGAAGTGGCAAAAGGCGGAACACTCTTTCTGGATGAAATAGGGATCTTGTCCCTGGACGTCCAAGCCATGCTGCTGCGGGTTTTGCAAGAAGGCACATACATCCCAATAGGTGGTAACAAAGAAAAGCGGGCTAATGTAAGAATTGTAGCCGCCACCAATGAAGATCTCCAACTTGCAATACAAGAAAAACGGTTCAGGGAAGACCTATACCACCGGCTATGCGAATTTGAGATTGTCCTGCCTTCCTTGCATGAATGCCCCGATGACATTCTGTCTTTGGCTCATCATTTCAGAAAAAAGTTTTCCGGAGAACTGAAAAGACCGACAGAAGGCTTCAGTTCTGAAGCGGAACAATTGCTTCTCTCTTACCGCTGGCCTGGGAACGTACGGGAACTGCATAACAGGATAAGAAGGGCGGTACTTATGGCTAAACAGCCGCTCATTGAAACCGCCGACCTGAATATCAAACTGGAAGCGGCGACCGAGGAAATCAATCTTTTTCCTGAAAACGATGCGGAAGAGAAACACTCGATAATACAGGCATTGAAAACCAGCCATGGGAGTCGCAAACAAGCAGCAGGCATACTGCATATTGATCCGTCCACACTATATCGGAAAATGAAAAAATATGGATTGAATGACAAATAACCGTCATTCCATATTTCTGTTTGGAATAAAATGCCTACATTTGCATATGATTGGAAATCCTTGTAATATAGGAATGACAGTCACAACATAAGGAGAAAATATCGGCATTGCTTTAAGCCTTGCCGAACATTACAACATAAGTCGCAAGACGTCTCAGGTAGAAATCTGGTAAATTGATATTGTAGAGGCTTTTGCGTGTAGCTTATGCTATGTCCTATAGCGTGAGCTCATGCATGATTCTACAATGGGCTTACCAGAGCCTCTACCTGATAGTGCGTGAGTTTCACGCTTTTCATTTAGAGGCAAAAAAGGTATGGCCAAGTTACAGGTTCTGATAGCAATGACATTAGACGGTTCCATTCCGGCGGAAGACGACCCCTTATTACAATGGATGAGAGACGACAAGGACGGATTCTCATACGGGCGCGACAAATGTACCCGCCGGCTCTATCCGGGTTATCCGCTTGTGGATTTCATGTGCGAGAAAGACATGTCAGACCCATCCATCCTTTATCAAGCCGAGATACATGACGAAGAAAGCATAGAACTTTTGCGTGGTCTCTCAGTTTATCATCTCATAGATGAAATGATCATTTTCCTGTTTCCTTCCACTCGTCCGAACCATAAATCCGTCTCAAAACATCTGCCACGTGGAGAGTGGAAAACCGTAAAATCCAAAACATTCTAAAAACGGAATTTGTCGCCTGGTTTATTGCAAGACTATTGCAATAAGGCATTGCAACATATTGCATTTGCAATACTTCCATCAGTCTCATTTTTATGGGGCTGACTTTTTTATTTTCCTATTACTCAATGACTTGTCATGCTTTTATGTGGCGATATGTTCCGTTGGTCTATGTTTTGGCCTATATCATAATGAAACCTGTTGCGCAACACGGTGTGAAAAAAATGGAATTATTACACTAAAAACAGAATTCATTATGATACAGATAAACAGGGAGACATTCCAGATGATGCTCCATCAGATAATGGAACGGTTTGACAGGATAGATGACAGGCTGAACCGCATGAACAGGCAGACGGCCGCTCTTGAGGGTGACAAGCTGCTTGACAACCAGGATATGTGCGAGCTCCTTGGTGTTACCAAGCGTACACTTGCACGCTACCGCCAGAAGAAACTCGTCACCTACTACATGATTGACGGACGTACCTATTACAAGGCTTCAGAAGTCCAGGACTTCCTGAGCAGGAAAGGAAAGGTACTTCCGGCAAAAATTAAAAAGGAACTCGGTATTCAATTCTAACAAAACGGCAGTATGGAAATTATATGTATAGACAAACGGACATTTGACGAACTGGTTGTCCGATTCAGCATGATAGAGAAAAAAGTCACTGGTATATGCAATCCGGCCAAAGATGCAGGACTGAAAAAATGGATGGACAATCAGGAGGTATGCGGGATTCTCCGCATATCAAAGAGAACGCTTCAGGTATATCGTGAGAAAGGGCTGTTGCCTTTCACCCGGGTCAAGAACAAGTTCTTCTACAAGCCGGAAGATGTGCAAAACATGTTGGAATCAAGTTATCACCCACAAAAAAGAAAGCCATGAGTTACGATCTTATAGACAGAAAGGACCAGCGGATTGATACTATTTTCAAAGGGCTGGAAAACATGGAGCGTATGATAGACGCAATAAGGACGGCTCCGAGACCCGCATTCCACAGTGATTATTTCCTCACGGACGAGGAACTTTCAAAGCTGTTGAAAGTAAGCCGGCGTACCTTGCAGGAATACCGGACCCTCGGCGTGATACCTTACTACCTTGTGCAGGGAAAAGCCCTTTACAAAGAGTCAGACATACAGAAAGTTCTTGACGACGCATATAAAAGATGCAGGGAAGAACAGCGATGGGTATGAAACAATGCAAAAGAAACGGCCTCGTTACAAGGTCGTTTCTTTATTTTCTGATAGCTGGCTTTGGGATTTTCGTCTCTGTTTCCTTACTATAATATCCTCCTCATATAAGCCGGATGTTTGGCTTAGACCAGCTGCCTTCAGACGTTTCATGTCTTCATCTACTTTCTTGTCGGTGACTTTAGCATAAAGCTGCGTAGTTTCAATTCGCATATGGCCCATCATTTTACCGACCGTTTCAATTGGAATGCCCATTGAAAGAGTTATATGAGTTCCGAAAATTGTGTCGCGCCTTATGGAATGTGAGTTCAAAACCGTATACCTCACCTAACTTACGGGTAAGCATAATGAAATACTCACGCTTGTATAAATTGAAAACCTTGTCATCATGACGCTGTTCCCGATACTTTTCAATTATCTTCAACGGAATATCCAACAGCCGTACAGAAGACAATGTCCCTGTTTTTCTGACGTTGGATATGAATCCACCACGAACCATCCTCAGATTGTATAATATCATTAACAGTCAGTCTTTTCAAATCTGCATAGGCAAGTCCGGTAAAGGTGGAGAAAATGAACATGTCTCGGACAAACTGAAGCTGTGGCTTCTCGACCGGGGTTGTAAGCAGTGTCTTCAGATCTTCCAATTTCAGATGACGACTTTTCCGTTTGGGTAATTCCGGATGAAGACGACAGTAAGGATCGCGGCGTATTGTTCCCTGACTGACAGCCCTCATAGTCATCTTCTTCAGTCTATAAAGGTGTTCATGTACTGTCTTCGGACTTAAGTTCCTGTTCGTCCTGAGAAACAGTTCAAAGTCATCATAAAAAACACGATCAAGATTCCGTAAAAGAACATCCTCTATACCACGTTTTTCCTGCACAAAAGCAGAAAGGTGCTTATATGAGCGCAAGTAGGAATCATAACTTTCCTTTATCCGATCCACCCCGATACGCTTCTTGAACTCCTCGTTATGCTCTCTGAAAAGAGCCAGCAGAGTTAGCGGTTTCTGACCGACTCCCATCACAGCATTCTTTACCTGCTCTGCCGTAATAAATCCCAGACTGTTCTTAATCCGCCTATAATGCTCCTTGATTTCTTTTGTCAGATCATCAATGGCCCGGTTGACGGTAATAGCATTCTCACTGCGGCCGTCAGCCCGTCCCTTTTCCGGATTCCAAACGGCAGGATTGACAGACACTTTCGTTCCTATCTGTTCCCATTTGGCATCTATGCTTATCTTGCACAGCAGCTGACATGTTCCGTCTTTACGGATTTTGGTACGGTTTATATAAAATCAATATCGCAAATGTACTGCGACGTTTGATTTCCATATTATCAGTATTTCTTTTCATAATCCTATTTTTTCGCCATTATCAAATAACTACAGAAAACCTCTCAGCAATTTTTTTAATCCAATGCTTTTGTATCTGTATCTATCTTATTGTCTGTAACCTTTGCATAAAGCTGTGTAGTACCAATTCTGCTGTGTCCCAACATCTTGCTGACCGTTTCAAGTGGTACACCATGGGAAAGGGTGATTTCGGTCGCATAGGTATGACGGGCCACGTGGAAGACCAGCTTGCGTTCTATGCCACAGAGTACGGCTATCTGTTTCAAATAATGGTTCAACGAACTGTTGGAATACATAGGAAGAAGCTTTCCCTCAGGAGCCACATCCCGGTACTTTTCAATGATATGAAGCGGCAATTCCATAAGCGGTATTTCAAAATCTACACCGGTTTTCTTGCGTGAACTCCTAATCCACCAAATGCCATCTTCAGCAAGGGAAAGATTCTCATTTGTCAGCATACACATATCGCTATAAGGAATACCAGTATAGCAGGAAAATCAAAAAACAAATCCCGTACATGATAAAGGGTGCGACTATGCAAAGGGGTGGTCATGATTCTGTTCAATTCCTCTGTTGTAAGATATTTTTAGTTCCGATTGCGGATGCGTCGGTTCATAACCCACAAAAGGAAACGCTGTAATGATACCGTCCGCAATCGCTTCTCCGACAATTGTTTTCAGCCTTACAGTAAGATTTACAATCGTTCCTGGAGCCAAATGACATTCCGTACGCAAATGCAAATCGAATTTTTCCAATGAAAGAACGGTCTAATGCTGCAAAAGGAATGTCTGACAACTTGTATTGTGACTGTAAGAAACGAACCAGATGATCATAGGAATTTCGATAACCGTTCAAGCTGCTTTCCGTCCGGTTAATCCCAACACGTTTCTCGAAATTTCTCATGAAAAGCCTGAAATAGCTTAACAAGGTTTCCTGTTCCGAAGCCATTCCCAAAAGCTGGTGTTTTACTTCTTCTGCAGTAACAACTTCACGGTTTGCGGATTGTTCCGCATAGATACTGAAAGCAGCTGCACGTATTTCATCCAGCCTGTTATTTATGTCTCGGGCCGCAGCGCTTTTCCCACAGGCACGTCCAGATAACCACAAAGACTGTGGCACACGAAGCTTAACACTGAATGCTGTTTCAGAGTACTTGCCGACAATAAGCCGTGCCATTACGGGACAATTTCCCTTGGCATCCGCCTCGCTCTTTTTCAAGGTAGAACGAAACCTTTACATCTGTTTGATTCATAATCTGTTCCATTGTTTGCAAAATTAACGGAGACAGAGTTAATCATCGGCATGTAAAATATCGTCAAACATAGACAAAGCTATCACCATTGACTTCCGGAACCTATATTTTTCATATCTCAAAAAAATTAAGTACCTTCGCTAAGCCAAAATGATAAAACTGCGTTCTTTATGGTCGGAGCAAAAAGGATTTTCAAACAACTCCATACAACTGGAATGGGCAACGGATAGGTAGCAATTTTTCCGCTTAACTATTCAAAAAACAGCTTCAAAGCACACGTTTACAAATGCGGAATAATGCTGCGTATCTCCCTGAAAACCCAATAGTTTACATTATTTTTCCTGAATCCATCCATAATCGGGCGAGTTTTCTTATATTTGAAAAATCAATCTGGAATCGACAAACATGAAACTAAGAAAAATACTTTTAGCCGTTGCCGGACTGGCGTTAATGCTGAATGCCTCGGCACAAAAATCCAAAAGATACTACGTGGCCAAACCTGGCACCCTGGTGGAACTGATGACAGAAGCGGAAGCCAATGAAATCACCCAACTGACCCTGCAGGGCAAGCTGAATGCCGTAGATTTCAGGCATCTACGGGATGAATTCAAAAACCTGCAACTGCTGGACATTTCAAATGCCTCCATCAGCATGTATGCAGGCAAGAACGGGACTTATCCAAACCGTTTTTTATGTATATCCTGCCAATTGCATTCCGGCATATGCCTTCTGCAAGCAAATAGACGACAGTACATTTGTAGGTAAGGAGACGCTGACCAGGATTATCCTTTCCGACAAGACCAAGAACATCGAAGATGCTGCCTTTAAGGGATGCAAAAAATCTCAAGATATGCCAGATACGGAAGAAAACGGCTCCCAATCTGTTGTCCGAAGCATTGGCCGATAGCGTTACAGCCATATTTGTTCCATTGGGATGCAGTGACTCCTATCGTACCAAAAAGAAATGGGAAACCTTTGCATTCATTGAAGGAGAACCACTGACAGTAAATGTGCAGATTGGTAAAATGGGCAGCCTTGCCAGCGAACTGTTAAGAGCCGGATTTCAGCCCAAAGACGTTAACTTTCTGACCGTTGAAGGAAAAATGGACGAAGCCGACTTCACATTGATACGCGACTATATGCCCAATCTGGTTTCCATCGACATGACCAACAGTAATGCCACTGCAATTCCCGACTATACTTTCACCCAAAAGAAGTATCTGCTGAACGTACGGCTCCCGCAAGAGCTTAGAAGCATCGGACAGCGTGCATTCAGTGGCTGCGGCCGTTTGTGCGGCACGCTGGTGCTTCCTGCCAGTGTAACCGCCATTGAGTACGGAGCATTTATGGGATGCGACAACCTGCGCTATGTGCTTGCCACGGGGAATAAGATTACCACGCTAGGCGACAACCTTTTCGGCGAAAGCCAAGGCAAAATTATATATAAGGAGAAACAATAACTCAGACTATTCCCCGCCTTAATAAGAACAAAGAGACTCTTTTAATAGCAAAAGAAGGTGTGTCAGAATGATAGCTAAAAATCATTCTAACACACCTCTTCTTTTTTTGCAATATCGCACAAGCCTTTATTAAACCAAAAATGATATGAAAGAAGAATCGTTCCATCATGGCAGAAATATTGTTCCACCGTGGTGAAAAAATTCGTTCCACCATGGTGGAACGATTTTTTCCCTCATGATGGAACGATTTAAAATATGCTTATTTAGTCCTTAGCTTCCGTTATCACTTTGTTGCGTACATACGTGCACGCAACTCCTTGATGTGGTCTGAAGTGATGTATTCGTCATACTCCATCATCTTGTCGATAATACCGTTCGGAGTCAATTCGATGATACGGTTGGCAACCGTCTGAATGAACTCGTGGTCGTGGGATGAGAAAAGGATATTGCCTTTATAGGTCTTTAGATTATTGTTGAATGCCTGGATAGACTCCAAGTCGAGGTGATTGGTAGGTGTATCCAGAATCAAGCAATTGGCATTGCGCAGCTGCATACGTGCAATCATGCAACGCATCTTCTCACCTCCCGACAATACGCTTGCTTTCTTCAGCACCTCCTCACCGGAGAACAGCATACGTCCCAGGAAGCTCTTCATATAGACTTCATTGCCTTCACCGAACTGGCTCAACCAGTCCACCAGATTCAGGTCTGTATTAAAGAATGCAGTATTGTCCAGCGGCAGGTAAGCGGTGGTGATAGTCACACCCCAGTTGAAAGTACCTGCATCCGGTTTCATATTCTCGTTGATAATCTCGAACAGGGCGGTCATGGCACGCGGGTCGTGCGAAAGGAATACAATCTTGTCTCCCTTCTCTACGTTGAAGTTGACGTCGCGGAACAGCACCGTACCATCTTCCAGCGTTTTCGTCAAACCGGAAACTTCCAGAATCTGATTACCCGGTTCGCGTTCGGGCGTAAAGATGATGCCCGGATACTTACGTGATGACGGCTTGATTTCTTCTACATTCAGTTTCTCCAACATCTTCTTGCGGCTGGTAGTCTGCTTGCTCTTTGCCACATTGGCACTGAATCGGCGGATAAACTCTTCCAGCTCTTTCTTCTTCTCCTCGGCCTTTGCCTTCTGGTTCTGCTGCTGACGGAGCGCCAGCTGGCTGGACTCGTACCAGAAGCTATAGTTACCGGCAAAGAGGTTAATCTTTCCGTAGTCGATGTCCACCGTATGCGTACAAACGGAGTCGAGGAAGTGACGGTCGTGGCTTACCACCAGCACCGTATGCTCAAAGTTGGAGAGGTACTCTTCCAGCCAAGTCACGGTCTCCATATCCAAGTCATTGGTAGGCTCGTCCAGCAGCAAGTTATCAGGATTTCCATAGAGAGCTTGCGCCAGCATGACACGCACCTTTTCTTTGTTGTTCAACTCACCCATCAACAGATAATGCTTGTCTTCCTTGATACCCAAACCACTCAACAAGGCGGCAGCATCGCTTTCGGCATTCCAGCCGTCCAACTCGGCAAATTTCTCTTCCAATTCGGAACCTTCAGCCCATCCTCGTCTGTGAAATCCTCTTTGGCATACAGCACTTCACGCTGCTTCATGATATCCCACAACACCGTGTGTCCCATCATCACCGTGTCCATCACCGTAAAAGCATCCCACTTGAAGTGGTCCTGGCTCAAAACGGAAAGACGCTCTCCCGGAGCCAGCATGATGGAGCCCGTCGTAGGGTCCAGCTCCCCGGAAATCGTTTTCAGGAAAGTAGATTTTCCGGCGCCGTTGGCACCGATGATACCATAACAGTTACCACTTGTAAACTTCAGGTTTACGTCATTGAACAACACTCTTTTACCAAACTGTACTGAGACATTAGAGACTGTAATCATCTTTATATTTACGATTTATTTATTTACAATTTACTATTTAATACCTATTAGTCTGCGAATTGCGAGTGCAAAGATAGTTATTTTTCCATGAATAGACACAGAGAAGCGCTGTCAATCTGACATAAAAGTATTACCTTTGCAGCGTTTTCGGCAAAAATATCCGTTTTGGCAAAGTTTTTGCTGGAGCACTAATATCGTATTAACTTAAACCCTTAACAGCAATGAAAGCAAAATCATTTTACAAGAATAATAAGCATAACAATATGAATCCGAAAGAAAAAGAAAACAACCAGGAAGAGGAACTGAAAACTCAAGCTACTCCTAACGAATGTGACGAAGAAACTGTCGGACAAGAAACTTCACAAGAAAACGAAGCTCCCCTGACAGAAGAAGAAAAGCTCGCCCAGGAACTGGAAAAAGGCCAATGAACAGATTGAAGAGCAGAAGGACAAATACCTGCGCTTGTCTGCCGAGTTTGACAATTACCGCAAACGTACCATGAAGGAGAAAGCAGAACTCATCCTGAACGGTGGTGAAAAGAGTATCAGCAGTATCCTACCCATTGTGGATGACTTTGAACGCGCCCTCAAAAACATGGAGACAGCCACCGACGTAGCTGCCGTAAAAGAAGGCGTTGAACTTATCTACAACAAATTCATGTCTGTATTGGGACAAAAACGGCGTTAAGGTAATAGAGACAAAGGAACAACCGCTCGATACAGACTATCACGAAGCCATCGCCGTGATTCCGGCACCCAATGAAGCATTGAAAGGCAAAATTCTGGACTGTGTACAAACCGGTTACATCCTAAACGACAAAGTGATCCGTCATGCCAAAGTGGTAGTCGGAGAATAACATAAAATCTGTATGGAAAAATGAGATTACTACGAAGTATTGGAAGTCGAAAAGGACAGCAACGGTAGAAGAAACTAAAGAAAGCCTATCGCAAGAAAGCCATCCAATATCATCCGGACAAGAATCCGGGCGACAAAACAGCCGAAGAGAAATTCAAGGAAGCGGCAGAGGCATACGACGTACTAAGCAATCCGGACAAGCGTGCCCGCTACGATCAGTTCGGTCATGCCGGACTGGGTGGTGCCGCCGGTAATGGTGGTCCGTTCGGCGGCTTCAGTGGAGGCATGTCCATGGACGACATCTTCTCCATGTTCGGTGACATCTTTGGCGGACACAGTGGAGGAGGTTTCGGCGGTTTTGGAGGTTTCGGCGGAGGCGGTGGAGCACAACAACAACGCCGTTACCGTGGTTCGGACCTGCGTGTCAAGGTGAAACTGAACCTCAAGGAAATCTCTACCGGCGTGGAAAAGAAATTCAAACTGAAGAAATACGTGCCTTGTACCCACTGTCATGGTACGGGAGCCGAAGGTGACGGTGGTTCAGAGACCTGCCCGACTTGTAACGGCAGCGGCACGGTAATCCGTAACCAGCAAACCATACTCGGCACCATGCAGACAAGAACCACCTGCCCGACGTGTGGCGGTGAGGGCAAAATCATCAAGAACAAGTGTAAGGAGTGTGCCGGTGAAGGCATTGTATACGGTGAAGAAGTAGTAACCGTAAAAATTCCGAAAGGCGTTGCAGAAGGTATGCAACTCTCTATGGGAGGAAAAGGAAACGCAGGCAAGCACAACGGCGTGCCGGGAGACTTGCTGATTCTTGTAGAGGAAGAACAAGACCCGAACTTGATACGCGATGAAAACGACTTGATTTACAATCTGCTCCTCAGCTTCCCGACAGCAGCCTTGGGTGGTGCGGTAGAAATTCCCACGATTGATGGAAAGGTGAAAGTCAAAAAATTGACTCAGGTACGCAACCGGGGAAAAGTGCTCCGCCTGCGCGGCAAAGGTTTACCCAACGTGAACGGATACGGCACGGGAGATTTGCTGGTAAATGTCAGCGTATACGTACCCGAAACGCTGAACAAGGATGAGAAGAAGGCGCTGGAGGAGATGGAAGAATCGGATAACTTCAAGCCAAATACTTCGATTAAGGAGAAAATATTCAAGAAGTTCAAGAGTCTGTTCGACTGATGAAAAAAATAGAGATAATAAAGAAGGCCTCCCAATATGCACTAAAATATCGGGAGGCTTTCCTATTATCTGATTACTGGATTAACAAATAATTCATCCATATACACCGGCGTATCTGCCTCAAAAGCAACTTTGAGATAGCGGGTATTGACATCTATACCTTCAAACAAGACTCCGTCAATCCAGGCATCATGCTTGGCATTCTGGAAGGAAGGAGTGTCTTTAATAGATAATAAACGATACGAGTCTCCATCTAGTGAAGCATATAAATAGACTTTCGAGGGCAGTCTAATACCTCCCGGCCTATAATTTAACATACGCAGTAAAACGTCATGGAGCTCCATTTCCTTTTGCAAATCAACCTGCAGCTCATGATATCCCTTATTAAAGATTATCCAACAACTGTCTCCGGTGTTTTACCTCAGCAATCAAGCCATCCAATAATGCCGATGGAGTCTTTTCGTCCCTTATCATCTCAGGTGTCGCACCATTAGCCAATTTATCAAGGAAAGAAGCTTCAAGCAATTTCCAATATCTCGTACCCCGCTTCCAATCCATATAGTTCTGAAAAGTACAATTGGACCAAATAGGTTGTCCTAACTGAAAAGATGACATCGGATTCTCAATGATGCCACAAAACATGAAAGAAACAATATTCTCCACTCCCGCTGCCGATGCTGCTGCTTGCTGAGAAAGTAAGCGTGAATAGGCAGCCGGAATCAAAGCAGAAGTGCGGTCGTTAAGCTCATCTTCCCACGTAAACGTTTCACAGTTCGCCCATAAGGCAATATTCAGTTTATCATGAATAGTCCGCAGCTTTTGCCAGTTTTCCTTCAAGCGGACCAAAGGAAACTTTTCCCTCACACATCCCACTTCATCTTGATAGGTTATGACATCTACCTTTAGCCTAGACAACCGCCTTTCATATTCCGGATCATCAAAATCAGAATCGACCATGCCATAAGGAGAAATCAGAATTTTCTTATTCGGAGTCAATCTACGCGCCTGCTCTGCCAAAGCATTGACCGCATTCACAGCATGCTCAGAAAGTATAGGACACAAGCAATCCTCAACCGGTAAATACCATCCATAAAGCGCTTTATGTGTCCTATATATGGACGCCAACTCCTTCATCATATCCAATTGCCTTTGCTGAATCACCGGATCGCGTAAATTATCATCCTGGTCTTTAGCCCAGCCAATACTCATAAAAACCTTCATGCCTAGTCGAGCTGCCGCATCCATAATGGCATCCACCGGGCTTTTTCTATTCTCAGAATACGCCCACGGCATTAGTTTTGAAGGATAATAGGCTTCCCCTTCATTAGCTACTGCCATAAAAACTAAATATTCCATCCCCATATCTGATAATTCCTTCACCTTCTGTTCCCACATTCCAGGGTCAGTATTGTCAAAATATTGCAGATTGGTATATTTATTACGTACATCCTGATAAGCTAGATTTATCCATGTACCGGTAATTGGCTTTACTTCGGAAACAATCTTGTCTTTACCTTCTTTTTTTTGTTCGTTCAAATAGTCCAAGTATCCGTTAAACAAATCAATTGTCTCTTTTTCACCTATACAGACAGACATTTCCGGATCATTAAATACACCAGGAAACTGATAACACAAAATAGTCTCAAAATTCTCAAATTGATTTAAGTCTTGAATGATTCCACTATAGGCCGAGGATATAATGAATTATACCTGGTTGAATAAAAAGCCTCCAAATCAAACCATAAATGAGCATTTCGCTTCATCACATACTTTTTTGTAATAAATTTTGCAGCTTCAAGTCCTTTTAAATCTTCTTTAGGCATTCTAGCAAATCCAAATGGACATAATATATCCAGATGCTTCAATAAGTCCGGATAAGTATCCATTCCATTAGGAATATCAAAGCTATTGGTAGCCAGCATCATAGGTTTCCCTGGTGCAAAAGTATTACAGTAGGCCTTAAACTCTTTAAAGAAGGTTACAATATCCTCCTTCCTCTTCTTTCTCATCAACGGACTCTTTTCCCAATTATCTAGCCCTCCTCCACTCTCTTCCGAAATATAAAACCCATAAAAGGACTCGTGATGTCCATACTTTTCCCAAAGCTCTTTAGCCACTCGTTTATGCCATTCTAGAGATTCAGTAGTAAAATCAAACCAAGCAAACATGCCAATTCCTAGAAATACATTCATATTTCTCCTATCTGCCTCTGTCAATATAGCCTCAATAGGATCATCAGCCTTGATATCCATCCGTCCCGGATACAGATTTGAAGGATAAAGGCTTTCACCAGTATAATTTGTGACATTTACAGAATGTTTGCCTGCATATTCTTCATTGCGAAAAACCTCCTGAATAACGATAATATTCATATTCAACTTATCCATGGCTCTCACCATCTCGCCCCAATGGCTATCCGTCATTTCCTGAAGTTTTTGTTCCAATATTTTCCCTCAGTCTCACTCCATG
>ENA-OQHD01000382-OQHD01000382.1-human-gut-metagenome-genome-assembly--contig:-NODE-382-length-16745-cov-4.896317_pt1 | contig 16745 bp, 22 predicted proteins | sample MGYA00242560_ERZ504711 | MGnify/ENA primary metagenome ERZ504711 (study PRJEB26092, sample SAMD00036198) | human gut metagenome | host: Homo sapiens | study: EMG produced TPA metagenomics assembly of...
AAAAGAGAGGAAAGATTTCGAGTAAAAAATAAGAAGTAAATCAGCGAAAAGAGCGGGCAATCGAACTGATGAAGCTCGTTGGGATCAAAGACGCAGAGCAGCGTTATGATCTATATCCGTATTATTTTCAGGTGGAATGCGTCAGAGATGTGTGCTTGCAACAGCACTTGCCTCAAATCCAAAGCTTTTAATTGCGGATGAACCGACGACAGCTTTGGATGTGACAATCCAGGCGGAGATTCTGAAACTGTTGAAAAAAATTACAGAAAGAATTGAATTTAAGTATTCTGTTTATCACACATGATCTCGGAGTTGTTGCTCAGATCGCAGACCGGGTTGCTGTAATGCAGGATGGAAATATCGTGGAATTGGAAGAAGCAAAACAGCTTTTCACAGCTCCAAAACATTCTTATACAAAGAAATTGCTTCATGATCATCCTTATTATATGCATAGAAATGAATCAAAATTAATAAGTGAATCAGAATTGCATGAAAAACTGGTAGAAATCTCACATTTGTCCTACTTCTATCCTTTAGATAGAAAAAGGGTGTTTCAAGCGGTGAAAGATGTGTCCTTTGAGTAAGAAGAGACGAGAATTTTTGGACTGGTAGGTGAGTCAGGATCTGGAAAGTCAACGGTTGGAAAATGTCTGATGGGAATTCTAAGTCCGGAAGCAGAAACATTTTCTTATGATGGGATAAATCTTCTTGATAAAAAAGCAAAAAAGAAAAATGCGAGAAGACTGCAAAAAGAGCGGCAGATGATCTTTCAGGATTCAACATCTTCCTTAAACCAGAAAATGAAGGTAGAGAAGATCCTTGCAGAGCCATTGGAAATACATAAAGTATTTTCTGACAAGAAAGAACAACATGAATTTTTTTATGTGAAATGATGGAAGAAGTGGAATTGCAGGAAGAACAGCTTCACGTGTGGCCACCGGAGTTGTCAGGCGGACAAAGACAGAGAGTTGCAATCGCAAGAGCATTTGCAATGAAGCCGAAGCTCTTGATCGCAGATGAACCAATCGCTTCGCTGGACGTAACTACACAGGCACAGATGGTGAAGCTGTTTCGGCATTTACAAAGAGAACATGACTGTGCAATCCCTTTTTATTGCGCATGATCTTTCAATGGTGCGTCTATTATGCGACCGTGTCGGAGTAATGAAGGATGGAAAACTTGTGGAGATAGGAGAAACCGAGCAGGTGTTTGAATATCCGCAGCATTTATATACGAAGAAACTTTTGGAGGCGATTCCGATTCCGGAGATTTCAGGAGAGGAGCAGAGTGATGAAGAAACAATGGCTTAGAAAAATCGGACTGATCTTGCTATCTGTTTTTGTGCTCTCACTTCTTGTGTTTGTAATGTCACGACTGGCACCCGGGGCATCCGCTGGTTTCTTATTATGGAGAACGTGCGGAGAGAATGTCTGTGGAAGAACATGAGCATGCAATGGAACGACTTGGATTAAACGAACCTATCCCTGTTCAGTATGTGAAATGGCTTGGAAATGCTTTTCAGGGGGATTTTGGAATCTCTTATAAATATAAACAAGATGTTCTTACAGTGATCAAGGGACGCTTAGTCAATACATTATTGCTTGGCGGAATTGGTTTTATCCTGACATTTGGACTGGCACTTTTGCTTGGAATTTTCTGTGTGTATTATGAAAATCAGCTTCCAGACCGGATTTTGCGTAAGGTGGGAACAATCACAAGCTGTATTCCGGAATTCTGGTTGTCACTTATATTGATATTGATTTTTAGTGTGAATCTAAAGCTCCTTCCGGGAAGTGGGGCATATGATTTCGGACAATCGGCAAATCCGTTGAGCAGATTGACGCATCTGATTCTTCCGCTGACAGTTGTTGTGCTGAGCCACCTTTGGTATTATGCGTATCTGATCCGTAACCGATTGTTGGAAGAAACTAGAAAAGACTATGTTTTACTGGCAAAGGCAAAAGGAATGTCACGAAAAAGAGTATTGTTCTTTCACTGTGTGAAAAATATTATGCCATCGTTCATCAGTCTGATGGCAATTTCACTTCAGCATGTGATCGAAGGGACGTATATCGTGGAAATGGTATTTTCCTATCCGGGAATCGGAACGCTTTCTTTTGAAAGTGCAAAATATCATGACTATAATATGCTGATGGTGCTTTGCGTATTTACCGGTATTTTGTTATTGCAGGAAATGTGATCGGACAGTCTGTCAGTGAATGGATCGATCCAAGAATGAAAGAGATAAAAATGACAGGAAAGGCAGATAGGGTATAAGGTGGAGAAAATGAAAAAAGCGAAAAAAAATAATGCCGTTATCATTGCCGGAAGTATTCTTGCAGTCATCGTATTTGCCTGTGGTTTTCTGTCGGTTTTTTTATGACTGAAAAACCCTACATACATGGATCTGAAGAACTGCAACATTTCACCGAATAAATGAGTTCATTTTTTGGGACGGATACGATGGGGAGAGATGATTTTTTCAATGATTTTATACGGTGGTAGAATATCGCTGTTTATCGGGTTGATATCCACCGTGTTATCGACTACGATTGCGGTGATCTACGGATCCTTCAGTGGAATCGCACCGGAGTGGATTGATGAACTGATGATGCGTTTTACAGAAATTTTATTGAGTATTCCTTCAATTCTGTTAATTATCTTTCTTCAGGCACTGGCAGGAAAGAACTCGGTTGTTGCAATCACCGTTGTAATCGGTCTGACCAGTTGGATGAATATCGCAAAAATTGGTACGCACTGAGGTACGACAGCTCCGCGAGAGTGAATATCTGATTGCTGCAAAATGTATGGGTGGAAGTTTCTGGCATATTTTACGTGCACATTTGCTGCCGAATTTTGTTTCGTCAATTATGTTTATGGTCGTGATGAACATCAGAAGTGCAATCATAGCAGAGTCAACATTGAGCTTTCTTGGGATTGGTCTTCCGATGGAAATCATTTCCTGGGGGAGTATGCTCTCGCTTTCTGAAAAGGCATTGATGACAAACTCCTGGTGGATCATTCTGATTCCGGGAATCGTGCTTGTAATCACATTACTGTGTATTACGGAACTGGGAGAAGCTTTGCGTAAAAATATGAATCAGAAAGAAGGCAATTTATAGAAAAGTTTCTATAGAAAGTTTGATAACCTATAGTAAAAATGTTATACTGAAAAATCAGAAGCCTGGAGGTTAAAATACCTGAACGAATAGGTAAAGGAGAGCGATAGAATGGTAACAGTAAATGCTATGGGAGACAAATGCCCGGTTCCGGTAATTAAGACAAAGAAAGCATTAGATGCTTTGACAGCTCCGGAGACAATAGAAGTTCTCGTTGATAATGAGACAGCAGTGGCTAATGTGACAAAGATGGCACAGAGTACAGGCGCAACAGTAACACAGGAGAAGCTTGGAGAGGATGAATATAAAGTGACAATCCAGGCGCTTGCAGGAGAAGGAACTCAGACAGCACCGGCGGGTGCGGTTTGCGATTGTGTTCCGACAGGGGATACGGTAGTTGTGATTTCTTCTGACAAGATGGGAAGTGGAAATGATGAGCTCGGAAAAGTGCTGATCAAAGGTTGCATCTTTGCAATCACACAGCTTGATGAGCTTCCAAAGAAGATGATCTTCTACAACGGTGGCGCTAAGATCACATGTGAAGGATCTGACTCTCTGGAGGATCTGAAGAATCTGGAAAGCCAGGGCGTTGAGATTGTGACTTGCGGAACATGTCTGGATTATTATGGAATGAAAGACAAGCTTGCAGTAGGAACAGTTACAAATATGTATGATATTGTCGAGTCTATGAATAATGCAGGTAAGATTGTGAAACCTTGTTAGAAACATAGGAACAGTTACAGTAATTCGAAAATGTGATGGAAAAGCTGCTGCAACAGCTTTTTCGTATACCGAGGGAATTATTTTGAAAAAGTATTCGAAAGGAAGTGGGCGAAATGAGTAAGGGACTCAAAGAGATTCATCTGACACAGATGACAAAGACAGCTGGTTGAGCGGCCAAAATCGGTCCTGAGACCCTTGCCCAGGTTCTGGGTAAGCTGCCTAAATTTTCCGATGAGCGTCTGCTTGTCGGTGTTGAGACATCAGATGATGCCGCAATTTATAAAATATCGGATGAGACTGCCATGATACAGACACTGGATTTCTTCACACCGGTTGTGGACGATCCGTATCTGTTCGGACAGATTGCAGCGGCGAACTCCTTAAGCGATGTATATGCAATGGGAGGAGAGCCGAAGGTTGCATTGAATATTGTATGTTTTCCAAATTGTCTGGATCCGGAGATCTTAGGGGAGATCTTGCGAGGCGGAGCAGATAAGGTGTTAGAAGCAGGAGCTGTTCTGGTCGGAGGTCATTCGGTGCAGGATGATGAACCGAAATACGGACTCTCGGTAACAGGCTTCGTTCACCCGGATAAGATTTATAAGAATTACGGGTGTCAGCCGGGAGATGTGCTGGTTCTGACCAAACAGCTTGGAAGTGGTATTGTGAATACAACAGTGAAAGCACGGATGGCTTCCGAAGCAGCCGCAGATGAAGCTGCGAAAGTAATGGCTTCATTGAATCAGAGAGCGAAAAGAGCAATTGAGAAACACACGATCCACGCATGTACAGATGTGACGGGATTTGGATTGCTGGGACATTGTACAGAGATGGCTGAGGCAAGTGACATAACTCTGGAATTATATCCGGAGCAGATTGAATATATGACAGAAGCGATTGCATATGCAAGGATGGGACTCGTTCCGGCAGGAGCATATAAGAACCGGGAGTTTGCAGCAGAAGGACTGGATGCAGGAGATATAGAAGAGGTCTATTTAGATCTGATTAGTGATCCGCAGACTTCAGGAGGACTTCTTGTCAGTGTCCCAAGAGAAGAATTAGATTGTCTGTTAGCAGATTTTGAGGCAGTGGGAATGGAAACGAAAGTTTCAGTTGTAGGCTGCGTCAAAGAGCGGCAGGAAAAACTCATCCAACTCAAAAAAGGAAAAATGGAAATGCTGTAAGAGATTTCTTGTTACTGTTCACAGTGCTCTGTGAGCAGTAACGGTTTCTTGCGGCATTTCGCTGTAGAAAGAGAAATTAAGGAGCAGCAGTAGTTGGAACAGTTAGATCAGAATAAGAAAAGAGAAAATTTACAGAAAGAAAAGAATCGGATCTTCCGCCTGCTTCCGCGAGTAGATGACTTGATGAAGAAAGAAAATGTTCAGAGACTGGCAGAGAAAGAAGGATATGAGCGTGTTCTCGGAGCAGTCAGAGATTCTGTGGAGAATCTGAGAAATGAAATCTCACAAGGAATCAAAAAGGGAATCAGTGAGCATGAAGCAAAAGAAATGATTCAGAAATTTCTGTATGAGATAGAATCAAGTTCAAAGAAATCAGAAGTGAACCATCTTCTGGAACAAGAACAGAAAAAGGAGATTCAACCGGTTTATAATGGGACCGGAGTAATCCTTCATACCGGGCTTGGACGTGCAACGCTTAGTCATGAGATTGCGGAAAAACTGAAAGCAGTTGCAGAGAACTATTCCAGCCTGGAATATGATTTACAGACTGGAAAACGTGGAAACAGGACCGGATATGCAGAAGAATTGCTTTGTCAGATCACAGGAGCAGAAGCGGCAATTGTTGTGAATAACAATGCCGGAGCTGTACTTCTTGCCCTGAGTGCATTGACAAAAGGAGGAGAAGTGATCGTCTCCAGAGGAGAACTTGTTGAAATCGGAGGGAAATTCCGCATTCCGGAAGTTCTTGAATTAAGCGGTGCTATTTTGAAAGAAGTCGGGACAACCAATCGTACAAGGATAGAAGATTATAAAGCAGCAGTCAGTGAAAAGACGAAAGCATTTTTGAAAGTCCACACAAGTAATTACAGAATTGTCGGGTTTACAGAATCGGTAAGTGCAGAAGAATTGTATGAATTAAGTACTGGTCTGATAGAGTGCACGCAGGAATTGCCACCTGAAAACTTCGAGAATTATACGGAACGAAGCGGAATTCCAGTGATTGAAGATCTGGGCAGTGGTGTACTTATAAATCTGGAGGAATATGGTTTATCCAAAGAACCAACCGTACAGGAAGAAGTAAAGGCCGGTGCAGATGTTGTTTGTTTTAGTGGTGATAAACTATTTGGTGGAGCACAGGCCGGAGTCCTTGTAGGAAAGAAAAAAATATATTGATCAGATGCGTAATCATCCATTGCTTCGGGCTCTTCGAGCAGATAAATTTACAATGACAGCGATAGAAGAAGTGTTGAAATGTTATCTGGATCAGAAAGAAGCGGTTCAAAAGATTCCAACACTGAGAATGCTGACAAGACCTGTGGAGGAAATAAAAGAGAAAGCAATGGTTTGTGCTGATAGATGGAATCAAGAGGGAGCGTCCGTTCAGATTCAAGTGGAAAAACTGTATTTCTAAGGCTGGTGGCGGTGCACTTCCTGAGACGGAGATTCCAAGTTATGGAGTAGCATTGGAATCAACTGAGATCACTGTTGAAGAAATAGAAAGCAGGATGAGAAATCTTTCAGTTCCGGTAATTGGAAGAATAAAGGAAGGGCGTTTCCTTCTGGATATGAGAACTTTCTCGGAAGAAGGAATCGAATATCTGGCGACACAAATCAGACATGTTATGGAAAGAAAGCATAACTAAGAAAGAAAAACAGCATTAAGAAAGGGACTGCATTAGATGGAAAGACATGTGATCATCGGAACTGCCGGACATATCGATCATGGTAAGACGACACTGATCAAGGCATTAACGGGAAGAGATACAGACCGTCTGAAAGAAGAGAAAGCACGTGGAATCACAATTGATCTAGGGTTTACATGGATGGATTTGATAGACGGAGAGCGTGTCGGAATCATTGATGTTCCCGGGCATGAAAAGTTCATTTCTAATATGACTGCGGGTGTGGTGGGAATGGATCTTGTTCTTCTTGTAATTGCTGCAGATGAGGGAGTTATGCCACAGACAAGAGAACATCTTGCGATTTTACGCCTTCTCGGTGTTGAGAATATCCTTGTTGTTTTGAATAAATGTGACCTTGTGGATGAGGAATGGCTGGAGATGGTAGAACAGCAGATCTGTGAAGAAATGCAACAGTTGCTTACAGTAGGTCAGAGAAATGATCAGGTAGAAGATAAGCTGGAATATAATGTGGATATTGTACGTGTTTCAGCAAAATCAGGAGCCGGAATAGAAGAATTAAGAAGTCAAATCCTGAAATGTGTAAAAAAGGCAGAAAGAAATGTGGAAAACTCCTGCATTTCCAAGACTTCCTGTGGACAGAGTATTTTCAATTAAAGGAAGCGGAACAGTTGTGACGGGAACACTTCTTGATGGGAAAATTCATTCGGGAGATCGGGTGATGATCTATCCACAACAAACTTCGTGCAGAGTTCGTGGAGTTCAGGTGCATGAGCAGGAGGCAGAAGCTTGTGAAGCAGGTCAGCGAAGCGCACTGAACCTGGTTCAGACGGACCGAAGACAGAGCAGTGATGGGAAGTTTGTGTATCGAGGAAATGTGATCGCACCGGAAGGAAGCATGAAAGTCAGCCGCTATGTGAATGCAAAACTGACACTTCTTCCACAAAGTAAAAGAAGTATTGAACATCAGACTCGATTACATTTTTATAGCGGAACAACAGAAGTTCTGTGCAGAGCAGTTCCGTTGTCCTGTGAGAAAGTTGAGCCGGGGGAATCAGCCTATGTCCAATTAAGATTAGAAGAACCTGCTGCGTTTTGTCCAGGGGACAGGTTTATTGTCCGATTTTATTCACCACTCGAGACAATCGGTGGAGGAATTATCCTTGAAATGGGAGAAAAAAAATGAGCGAAAATATCATGATGGGGTTTTACAAAGACTGGAACTGTTGGAAAACAATCTTTGGAATCAAGAAAATAAGTGTTCAAAGGAAATCCCAGATCGAGAAAAGAGCCTGCAGGAACAGATTTCTTTAGAAAAGAGAATTATGGATGAATTGGAAAGCTGGTTGTCTGCTCATCCATATCGAAGAGGAATGCCAAAGACAGTTCTTTTCAATCGGATCAGCAAAGGGAAAAAGGAACAGAATCGGGAAATTCAGAAATGTCTTATACTATTGGAGGAACATGGAAATGTCGGTTGTATAAGGTTGCAACAGGAAAATTCTAGTATAGAGCTGATTTCTCCGGTGGGATATAAAGTAAAAGAGACGGAAGAAGTTTCTAAATTAAGAGAAATCTTTGCCAGTCAATCAGATGAGAATAAAGTTTTCTTTTTGAACAAAGTGGAATTGGAAACATTTTTTGAGTCAGCAAGAAAAACGAAAAAGAAAAGTGGAATACAAAGTCAAGATGAATTGATGGAAATTCTGAATTATATGCAGGAAGAAAACGAAATTACAGAGGTTTGTGAGAGTGTTTATACAACAACAGAGATTACGTTTAAAATTAGAACAGAAGTAAGCCGTATGTTATCCGTATCTAAAGTGATTACACTGAGTCAGGTGAAAGAAGTATTTCAGACAAGCAGAAAAAATGCCAGATTGATTTTTGAATATACAGATCGAATCAGATTTACAGCAAAAGAAGGTGCACAGACAGAACGCTCCGCAGGAAGTAAATTGCAAAGAGAACAAATCAGAGGAAAGTAAGGGGAGAGTGAATGAACTTAAAACAACTGGAAGCATTTGTGAAAGTAGCAGAAACAAAAAGTTTTTCGGAAGCGGCAAAGCAGTTATTCCTTACGCAGCCAACTATCAGTGCACATGTGTCTGCATTAGAAAAAGAACTGAATACCTGTTTCCTCATAAGAAATACAAGAGGAGTTGAGCTGTCAGAGAGTGGAAAAGAGCTTTATGCTTATGCGGTACAAATGCTTGAAATCGAAAAGACAATAAAAGGACGGTTTGGAAAAGAAATAAAACCGGAGGGAAATGTACTTCGTATTGGTGCTTCAACCGTACCGGCGCAATATATTCTTCCAAATGTAATGTCTACATTCCATGCAGAATATCCTAGTGAAAAATTGAAGCTTTTTGAGACAGACAGTAAAGGAGTTATCGATATGATTCTTTCCCATCATATTGATATTGGATTTACAGGAACCGTGATTGAGAAAGGAAACTGTAAATATCTTCCATTTTATGAAGACGAATTAGTTGTGCTTACTCCGGCAAATGAGAAATTTGTTGAAAAGCTTTGTGGTGGACAAATATTGGCGGATTGGATCATGGACGAGCCGGTGATCTTAAGAGAAGAAGGATCCGGAACAAAGAAAGAAGCAGAAAAAATGCTGGCAGAACAAGGGATTGATATGAAGAAACTGAAGCTTGCAGCATTGATGGAGAATCAGGAGACAATCAAAAGATCTGTAAGTAAAGGGATGGGTGTTACGATTTTGTCTAAACTTGCGGCAGAAGAGGAATTGAAAAATGGAACACTTCTGGCTTTTCCACTGGGCAGTCAAGGTGGAAAGAGAATGATCAACCTTGTCTATGATGCAGAATATCCGTTGCTTCCGGCAGCAGAGCGTTTTATAAAGATGATAAAGAGAATGTATTTGAAGAAAGAAAATACAGGGATAGGTGAATGCAAATAACACGCCCTATTTATAGAAAAAGCCTATAAATAGGGCAGATCCATTACGGATTCCTATTAGACGGAAACAGAAAAGAGAAGTATACTATAACTAGTGATTTGTATCTAAAAAGTAAACGATATAAACACATACAGAAAGGAAAAGAAGCCCTATGATCTACATGGATAATGCGGCAACTACATTGCAGAAACCGGAAGAAGTAAAACAGGCGATTCTCTATGCTCTCGAGCATATGGGTAATGCAGGGAGAGGCGGAACAGAAGCTGCACTGGATGCTTCGAGAAGTATCTATGCAGTAAGGGAAAAGCTTGCAGATTTTTTCAATGCAGAAAGTCCGACAAGAATTGCATTTACTGCAAATTCTACAGAGAGTCTTAATATTGCATTAAAAGGTTTGTTTCAACCGGGCGATCATGTGATCACAACAGTGCTGGAACATAATTCAGTATTGCGTCCGCTGTATTGGTGTCAGGAACAGGGAGTAGAGCTTACAATTCTAAACTGTGACGAAAAGGGAAATCTGTCATATGAAGAGATGGAGAATGCAGTGCGGGAAAACACAAAAGCAATTGTGTGTACGCATGCTTCGAATCTGACAGGAAATATGATCAATCTGAAACGGGTAGGACAGATTGCATCGAAGAAGCATATTTTGTTTGTTGTGGATGCTTCTCAGACAGCAGGTGTTTATCCAATTGATGTGCAGGAACTTGGGGTTGATGTATTGTGCTTCACAGGACATAAAGGTCTGCTTGGACCGCAGGGAACCGGAGGGCTTTATGTTAGGGAAGGTGTGGAAATTCGTCCGCTTCTGTGTGGAGGAAGTGGCGTGGATACTTATAACATGCATCATCCGTCCCAGATGCCGACGGCACTTGAGGCCGGAACTCTTAATGGGCATGGGATTGCAGGACTTGGCGCAGCGATTGATTATCTGAACCGTACAGGAATTGATGTGATCCGTGAGAAAGAACTTCATCTGATGCGCAGGTTTTATGATGGGATTTCTCAGATCCCGGATGTGAAAGTCTATGGAGATTTTACAGCAGAGGAAAGAGCTCCGATCGTGACTTTCAATCTGGGAGATTATGACTCCTCTGAAGTCAGTGATGAATTGAATGAAGTTTATGGGATTGCGACCAGACCGGGAGCACATTGTGCACCACTGATGCACAAAGCACTCGGTACAGTAGAACAGGGAGCTGTCCGATTCAGTTTTTCTCATTACAATACAGATGAAGAGGTCGATTTTGCAATTCGTGCAATAAAAGAGTTGTAGAGAAAGAGAGGAAAAGGAAATGAATTTGTTTGATTCAAAGAAGAAACTGGGAATCGCCGGTGTCGTAATGGGTCTGGTAGCAGCAACACTTGCTTATTTTGGTAACCCAGCGAACATGGCAATCTGTATTGCGTGTTTTGTACGTGATACAGCAGGAGCACTTGGACTTCATTCCGCAGAGCCGGTACAGTATGCAAGACCGGAGATCATCGGAATCGTCCTCGGTGCATTTATTATTTCAATTGCGACAAAAGAATATCGTGCAACAGCAGGATCTTCCACAATCGTACGTTTTGTACTCGGAATGATTCTTGTGATCGGAGCACTTGTATTCCTTGGATGTCCGCTTCGTATGGTGATACGTATGTCAGCCGGAGATCTGAATGCATGGGTAGCACTGATCGGATTTGCTCTTGGTGTTGCTACAGGCGTGTTTGCACTGAAGAAAGGTTTCAGCCTTGGACGTGCACATGTGACAAATAAAGTGAGCGGAAGTGTACTTCCACTTCTTATGATCGGAGTACTTGTACTTGCACTTGGAACAAATCTTTTAAAGAGTAGTACAGCAGGTCCGGGAAGTATGCATGCACCAATCATTATTTCTTTGATCGGTGGACTTCTCTTTGGAGCATTTGCTCAGAAATCAAGAATGTGTTTCGCAGGAAGTATCCGTGATATCATTCTTATGAAGAACTTTGACCTGATCACAATCGTTGTAGGATTCTTCGCAGTTATGCTTGTATATAATGTTGCAACAGGACATTTTGTTCTTGCATTCAATACACCTGGAGTGATCGCTCACTCCCAGCACTTGTGGAGTATTCTTGGAATGTATGCAGTAGGATTTGCAGCAGTTCTTGCAGGAGGATGCCCGCTGCGTCAGCTTGTACTTGCAGGTCAGGGATCATCTGATGCAGGAGTAACAGTGATCGGTATGTTTGCAGGTGGAGCACTTGCACATAACCTTGGCCTGGCAGCAAGTGGAACAGCACTGAATGCTGAGACAGGTGAGATCGTAGCCGGAGCTGTTCCGCCAGCAGGTAAGATCGCAGCAATTATTTGTATTATTGTATGTTTTGTAATCGCATTTACAAACAAGAGAAGCGAAGCAAAATAAGGAGAAAATAGTTATGAGAGAAGTAGATGCAAGAGGATTATCTTGTCCAGAACCATTGATGCTGACAGCAGAAGCGATTAAAAGTGACAATAGTCCGGTAAAGGTTCTTGTGACAGAACCACATCAGAAAACAAATGTGGAGAAATTTGCAAAGGATCACGGAAAGAAAACAACAGTAGAAGAAATCGAAGATGGATTTGCTGTTGTGATCGAGTAAAATGAAATAGTAAAAAGCCCTGCTCCCTTTACTGAATGTGAATTTGGTAAAGGGAGCATTTTAGTAATGAAAAATGTTTTCTATTTGTCTGGTTTCGGTTATAATAAGAGAGTTGAGAAAAAGGAAAGTGTGAGGATAACAGCATGTATATTTCAACAAAATATCTGCATGTATTTCTTGATATCGGAGATGCGCTGCTTTCAAGCGGGGCGGAGATATTTCGTGTAGAAGATACATTGAACCGTATGGGATATGCATGCGGTGCAACACAGATGAATGTGTTCGTGATCACATCGAGTATTGTTATTACAATGGAATTTCCAGAAGAAAATGTACGAACTCAGACAAGGAGAATCCGAAAGACCGGAGGAAATGATTTTGAGAAGCTGGAGAAATTGAATAATTTGAGTAGACAGTTTTGCCAGAATCCTATGTCTCCTGAAGAACTCAGGGAAGTCTTCGATCAGATTGACAAAGTTGTTCCGACACAGACAGGAAAACTCGCAGGGAGTATTCTGGCAGCTTTTAGCTTTGCGCTTTTCTATGGAGGAAATCTTTGGGATGCATTACTGGCCGGATTAGCAGGCATCTTAATCTGGGGAGCACAGAGACATATAAGAAAGTATTGCATGAATGAAGTGACGTTTCAATTTGTGGCATCATTTCTTGCGGGATGTTTTATTTGTGTTATGGCGAGGTTTTTTTCCGGCTCTGCACGTGGATAAGATTATGATTGGTGATATTATGTTATTGATCCCGGGATTGATGGCAACCAATGCAATTCGTGATATATTGATTGGAGATACGATATCTGGGGTTATGCGTTTTATAGAGGCAATGCTTCTTGCAGCAGTGCTTGCACTTGGATTTATCGGAGCAATATTTCTGATTGGGAGGATTGGTTGATGACGTATATTGTTCAATTATTTACAGGTGCAGCGGGTTCGGTTGCATTTGGCATATTGTTTCATATGAAGAAGAAACACCTTCCATTGGCGGCACTTGGCGGTTTTCTGGGCTGGCTGTTATTTATCATCTGCAGAGGATTCTGGGGAGGTGTGTTCTTCCCGACATTGGCAGCAGCTTTTGGAATCGACTTATATGCGGAGATACTTGCGCGTAGTTGCAGGAGTACTTCGACTTCATTTTTTCGTAACATCGGTGATTCCACTGATTCCAGGAAGCACGCTTTATTATTGTATGAGAAGTGTTGTTGAAGGAAATTTACATCAGGCATGGAATTATGGACGAGATACATTTTTATATGCATTGGGGATTGCGGCAGGTATGAGTATTGCCTGGGCAATCTGTGAATTTTTTAAGAAAGATAAGAGGAAAACAGGAGATCTCATAAATGAGAAAGAAAGAATTAAAACTTGTGGTGACATTTCACACAACTGCGGATGCGATGGCGATGGAAAAAGCGTGCAAGGCAGAGGAGGTACCGGGCAGACTGATTCCGGTGCCAAGAGTAATCTCGGCCGGTTGTGGACTTGCCTGGGCGGCACCGCTTGAGGCGGTAGAACAGATCAAGCATGTAATGCAGGAAAAGGGGATTGAGAGAGAAGAACTTCATGAGTGCATGGTCTAATCTTTGGATTCAAGGCAAAATGCGCATAATCTGTGTTGAACAGTGGAGTGATAAATGTGGAAGAAAAAGTAATCATGTTTCCAAAAAATGAAACGAGAATATGAGAATGAACGTTGATTCTGAGGGCGGTTTGCGCTATACTCTATTCAGTAATAAAAGAAAAAAATGGTTACTGTTCACACGGGAGTGTGCAGTAACGAAAAAAATGTGCTGCTCACAGATCAGTGGGAGCGGTAATGAAAAGACTGCTGATAGTTCGGCAGAGAAGGAGCATAATATGAGAATTACAGATGACATTTTATATGTAGGTGTAAATGATCACAACATTGATTTATTCGAGGGTCAGTATATCGTGCCGAATGGCATGGCTTACAATTCCTATGTGATCAATGATGAGAAAATTGCGGTTATGGATACAGTGGATGCAGCTTTTGGCGATGAGTGGCTGAAGAATATTGCAGATGTATTGAATGGAGCAACACCTGATTACCTGATCATTCAGCACATGGAGCCGGATCATTCAGCAAATATTCAGAAATTTCTGGAAGTATATCCGAATATAAAGGTAGTTGGAAATGCAAAGACATTTACAATGATCGGAAACTTCTTCCGTGACCTGAAACTTGCAGACGAGAACAAGCTGGAAGTGAAGAATAAAGATACACTGACACTTGGAAAACATGAGCTTACATTTGTATTTGCACCGATGGTACATTGGCCGGAGGTAATGGTAACATACGATAGCAAGGATAAGGTTCTTTTCTCTGCGGATGGATTCGGTAAGTTCGGAGCGCTTGATGTAGAGGAAGACTGGGATTGCGAAGCACGCCGTTACTATATCGGAATTGTTGGAAAATACGGAGCACAGGTTCAGAATCTTTTGAAGGTTGCAGCAACACTGGATATTCAGACAATCTGCCCGCTGCATGGACCGGTTCTTACAGAGAATCTGGAGCACTACATTGGACAGTATAATACATGGTCTTCTTATGGAACAGAATCTGAAGGTGTTATGATCGCGTACACATCTGTTTATGGAAATACAAAGAAGGCAGTTGAACTTCTTGCTGAGAAGCTGAAAGAAAAAGGATGCCCTAAGGTCGTAGTAACAGACCTTGCCCGTGAGGATATGGCAGAGGCTGTAGAAGATGCGTTCCGTTACGGTAAGATCGTTCTTGCTTCAACAACTTATAACGGAGATGTATTCCCGCTCATGAAGACATTTATCGAGCACTTGACAGAGCGTAACTATCAGAATAAGACAATTGGTCTGATTGAGAACGGATCCTGGGCTTCTATGGCTGGTAAAGTGATGAGAGGCATGTTTGAGAAGAGCAAGAATATCACATGGCTTGAGACTTCAGTAAAGATTATGTCTTCTATGGATGAGCAGAATAAAGCGGACATCGAGAAGATGGCAGAGGAACTGATGTAAGCAATTGTGATTTACAGGAAAGAAAGATTCTGTTAGGATAGAATCAGATGGCGGAGCGGATGACCAGATATCAGCTGGTGTTTGCTCCGTTTCTTAATAAATACATCAATGATGAATTGTCTAAGCATTATGGAGGCAGAAGAGTAACTGGTGTGCTTCCTGGTCTTCAAAACCAGTGTGGGGCGTGGTACGTCCCGGGTGGGTTCGATTCCTACATGCCTCCGCCAAAAGAAAATATGTTATTAGTGGGAAATCCTTGTAAAACAAGGGTTTTCCGCTTTTTTATTGTTCGGAAATAAAATTATGTTGTTGTCACGATTTGTCACGGTTTTTTAGTTCTTCATTACTAGATGTTGTGTTATCCCCTAAAGCACTCAAGATTAAATTCTTTGTTTCTTCTTCGCTGTTTGTATTAAAAACATAATACTTCATTGTTGTTTTTTCATCTGCATGACCAGAAATCTTACTAACTACACTCAATGGTATATCTTGTGATACGAGAGTAGAAATCCATGTTTTTCTGATTCTGTGTGTTCCCTTTAAAGGAATGTTAATACAACGCTTGCAAATATCTCTGAGAAGATTATATAACTTGTTTGGATTTACTAAGTAACCGTTCTGTACAAACAAAAAATCTTGATAACATTCCCAGTCTTTTTGTTAATCTCTTGTATCTGCTCGATATATTCCATTGCCTTTTGTGTTAGTGGGATGTATCTGTCTCCTGCATCTGATTTAGTATATTCAACTGCGTGCCATCCAGTGATTTTAGGACTACTTATAGTTGATATATCACAGTCTACTATAACTTGCCTGTGAATGTGTAATTTTTGCCATTCTTTATATCTGAATTCTTAATAGCAAGTATTTCCCCTCTACGTGTTCCTAACTCGAATTCAAGCATTATAGCAAGGATATTTGTGTTTGTTGGATTATTCTGCAATCTACGGTTTAGTTCATCAAAGAGTAACTGTTTCTCATGTTCGTTGTAAACTTCTTCCTTACTGGATTTCTTTCTGGTTCGTATGATATTCATTTTTGTTTACCTCAACACGGTAAGGATTCTCGTTTGCTGATATATACCTTGCTGAGACTGCATACCCAAAAGTTTGTTTCAATATACCACACATATTGCAGAAAGCCTTGTCTTTGATTTCTGTTGTATTCACAATGCTATTGAGAAAATCATCTACATCAACAGGAGTTATCTTTTTGTATGGCTTATTTATAAATTCTGGCTTTATTTGATAATATCTCTTCCAGTCATATACCATACGTCTTATAGTTCCTGCACTAACTTTTTCTTTCTTATGTTCCATGAACTCATAGAAAAGTTGCTCTAATGTCATGTTATCATCTTGCAAGGATTTGAGTTGTTCCTTTTCCTTGTTAAGATAGTATTCACACAATGCAGATTCTATTTTCTCTCTAGTTGTTTTCTTTCTGCGGTAAGCTCCCCCTTTTACTGATTTGTCTGGAATACGGAAATAGTAGTAGCTTTCTTT
>ENA-OQHD01000383-OQHD01000383.1-human-gut-metagenome-genome-assembly--contig:-NODE-383-length-16711-cov-3.036722_pt1 | contig 16711 bp, 24 predicted proteins | sample MGYA00242560_ERZ504711 | MGnify/ENA primary metagenome ERZ504711 (study PRJEB26092, sample SAMD00036198) | human gut metagenome | host: Homo sapiens | study: EMG produced TPA metagenomics assembly of...
ATGGAGGGTATGAGCAAAAACATTCTTGATGAAAGTAGCGGTATTAATACGCTTTTTACTAAACGCTTTACCAATATTCCATCCAAAGTGCATTATATCAATGCTTTTAAGTTGTGAGTCAACCTTTACAGGCGATATCTTCTGCAAGGTATCGCCTGAACTATATTCTACGATGTATGCACATAAACGGTTGAGATCTTCTTCACTCATATAGGCGACCATTGTTTGCTTCGTATAGCTGAGAACCTTTTCCAATCTGGTTTGAGTAGCATGGTTCTTTTTTCGCTATAGCGTTGCTTCGCATAACTTCATATTCTGAGGGTTCAGAGATTGTTTCTTCAGCGGTAGGGGTCAGACTCAATGACATCAGGCGTAGCTTGGTTTGAATCTTTGATTGTAGGAACTTCCGGAACAGAAATGGTATCATTGTGATTTTTGCATCGTTTGAAAACGCAGAGAAACGCAATAGAAAAGGCTTCTATGCGTGGCAGCAAAAATCTGATTAGAGGTTGTCTGTAAACTGGTATAGATCGCCATCAAGACAATTACTGTTGCCTAAAAAATGCAACACTACTACTGAAATCATCAACACCCTTGAATAAAACAAACTGACGAACTAAAACGCCAACAACAAGAGTACCTACCAATACAAGGGAATGGAGTGCTATATGTTCTATACTTTTCTGATTCATAGTAATATTTGCTAATTGTTTGTGCGCAAATATATATCGTTTCATTAATACCATACTATAAATCCAAGAAAGTGGCAGCATTTGTCCTCGATATGGTACTTATTTCTATACCCATCTATGCCAAAATAAAATCAAAAAAGAAGAGTCCGACTAGGTTTTAACCCCATGTCGGACTCTTCTTACTTTACAGAACTTTATACTATTTCAGCGAAATCTTGTTCGCCGTCTCTCGCTTCTTGGAATTGACCAAATCAGCATAGATTTGAGTGGTGGTGACATTCTTGTGCGTCAACATCTTCGATACTGTGTAAATGTCTGTGCCTAAAGAGATTTTGGATGACCGCATACGAGTGCCTAAAGCAGTGGAAGGTTATGTGTTTTCTGATTCCGGCTTCGGAAATCCATTGTTTCAGGGGATGATGAGTCATGGAGCGGGTTAAGCCTTTGAAGACTTTTCCGGTGCCCCATTCGCCACACAACTCCAGTGCCTCCTGACTGATGGGGAGGGTGGCTTCTGTTTCTGTCTTTTCGGTGCAGATACGGATGTAGTAGCCTTGATCCGGACCGACTTCAAAATCACGCCAGTCCAGCTTCAGAATATCACTGATACGGAGGCCGGTCATGCAGGCAAACAGGGATGCCTGTTTCAAGACTGGAATCTTGCATGGCGTAGCTGCCAGTTTCTTGACTTCATCAAGTGTCAGATACTCTTTCTTGACCTCTTTCCATTCGATTTTTTCCAGAAAATCGTTCAAGTTCTCACGCAGCATCTTCTCTTTGTAGGCTATCTTCAACAAGGCTCGGAAAGTTGAATAATAGCCAGCCGCCGAATTGCGTGAGATGTAAGCATTGGGATGATTGATCTGTTTACATTTGAGCAGGTAATCCCTGAACTTCTCGCACAGTTCCACGGTGACATCGCCAAAGGTGCATTTACCACCGACCAAAATTTCTCGAAGTGATTGTAAACGCAATCCCATTTCTCATACTTTTCTCGTGCCTTTGTCCGGAAGTAGGCGAGGAAATCGACCTTTTGTTTATTCTTGTCCAGGAACCCGAATTCTTCATTGATAAGCGACTGGACACGGATACAGCGGATTGCCTCTGCCTTGTTCAGCATGTCCTGATTGAACATTCTTTGCTGCTCGTTCTTGGGCTTGGCATAGATGTAGATGCCGAGGAATTCCCGGCGACTCATCTTCATCGTATAAGGATTGCGGATGGCCGGATAATAATCCAGATAAAGAGATATGCGGTCGTTACGCAATGGCTTTTGTCTCAGAGTTACGTTAGTGCATGTAAGTGTCATAGCTATATTGTTTTTTGATTAATACTTGTTTTTGTTGCAAATAAAATAGGTGTTCTAATGGTGGTATTTATCACCGGAAAATAACTTTCGACTCATTCTATCTTTGGAGGCTCAAAGAACTTGTCCAGCTCTGCCCGCAGGATCTTGGTATATTTACCGACCTTGATACGGGGAATATTGTGGTATTTCACATAATGGTAGAGTTGATCCCGTGTCAGATTGAATCGCTCCATCGCTTCGGCAATGGTGTAGTATTTGGGTTCTTCTGGAGCTATGAGACCTTTGGCAATGTCCACATGCTTTTTGGAGTAGTACACCATGATGCCGACCTTCTTCTTGGGAATTGCATTCTTTGATACAAAAGAATAAATGGCCGTCAGTGTCATACCGAACTTCTCCTGCATGTCTTGCGTGCTGTACCATTCCTTGATTTCAGGATCGGGAGCTTTCTTTGCAAAGTAGTCATCAATATGCCTTTTTGCTCCAATAGGTTTTACCACGGTGAAAGGTTCGTGGAATATTATGTTCCTTAGCGATGTGAAATATCCAAGAATCCTTTACGCCATACTTTTCCTTTACTTCGGCTGTGGTGTAGAAATCATTAATGGAAGGTTTATCTCTGACTGGAATCTTAAATTCTATGGGCTTATTGAATAAGTTATCAATATCCTCCTTTTTTAATAGAAATTTATATCCAAGTCTGGTGGCTTTAAGTTCACCCCTTTTCAGATAGCCATAAAGAGTAGGTCGGGTTACTCCAATGTATGTGGCAGCTTCTGTGATAGTAAGAATAGGCTTGTCTCTGATCTTCTCAATCGGCTTTTCCTTGATGACTTTTTCGACAACCTGGTTGTTAGCTTTAATGGAAGCTTCACGTTTCTTCTGTTTATACAGAAGGTTTGCACATCTGTGCGAACAACAGGTTGTAGTCGTTTTATGCGCAATGAATTCTTGCTTGCACCACGCACAGATTCGTCTGATTTCAATGTTGCTACTCATGTTATTTCTCCTTATTTCTCCAATATTTTTGTATAACTTCGTAAAATCCCGTAAAATGGTGTAAAAAGTTTTCCACGACCTTGCCAACGATAATCCTCGGATTTTCGTGGTGAGGTACACAGGAGGTACAAAAAAATTGGCGTAAAAAAGGCTTAGCAACGATTATCAACGATACTTGAGCAACAAAAAAGGCGCCCGTAAAGAGCGCCATATTAATCGATTATAATCAATTTAACTATTTGATAATCAAGTATTTACTTTCCGATGCAAAATGTTCGAAAATATTCCCAAGTACCATATCGTTCGTAACTTCCCCTGCAATATCGCTTAGATGGAAAATGCATTCGCGGATATCTTGTGAAACAAAATCTCCGGATAGATTTTCTGCTAGTCCTTGTTGGACCCGGTGGATGGCTTCCAAGGCATGGGTCAAAGCCTCGTAATGGCGTATATTCGTGACAATGACATCGTTTGGGGTAACCGTGGGCAGGTTAGCGGCAGAGATTAGCATTTGCTGAAGCTTGTCGAGGTTGGTACGTCCTTTGGCAGAGATGGAGATGCATTGCACATTAGTAGCGGCCACGGTGAAACTGGAGTTGGGGATGGTTGAGGCATCTTGCACCAGATCGGTCTTGTTGAATACGAGAATGAGCCGTTTCCCTTTGCAACGGGGAAGTATCTGGGTAGTTAGTTGTGGTATCCGTGAGACGGCATTCGTGGCATCAACTATCCAGAGCACGATTTCCGCCTGCTCCAATTTCTGGAAGGTTCGCTCAATTCCTAGGTTCTCGATGGTGTCGTTCGTTTCGCGTATGCCTGCCGTATCAATAAATCGGAAAGTTATCCCACCAAGATTGACTGTGTCTTCTATCACATCGCGGGTTGTCCCGTGTATGTCGCTTACAATGGCTCGTTCCTCGTTTAGTAGTGCATTCAACAGGGTGGATTTACCAGCGTTCGTTTCGCCGATGATGGCTACGGGCACGCCGTTCTTGATGGCATTGCCTACACTGAAGGATTGTACTAAACGGGAAATTACCTGCTCTATGCCGTCTGCTAGGAGACATAGCTCGGAGCGGTCGGCAAATTCCAGTTCTTCGTGGTCGCTGAAGTCCAGCTCCAGTTCTATGAGTGATGTGAAGTGCAGCAATTGGTCGCGTAGTGAGGCCAGCTCTTTACTGAACCCACCGCGCATTTGGCTCATGGCGAGGCGGTGAGTGGCGGCAGAGGTGGAGGCGATGAGGTCGGCCACGGCTTCGGCCTGGCTTAGGTCCATTTTGCCGCCCAAGAAGGCCCGTTGCGTGTACTCACCGGGAGCGGCCAGGCGGCAACCATTGCCGATGAGCAATTGCAACACCTTCTGAAGAATATAGCTCGAACCGTGGCACATGATTTCCGTGCTATCCTCGCCCGTGTACGAGTGGGGGGCACGGAATAAGCTTACAAGTACTTCGTCTATGATGTTTTCTTCTTCATGGATATGACCGAAGGTAAGTGTGTATGGCTTGGCATCCTTCAGCTTCTTCCCCTTCCGGGCAGGGGTAAATATGCGGGATGTTATCTCTATGGCATCCGGTCCGGAGACACGGATGCATCCTATGGCTCCCCCTTGGGCGGTGGCTATGGCACAAATGGTATCTTGGTTCATTTTATCCGGCTTATTTTTATTCAGCAAAGATAATGGTTTCTTTACAAAAAAGAGAGATGGTGATTCAACTTATGGGCTTTTATCGTAACTTTGTGCAAATCGATAATGGATAGATGCTTATAAAGCCTAATCCGCCTCTGTGCCCATTGTGGGTATAGCAGGACATTGCTACACTATACAGACCAGCAACGGGCACGTCAGGCAGGATGTGATGAAGTCATTACTAAACCCTACTCCTAGGATTGGCTGAAGGAAAGGGAGGAGCATTTCTTGAAGGATACTTAGATACGGTCGAGTACTGTTTTGATAAGAGTATCTATCGTATTCTTGTATCCCGTGTTAGCTTCTTTTATCAGGCGGTTGGCAATGACCATGCATACCGTCATGGCCTTGTGCCCCATCAGACGGCTCAAGCCTGCCAGGGCAGAACTTTCCATCTCGAAGTTGGTAATACGGTAGCCGTTGTATTCAAATTTTTCAATCTTCTCATTCTGATGTGGGTCGGCAAGCGGCACGCGTAACTCGCGTCCTTGAGGTCCGAAGAAGCCCCCGGCGGCAATCGTTACGCCACGTACCATGTCGTTTTGTGCGATGCGGTCTATCAGTTCAGTGCTTGCATCAATGACGTAGAGGGCAGGGGCACACATGTTGCCGGACCATCCCATATGGTTGAGGAAGGCACGCTCCATGGGCAGGTCGCACACGGAGTTGCGTCCGGCATAGAAGTTGAGCAGCCCATCGAAACCAATGGACTTTTCAGAACATACGAATGTGCCTACCGGAGTGTAGGGTTGCAAGCCGCCGCAGGTGCCGATACGTACCAGCTCAAGGCTACGCAGATGGGGCTTTTCTTCGCGCGTCTCGAAATCGATGTTTGCCAGGGCATCCAGTTCGTTCATCACGATATCGATGTTGTCACATCCGATACCGGTGGAAACCACCGTAATACGTTTCCCCTGGTAAGTACCGGTGATAGTCTTGAACTCGCGGCTTTCCACTTCACATTCCTTGTTCTCGAAATGGGAGGCAACCAGTGCCACCCGTCCGGGGTCGCCTACCAAGATGACTTTGTCTGCCAGCCATTCGGGCTTTACGTGAAGATGAAATACAGAACCGTCTTCATTGATGATCAGTTCGGAAGAGGCGAAATATTTCTTCATATGCTTGAGGCTTTAATCTTTTGTTTATAAATAGAAACGCCGGGAACCGATTCTTGTTCACCGGTTCCGGCGTTTCGTCAGTTACTTTCCGGGTTATTTACTCAACGGCTGGCTGGTATTGCCCGTCGTCGGTTTGGCAATGTTTTCGCGCATGGAAGTGTCGGCTTCTATATTCTTCATCCGGTAATAGTCCATGATACCCAGATTGCCGTTGCGGAATGCTTCGGCCATGGCCTTGGGTACTTCCGCTTCTGCCTCGATAACTTTGGCACGGGCTTCCTGGGCCTTTGCCTTCATTTCCTGCTCTGTGGCTACGGCCATGGCGCGGCGTTCCTCTGCCTTGGCTTGAGCAATGTTCTTGTCGGCATTGGCTTGGTCTATCTGCAGGGCGGCACCGATATTCTTACCTATGTCAATATCAGCAATGTCAATGGACAGAATTTCGAATGCTGTTCCGGCATCCAACCCCTTGCGCAATACCAGTTTGGAGATAGAATCCGGATTCTCCAATACAGACTTATGATTCTCTGACGAACCGATGGAAGACACAATACCCTCGCCTACACGGGCCAGAATCGTGTCTTCTCCGGCACCGCCCACCAATTGGCGGATATTGGCGCGCACCGTTACACGGGCCTTGGCAATCAGCTGGATACCGTCTTTGGCAACAGCTGTCACGGGAGGGGTGTCAATTACTTTGGGGTTAACGGACATCTGTACGGCTTCGAATACGTCACGGCCGGCAAGGTCGATGGCGGTTGCCATCTGGAACGGCAGCTCGATATTGGCTTTAGAGGCGGATACCAGTGCGTGTACCACCCGCTCTACGTGACCTCCGGCAAGGTAGTGCGCTTCCAGTTCGTCGCGCGTGATGTTTTGCAATCCTGCTTTATGAGCTTCAATCATGCCGGGCACAATGATATAAGGAGGGACATTACGGATGCGCATCAGGAAAAGTTGTACCAGTGAGATGTTTACTCCCGATACTTTGGCGGACAGCCACAAGAAGAACGGTACATAATGGAAGAAAAGTACCAGGAAAATAATGCCTCCTATAATGAGGAAGGCGGTTAAATACATTGTGCTTGGACCCATGAGATTAAATATTAATTGTTAGTTATAAATAATAGGTTGATTTCAGAAATTTCACTGCTTGAGCCGTTCCACTAAGAGGACTCCGTCGGCAATACGGTCTACGATAATCGGAGTCTTTTCGTTCAGGAAGCCGTCTGATGACTTTACTTCCACGATGTCTCCGTTGATTTCGGCATAGCCGATAAGAGCCAGGCGGGTAGTGGTTACGCCTATATCGCCTACCTTGACTTTTTCCTCGGCACTACGGTCTACTTTGGAGGTGATGTTTTTTTCCAATGCAATTTGTCGAGTGTCTTGGAGCGCATGAACCATACCAACGAGCCGATACAAGCCAGGGCAGATATGATAAGCGTAATGACACCTGCCGTGGTGCCCATATAGGCAAAGGCATAGTAGTTGGCAAAGATGATGCAACCTCCTGCCAGAAAACCGGCAACGCTGATGCCCGGAATTACGAATAATTCCACTAAGAACAAGATTACTGCTCCTATAATCAATGAGGCGATAATGAGTATATCCATAGTTGTCTTTATTTGGTGGCTTGTTTTTCCAGGTTGCGCACTTGAATGGCAGTCTGCTCCATCTCAGTGGACAATTGCCGTACACGTTGCTCCAGGTCGAGGATGGCGGCGGACATCTTGTCCTTTTCCTGCTTGTTGGCTCGGGAGTATTCCGAACGCATATCTTCCAGTTTCTCCTGCAGTTGTTTGTAGCTCTGCTCCAGCTGATTGTATTTGCCATACGAGGCTTTGGCCTGCGGGGAGCGGAAATCGTCCAGCTGGTAGTAGGTGGAGTGGTCGTCAATGATGAATTGGAAATCATGCTTCTTGGTGGTCCGCGGCTTTGCGTTGGCAGCGGTCCGAAGCCTTTCTCGGGCGCCCTTTACCGCATCGGTGTCCGTCCATGTGTCCTTGATAGAGTGAAGTTGCGCCAATGATATCATCTTGTCCGGGTCCATCCCTTCGTAGTTGTACACTTGTTTGGATGAGTTGGGAATGAATACATAGATGCACACTTTGCCTTCGGGCTGGTAACGGTCGGAGGCAAACCATCCCAAGTCGTTGAATTCGTCGATGACGTACATATAGTCGTTGTAGGGCGAATTGAACGGCATGCCCACATTTTCCGGCATCAGATAGGAGTCGGTATTCGTATTGTAACGGGTGACGAAAATGTCATATTCTCCCATCGAGCCAGGGCCATCCGAAGCATAGTAGATAGTGATACCGTCTGTAAGTACATAGGGATAGTCTGCATTCATGGCCTCGTTGATGCTTCCGGGCAACAAGCTGCCATCGCTCCATTTGTCCAGCAACTTGTTGCGCGAAAGGATACTGAGGGTGCTGTCCGGTTGCATTTCGCTATAATATAGCTTGTTGCCCAGCTCCGTTTCGTATACCGTTCCGCCTTCCTTACCGGAATCTTTGAAATAGGCGTCGTACATGAACAGCTTGCCCGATTCGGGGCTGATTTTGTATGCATCCAGGAAATTTTCCTTGTCTACCACAAAGCTGTCGATGAAGCAAACCTCTTCCACACCTTTCAGCATGCGCAAGTTGGATTTGCTTTTTTCCAATAATTGTTCGGCCTCTTCGGTGGAGCGTTTTCTCTTTCTCAGGTCGGAAATGTAGGTCTCATAAGTTTCGATGGCATCTTCGAACCGATATAAATCATTGTATGCCCGGGCCAAATAGAGTTGCCCGCTGGGGACACGTCTTTTGACGGCGGTTTTCCAGGTGTTTCAAGGCTTCTGCGGGGTCGCCGGTTTCCCAAGCAACATACACCGTACCATAGGTTGTAATTTCCATTGCCAGGTTGTGTCTTGACGAACTTTTTGAAGGCGGGCTTGGCCTCTTCGTATTCTCCCTTCTCGTACAAGGCTTTGGCTTCTGCCAGGCTTTGTGCAGAAATTGTTATGCTTAAAAGGCTGAATAGAAAGAAAAGGATATAATTTTTTATTCATATTGATACATGTTTTATTCATATTGATACATGCTGATTTGTTCAGAAGGTCAAAAATACAAATTTATCGTGAATAAAGCTGGTTTCCGTAATTCTATTTTGTTAAATTCTTCTTTAAATCGTTCTTTTCGCCTTACTTTTGCAGCCGGAAGAGCTATAACTTATAACTCATAACTCGTATCAATGGCACAATTTACTGAAGAAGAAAAGATGTTGCGCCGCATAGACAAGCCGGTTTAGCAAAAGGTGTGGTGGAATATGGACTGATAGTAGGACGGCGATAAGATTCTTATCGGGCTTTCGGGAGGCAAGGACTCTTTGGCGCTGGTGGAGTTGTTGGCACGGCGTGCCCGTATCTATAAACCCCGTTTTTCCATTGTCGCCGTACATGTAGTGATGAAGAATATACCTTATCAGAGCGATGTAGACTATCTGAGGGAGTATGTAGAGTCGTGGGGAGTGCCTTTTGTTCTCTTTGAAACGGAGTTTGATGCCACGACAGATACCCGCAAGCCTCCTTGTTTTCTTTGCTCTTGGAATAGGCGGAAGGCATTGTTTACCGTAGCCAAGGAGCAGGGATGTAATAAAATTGCGTTAGGCCATCACATGGATGATATTCTGGAAACTTTGCTGATGAATATCACCTATCAGGGAGCGTTCAGCTCCATGCCTCCCCGATTGGTGATGAAGAAGTTTGATATGACGATTATCCGTCCGATGTGTCTGGTACATGAGGCGGATTTGATGGAGTTGGCGCAAGTGAGGGGGTATCGTAAGCAGGTGAAGAATTGTCCGTATGAGTCACAATCCAGCCGTAGTACAATGAAAGGTATTCTGAAACAGTTGGAGGAAATGAATCCTGAGGCACGCTATAGTCTATGGGGGAGTATGACGAATGTGCAGGAGGAATTGCTGCCTGCAATCATAAAACATTAACCATTAATTATTAAAAAATTATATGAAAGCATTTTATACCATTTTGCTATTGATTGTATCTAATATTTTCATGACGTTTGCCTGGTATGGGCATCTGAAGCTACAAGAGACAAAAGTCATCTCCAACTGGCCGTTGTATGCCGTGGTGCTGTTTTCCTGGGTAATAGCTTTGGCAGAGTATTCTTGCCAGGTTCCGGCCAATCGGATAGGCTTTTTAGGCAATGGAGGCCCGTTCTCATTGATGCAACTCAAAGTGATTCAGGAAGTAATCACTTTGATTATCTTTACGGTGTTCACAACGGTTCTTTTCAAGGGGGAAACGCTGCATTGGAATCATTTTGCCGCTTTTGTATGTCTGGTACTGGCGGTATATTTTGTATTTTATAAATGATGGGTTAATCGCATTTGCACATTATTTCATATACTTCTCCATTCCTTTTGTTAAGAACGTTTGAAGCTTTCCTTCTTCATCCGTATAAATGAAACAGGCGTCGATATCCGGATGTGCATCCGCCACGCGTTCTGCTTCTTCCAGCCCCATCACCATGAATGCCGTGGCATAGGCGTCTGCACTCATGCAATCTTTGGCGATGACGGTGGCTGACAAGATGCTGTGCTGTACCGGATAGCCGGTACGCGGGTCGATGGTATGCGCATATTTCTTTCCGTCTTTATAGTAGTAGTTGCGATAATTGCCCGATGTAGCCATGCCTAAATCCGTGACTTGCAGCACTGCTTGCAGTTCCTGGTTCACTGCCAGTGAGTCGTCTATCGGCTTGTTCAAACCGATGCGCCAAGGTCCATTTTGAGGGTTTTGCCCGTGAACAACCACTTCTCCGCCTATATCGACCATAAAGTTGCGGATACCCTTCTTCTTCAGAAGTTGGGCTATGACATCTACTGCATATCCTTTTGCCACAGCGCTGCACGAGAGCATTATACGCAAGTCTGTTTTCACCACTTTCCCTTCATCGGACAATTTTACTTTTTCGTATCCTGTCATCTCCAGCAGGCTGTCTATCATGGCAGAGTCGGGGAAGTTACCCTTCTTGAACCCAAATCCCCAGGCATTGGCAAGAGGGGCAACGGTGATATCGAAGGCACCATCGGTCTCCCGGGAGATTTCCATGCTACGTCGGAAGACGTTGGTAAAGAATGTGTCGGGCACAATGTCCTCGTTGCGGTTGATGCGCGTAATGGTCGCCGTGTCATTGAAAGGGGACAAGGAACCGTCGAAACGTTTGAGTTCCGCTTCTATCTCCGCCTTCAGATTTTGGTCACATTGATAAGTCACTTTATATACCGTACCGAATATCAGTCCGTTATCCGTCTGATAAGGAGTGACTTGGTTGTGGCGGGCAAGTATCCAGATGGTTCCCAGTACCAGTAGGGCAATCCATAAAAAATTCCGTTGTACTTTCTTTTCCATATCCTATCTGAGTTTTACTTTTAATTAAAGAAGAGATGCTCTACCAATATCTTGGTACCGATGATGACGAGGATAATCCCTCCCCAAAAGTTCGGCGCGCAGTCTGCGGGCTATGCCACATCCGAAACGGATGCCGAACATCAGACCGACCATCGACAAGGCGAATGATACAAAACCGATAATGCCGATGGGGGAAAGAATAGCCGAGAATTGCTTGATACCGAGGAATGCAAACGAAACACCTACCGCCAATGCATCGATGCTGGTTGCCACGGCCAGAGCGAGCACCACCTTCAGGCTGGTAGGGTCATACTCGTGCTTGCAATCTTCGTCCTTGAAGGATTCCATTATCATGCGTCCGCCCAGGAAGGCAAGGATACCGAATGCAATCCAATGGTCAATACTTTCTATCAGGTGGCTGCAAAAAACTGGCGCCTATCCATCCCAGCAGAGGCATCAAAGCCTGGAAAAAGCCGAAGCTGATGGCCATCACCAGCATAGGGCGCAGCCGGGCGCGTTTCAATATAATTCCGCTGGCTATAGAAACGGCGAAACAATCCATCGCAAGTCCTACGGCCAGTAGCCAAATCTCTAACCCTGTCATAAGTCGCTTAAAGAGGTAGTTTATAAGTTATCGTATAGGTTACTCCCATCGTGTTGGAGCCATATTTCCCGAAACCGGGCACATACCACGGGTCACCGTATTCATCGGCCGAGGCAGACAATTTGAACTTGAAGCGTAGTGACCAGCCCATGTACAATGCCTTCCAGACGTGCGCCCGGATACCGACACAAAATTCCGCCCATTGCATGGAGCCTTTCATTCCTTTATGGTTATAGGGCAGGCTGCCTCCCCATATCTCGTCGTCCAGATTCGGATTGCCTACGATGCCACCGTATATCGGGTCGTCCAGTCCCAAGGCGTCTACATCGTACTTGAAGCTACTTACACCGTAACGCAAGCCTACGAGTAGCATGTGTCCGTGCTGCTTCTTGTATAGCGTGTTATAGTCCATTCCTATGCGGAAGTAGGGGGCGTTGCTTTTGTAGTGTATGCCTTTGTCACTCCAGGTGTCCGTGGAGCCATATCCCAGTTCGGCAATAGGGAAGAAGCGGTTCTTGAGGTTTACATCCACGGCCACTTCGGAACTCAGGAAATCTCCTCCAAATACGGAACTTCCGATTCCCCACAAGTCCAAGCCGACGGACATGCCGTTGTATAACGGATAGTGCACTTCTTCTTTCGCGTCCTTCTTCTCCTTCTTGGGAGGTGCTCCCTGGGGGGGACGGTAGGATTCCCGTTCTGCGCCCGTAGGGGGAGGAACATCAGCAGGCAGAGTGCCAGACTAATAGAATAACTTAAGATTTTCCTTTCCATAGATGCCTGCTTCATTGTCTTTGATGTATATCGAGTCCAGAGAGATGCGGGTGCACGTTACGTCTGTGATGGCCTGCTTCATCTGATAGCCGCAATCCATCGATAGGAAATAGGGGGTGTTGGTGTGGCGTATCACCATCGTGTCACTCTTGGTCCGGCTATACTTGAATATCAGCTTGGTGGAATCCTCCGTATAGCGCAGTGGCAGGGAGATGTCGTGTACCTTCTTCTGGTTGTTGATGATGATGGAGTCGGTGCCGTATGCTGTGACGGTGAGCGAGTCGAGCGTGTCGTTCTCCACGTATTGGGTTTCGGGGTCTACTCTATAAAGAATGCAATTCACCATGGGGCGTGCCGTCATGGAGCAATCTGCCTCCTCCGAGCAGGAGATAGCTATGCTTATTATCGGGCAAAGGATAGCTCCGAGTATGACAAGTCTGACTAATTTTTTTCATCGTTAAATGGTTTTCTCTATTTGATATTTGTTTCGTTCCGGGGCATTACGTGAAATCAGCTCTCCGAGGAATCCTGCCACGAACAGTTGTGTGCCGATAATCATGGAGGTCAACGAGAGGTAGAAGTAGGGAGAGTCCGTCACAAGGCGGTAGGGCATGCCATGGTGCATGTAGTACAACTTGCTGACACCCACTATGACCACGGCTATGAAGCCGAAGATGAACATCAGCGAACCCAGCAATCCGAAAAAGTGCATGGGCTTGATGCCGAACCGGGAAAGGAACCAAAGGGAAAGCAAGTCCAGATACCCGTTTACAAAACGGTTCAGCCCGAACTTGGTCTTTCCGTATTTGCGTGCCTGATGGTGCACCACTTTCTCGCCGATTTTCTTGAAGCCGGCGTTCTTGGCCAGGTAAGGGATGTAGCGGTGCATTTCGCCGTATACTTCTATATTCTTGACCACCTCTTTGCGATACGCCTTCAGTCCGCAATTAAAGTCGTGCAGGTTTTTGATGCCCGATACTTTGCGGGCGGTGGCATTGAACAATTTGGTGGGGAGGGTCTTCGACAACGGGTCGTAACGTTTCTGCTTCCAGCCCGATACGAGGTCATAGCCGTCTTGGGTAATCATGCGGTAGAGTTCGGGTATTTCGTCGGGGCTGTCCTGCAGGTCGGCGTCCATGGTTATCACGACGTCGCCTTGTGCTTGTTCGAAACCACAGAACAATGCCGGCGACTTCCCGTAGTTGCGGCGGAACTTAATGCCCCGTACCTTGTCCGGAGCTTGTGCCTGCAATTGTTCGATTACCTGCCAGGAACGGTCGGTACTTCCGTCGTTCACGAAAATCACTTCGTATGAAAAAATCCGTTGGCATTCATCACCCGCTCAATCCATGCGAACAGTTCGGGGAGTGATTCTTCTTCATTATATAGTGGTACGACAACTGAAATATCCATTGATGTATGATTTTTCTATTTACAATTGAAATAACATTTCTTTTTACTGTTCCGTCACTTTGCCGGAGCGTTGTCTTTCTTGCGTCTCATCACGAACAAGGCGGTGGGGAAATGCCAGTATCGAACCCCAAAACACATTGGACGATATCATCTGTAGCGTAATGTCGATAGGACTGAGCAGTCGGGCTGTCTCCAGAGCTTCCTGATAGGTGGCGATGTACGAATCCATTCCCGGCATGTTGCTTTGGGCAAGCGTGTCTACCATCGTTTCGCACGTGTTTATCACATATCCGTGGTCTATGAACCTGAAGTAGATGTAGTGTGCCACAGCGGCAAGCAGCGCGGCAAACATATACATGAAAACGGTGAATATCCATGCATGCAGAAAGCTGATGCCGCCTCCGCATACCTGATTACGATACATCCGTGCATAATAATATCCCATAAAAGGTACGCATAGCGTGAGTCCCATGAAAAGGAAAAGTAAAAAAGGGAACCGACAGTCCCACCGGAAAGAGTATGAACTTCAATATCCAAAAACCTCCCATATAGGTACCGAACAGCATTGCGTATCGTTGCATGTAACCTCTATTTTCTGTCATCTTTCTTAGAAATAATGTGCAAAGGTACAAATATAGTTGGATTCAAGGGCAAGCCGATGTGCAGATTTTAATTTTTAATTCTTTAAATTTTTTCATTATTAATTCAAAAAAGTAAAAGGATGATACATTTCGTATCACCTTTTCATTTTTCTGAGCCTCTTGTCGGATTCGAACCAACGACCCCGAGATTACAAATCACGTGCTCTGGCCAACTGAGCTAAAGAGGCGGGTGGGTAAGCTTGCTATATCGCGCCGCTACAACCAACTACCTTTGCTGCGATCAAGCCCTGGAGGATTCGAAGGGAGCTGGCCGTATAGGACTTACCCGTTTCGTTTGCGGTTGCAAAGGTAGACATTATTTTGAAATCTGCAATAGCTTGTGGCGATTTTTTTAATTTGGTTTTTTCAGATTCTCTATTCTATTCCTCTTCATGGCCTTCTTATATAGACACTTTGGAGGGGCAGGTACGGATTCTTTCCGGCATTACGATGGACAAAGTATTCCTTTTACTAGAAAGTATTTGTCCGACATATGTAACCTTATCGTCCGACGGCTGTTGAATTATCGTCCGACAGCTGTCGGACGATAATTCAACAACTGTCGGACGAATACTTCTTAGTATACCGGAATCTAAGTATAGTTATGCAAAAGATTGCCATTTGAGAAGAAAATAATAATCGGGGACCAAAAAAACAGATAGGCTATTGTGTGCTACCTTGAAAATAAGCATTATTTTTGTGCAACTAACTATATAGTCATTATACGCATGAACAAACACATATTGTCATTCTACCATTTTTTTCTGCCATTTTTCCTTTTTGCCCCCCTTTTGGTCGAAGCAATTGCCGGCTGGAATAGCTTTATCGTCAATTTTGATAAAAGTGTTTATGGTAAGGGGACCCAGACTTGGCAGATAGCACCCTATGATGACAAGTGGGTATATTTCGCCAACAAGAACGGTATGGTGCAATTTGATGGCAATGTCTGGAATGTGTTTCCATTGAACAATGCTTCCGATGTGCGTTCCGTTCTGGCTTCTGCCACCCAAAAAAGAATTTATGTGGGGGGCATCAATGAATTCGGCTATTATGAACCGGATACGGACGGTTCTTTGGCCTATCATTGCATGTCCGATACTTTGGAGAGTTCCGTTCGTTTTCTTGGAAATGTGTGGGGCATCCATGAGACAGACAATATCTTGTATTTCCAAGGGGACGGGTGCGTGGTGAAGTACCTGAACGGCAAATATACCGCCATTGAAATGAATGCCAAGATAGACTGTTCCAATATGGTCAATGGTATTCTTTACATCGGTACGGACAGAGGCGTATGGCTTTTGGTTGGAAACACTTTTTTTCCCTCTTCAGGGTGCCGATGCGTTGGCTTCCAAGCGTATTCGTGGCATTATACCTTATAAGAAAGGTGTTCTGGTGGTGACTGCATACAACGGACTTTACTATTGTGACGGGCGTACGATGGAACCGTTTGTCACCGGTGCCGAAGAGTTTATGCGTGAGAATGAAGTCTTTTGCGTAGCCAAAAAGGATGATAAGATTGCCTTGGGAACCATTCATAAAGGATTGGTACTGGTGGATTGCAGCACCATGCAACTGAAATATTTCAATGAGAACAACGGCTTGCGTAACAATACGGTGCTTTCTGTCTCCTTCGATACGACCGGAAACCTCTGGGCCGGTCTGGATAGCGGCATTGACTACGTCTGTCTGAGTTCTCCTTTTACGAATCTCTATTCCTATCCTTATTCTTACGGCACGGGATATACGGCGGCGGTAGAAGGCGGCTATCTTTATTTAGGCACCAATCGGGGGCTGTATACACTCTTATCCGGTACAGATGAACGGCGATTTGCCGGATATCCGTCCGATGCCCCAATCCAGCGGACAGGTCTGGAACCTTTGCCGTATAGGTGATGAACTCTTCTGTCTGCACGACCGTGGTATTTTCCTTATCAATGGTACTTCCGTAAACGTGTGACGGACATTACCGGCGTCTGGTGTTGCCAGCTTGTGGCAGGACGTACGGACCTTATGTATGTCGGGGTATATAACGGTATTTATTTGGTTGGG
>ENA-OQHD01000384-OQHD01000384.1-human-gut-metagenome-genome-assembly--contig:-NODE-384-length-16703-cov-4.189189_pt1 | contig 16703 bp, 19 predicted proteins | sample MGYA00242560_ERZ504711 | MGnify/ENA primary metagenome ERZ504711 (study PRJEB26092, sample SAMD00036198) | human gut metagenome | host: Homo sapiens | study: EMG produced TPA metagenomics assembly of...
ATTGATTCCGAATATAAGATCGGATATGAACTGATCGGTGCTGTTTCCATATTCGCTGAATGATGTGATGCTATCTTCTTCATTATAATATCACATGCATCCCTTCCTTTAAAAGTCACAAAATGCTCGATCGTCGTCAGATTCATGTTATGCATTCTGGCAAACAGTGTGTTATCACATCCCATCACGGACACATCGGCCGGCACTTTTATCTTTGCCTCATGAAGTGCATCCATGACTCCAAATGCAATCATGTCATTTAATCCGACAATTGCTGTCACATCTGTCGTTTCATTCAACAACTCTTTCGTCAGTTCATATCCGATCTTATATTCGGAATCAATATGTGCCACATCAAGATCAATCTCTTCTTTTGCCGCCTTGATGATCACCTTGTCTCGCAGACCGGCTTTTTCATACTCTTTCAGGAAACCTTCCACCCGTTTTGAACGTTGTTTCTGTCTTGCTGTCAATGGCGGTGCTATATATGCAACCTTTCTGTGACCTAATTCCAGCAGATGCTTCGCCATCACTCTTCCAAGTTTTGAATTATCAAGTTCCACTGCATCTACATTCATCTTTTCATTCTGGTTATTTACGATCGCAACCGGTATCTGTTCTGCAATCTCTCCCACCAGATCCATAAAGCAATGGCTCGGATTACAGGTGTAGATAATCCCCAGCGGCCGTAACTGCCACATCAATTTTCAGATAACGTTCTTCCATCCGGAGATCTCTCTGTGTATTACATACAAAAGACCAAATCCTTTTTCTTTTGCATGCGCCTCGATTCCCTGCAGCAGCATAACATAATACGGATTCGTCAGATTTGGGGCAGAACACAACCAGAAGTTTCTCTCTTTTGTCCCCTTTCTCGTTTTCCTTTTCGGCGGGACGTATCCCAGCTCTTTGGCAGCATTTTCTACTTTTTCCACAGTCTCTTTGGCAAATGACACATCATAATTTTTTGTTCAGGATCATAGAAACCGTAGATTGTGATACTCCGGCAGCATGGGCAATATCTGTTGACGTAACCTTTTTCTTCATTCTCTCACCTCTGGCGGGGACAAACGCTCTACAGTTCTGTCCTTCCTTCAAGTGCCCGGAGAAGCGTCACTTCATCGATATACTCCAGATCTCCTCCGACCGGAACACCGCTTGCAATTCTGCTTACTTTAATTCCCGTCGGTTTGATCAGCTTACTGATATACATCGCTGTAGTCTCACCTTCCAGACTCGAATTCGTTGCAATGATCACTTCTTTTACATCTCCCTGCAGACGCCCGATCAGTTCCTTTAATTTGATATCTTCCGGACCTATCCCAAGCATCGGAGAGATTGCACCATGAAGCACATGATACACACCATTATATTTCCCTGTCTTTTCATATGCCGCAAGATCTCTTGTATTCTCAACCACCATGATCGTCTGATGATCACGGTTACTGTTACTGCAGATCGGGCACAGTTCCTGATCGGTAAGTGTATAACATTCTTTGCAATATTTTATATTCTCTCTGGCTTCCACCATCGTAGAAGCCAGTCTTTTTACATCATCAACCGGCATATGAATCAGATGGAACGCAAGTCTTGCCGCAGATTTTGCTCCGATTCCCGGAAGGCATGACAGTTCCTCAATCAATTTGCTCATCTGATTACTGTAATAATCCATAATTTTTTAACTCCCTGTAAGAATCATTCTTTCCGGATCTTCTCTTAGAATAATCCCGGCATTCCGCCACCCATGCCGCCGGTAAACTTAGACATTGCAGAAGTTGTCTCTGCGTCTACTTTCTCCAGTGCTTCATTGACTGCTGCCACAAGCAGATCTTCCAGCATCTCTACATCATCCGGATCTACTACTTCTTCATCCAGTTTTACTTTTAATATCTTCTTGCTTCCGGATACAGTTACTTCAACAGCACCGCCGCCTGCAGTTGCACTGAATTCTTTTGTCTCCATTTCCTTTGCCTGTTCTTCCATCTGACGCTGCATCTTCTGTGCCTGTTTCATCAGATTTGCCATATTTCCCGGCATTCCGCCTCCTGGGAATCCTCCTCTTTTTTGCCATGATAATATCCTCCTATTCGTCTTCTACAGTAATTTCCATATTGATCAGATTCTCCAGATCCACAAAGTGATCCTCGAATCTGCGTCCTGCCTCCATCTGGCGGACGTCTATCTCTACCTTTTTTACCGATCTTCTGCTCGATCAACGACTGGATCTCTTCTTTGTGATCCGGCGTCGCAACTGCACTGGCACTCAGTTCATCCGGCAGCACGATCAGAAGCCGGTTGCCTTCTCCGGCACTTAATCTCGCTTTTTTCAGATATGTGCGGAGCATCGGGGAAGCCTCATTGATGATCATCCGGAAATCTTTTGCCACCGCTTTCACGTCTTCATTTAATGCCTGCGGAAGTTCCGGTTTCGGCTTCGGTGCCGCTGCTTCTTTTGCATCGGATGCATACACAACACGCTCCCTGACCGGTGCTTCCCACGCTCCGTCCTCCAGCTGTTTTTCAATCGCACGGATGCGGTCCAGCAGGGCGTCCTTATTCTGATCCATTGCCGGACGGCATAATTTGATCAGGGTTACTTCCAGCAGAACCCTCTTCTGTGTCGCATATTTCAATTGATTCGTCAGATCCGGAAAAAATGCGGATGTAGCGGATCAGTGTATCACTGTCAATCATCTGTGCTTCTTCTTTTAACAGTGCCAGATTCTCCGATGATACATCCAGTACATCTTCCATATCATCCGAGCTCTTCACCAGAAGCAGATTCCTCAGATACCATGTGAAATCTGCCGCCAGCTGAGACAATTCTCTTCCCTGCATTACCAGCTCATCTACCGTCTCGATCACCTGATGTACATCCATCGCAAGCAGCTGTCTTAACAGCCGGCTGAATACTTCCGTATCCACCGCTCCCAGCACTTCCAGTACATGATCATATGTCAGTGTCTCATTCATATAGAATGCCGCACACTGATCCAGAAGGCTCAGTGAATCCCTCATAGAGCCATCCGCCATCTTTGCGATATAGCGGACCGCCTTATCTTCCACATCCCATCCTTCTTTATCGATCAGTTCACGCAATCTCGCTGCGATCGTCTCAATGGAAATTCTTTTAAAATCATATCGCTGGCATCGGCTCAAGATCGTAATCGGAATCTTGTGTGCCTCCGTTGTCGCAAGAATAAATATAACATATTCCGGAGGTTCTTCCAATGTTTTTAACAATGCATTGAATGCGCCGATCGACAGCATATGCACCTCATCAATAATATATACTTTATATTTCCCTTCTGTCGGGCGATATGTGACCTCTTCACGGATCTCACGGATGTTGTCCACACCATTATTAGATGCCGCATCAATCTCGATCACATTCATCGATGTACCAGCTGCGATCGACCGGCACATTGCGCACTCCCCGCACGGGCTTCCGTCTACCGGATGTTCGCAGTTGACTGCTTTCGCAAATATCTTCGCAACGGTTGTCTTTCCGGTTCCTCTGGTCCCGCAGAACAAATATGCATGTCCGATACGATCTGCATTGATCTGGTTCTTCAATGTCCGGACGATCGCATCCTGTCCTTTTACATCTTCGAATTCATCCGGACGAAACTTACGGTATAATGCCGTATATGACATTCTTTACACTCCTTGTCTAAATGGAGATCCTGCTCAGTCTCCGCATCTATTCATCACCGAAGCTGATACCAATGGTCTTTGCCTCGTCAATGATCGATGCTTTTGGATCTACATATTTTAGTTTTCCGGCAACTTCTGACAATGGCACGCGGATAATCTCCTGATTTCTGGTCCCTACCATACATCCGAAATCACCTTCCAAAATTGCTCTCGAAGCTTCTGCACCAAGTCTTGTTGCAAGTACACGGTCATATGCACACGGAGAGCCGCCTCTTTGTGTATGTCCGGGAACTGTGATCCTTACTTCTTTATCTGTCTTTTCCTGAATCTTCTCGGCAAGTTCATATGCAACAGAAGGATATTTCTTCTTTGCTTTTTCTCTTTTATTCCGCTTTTGCATCCATCTGCCGCAGGCTGTGGATCAGCTCCTCACAGATCTCCAGCTCGCTCTTTCCGTCCGTCTCGATGATAATGTCGGCTGCGGCCTCATATTTCTCACGGCGCTTGCTCATCAGATCTGCGATAAACGGAACGGTTTTGTTGTTCTCGATCAGCGGTCTGTCGTGGCTGTCTTTGACACGGTCTAAAATCGTCTCCGGCTTTGCAGTCAGAAGAACAACGCGGCCGTTCTTTTTCATCTCCGCAACGTTGCACTCACGCATCGGAGTTCCGCCGCCGCACGAAATGACAACGTTTGTTCTCGACTGCATTTCAATCAGAAGATTCGTCTCGCAGTCACGGAAATACTGTTCGCCGTAAGTCTCAAAAATATCGGAGATGCTCATACCGGCACGCTCTGCGATGATCTGATCCATCTCGATGATATCCATGGCAAACACGGTTTTGAGATAATCGGAAATGGTGCTCTTTCCGGCTCCCATGAAGCCAATCAGTACAATATTATAATTGAACAGCTTTCTTGCCTGAATCTTTTTACTGTTCCTTGTGATGCTCTCGAAAACATCCGCAACTTCGTTTTTATGGCGTTTTTCCTGCATCCGGCGTTCCAGCCATTCCTTCTGTTTTGCTTCCTGCTCCGGCTGGAGAATCGGCACGTTATTTGCTTCTTTATATACCATAATGTCCTCGACAATACGGTTTCTCATCAGCAGCGCATCCAGAATAATCTCATCGCACTGTCCGAGGCTCTCTCGTAATACTTCCAACTGATTCATGTTTTTATCCTTTCCAGACTTGTGTGTACTTGTTCGCACAGCCCTCTTCCGGTATTTTTGTCGTATTTTTTGACATTTTCTGTTATTATAGCAGTTGTCCTCCGGAATCACAACAAAAATTTGCACAAAGGTGCGAAAAGCCCATGGAATCTTTTCAGAAATCCATGGGTTTTGGTATATTTTTATTTAAGATCGTCTTTCGAATCCGCATGACACCTGTTCTCCCAGGCATCTTCTGTGGATAACTTTTCATCAGAGTTCAGAAAACTCAGCTCTGCCCCCCCCGCACTTCAGATTCTTTTCAGCTTTTCAATCTGAATCGAAGTCTGTTTTCTTCGGATATGGTGTTCAGCTCCTCGCAGATGGCATCTTTGATATCGAGCAGACACTCGAGCATCAGCGGGCTGAAGGTACCGCACTCGCCGTTCAGGATCATCTCGATGGCTTTCTCGTGCGTGTATGCCGATTTGTAGACACGCTCGCTTGTCAGCGCATCGTAAACATCGGCAATCGATACAACCTGGGCTGCAATCGGGATCTCCTCACCTTTTAAGCCGTCCGGGTAACCCTTTCCGTCGTACCGCTCATGATGCCAGCGACAGATCTGGTACGCAATCTGTACCAGCTTCTCGTCCTGATACAGTTCCAGGCTCTTCAGCATGGACGCTCCGATCAGGGTATGTTTCTTCATCTCCTCGAACTCTTCTTTCGTCAGCCTTCCCGGCTTATTTAAAATGTTCTCGTCAATGCCCATCTTTCCGATATCGTGCAGCGCGGATGCCGTTGTGATCATCAGCTGATCGGACCAGCTTAAGTGGTAGCGGTCTGTCTTCTGTACCAGACGCTCGAGGAGCATACTGGTCAGAACGTTGATGTGGTGGACATGAAGTCCGCTCTCGCCATTCCGGAATTCCATGATATGGCTCAGGATACTGATCATCATCTGATTGTTTTTCTCTTTTTCGTAAATCTGCTCGGTGACGAGCGTCACGAGACGGCGCTGTTTTGCATATAATTTGATCGTGTTGAAGACACGCTGGTAAACAACTTTTGCATCAAACGGACGACTGATATAATCGGATACACCCTGCTCATACGCACGGCGCACAAATGCGGTGGAATCCTCGCTCGATATCATGATGACCGGAACCTCTTCGATCCAGTGGTTGCGGTTCATGTAGTCAAGCACTCCGAAACCGTCCATGCCCGGCATGACGATATTCAGAAGGATCAGCGCAAGGCCTGTTCCGTATTCTTCCAGCAGACGCAGGCACTCTTCGCCGGTGGAAGCCTCGATGATATCGTATTCATCCTGCAGAATCTCCGAGAGGATGATACGGTTCATCTCGGAATCATCCACGATCAGGATGCGCTGTTTTTCTCTGCGGTTTTCCTGACGGACAACATCGTCCTGACAACCCAGGATCTGGTCTTTCTCGGTGACAACCATGTTTTTCCGTTGTTTTGCAAGATACATCAGCTGGTCGGCACGCATCGCAGCTTCGCCGATCGTCTCATCTCTTGTCAGAACACCTCCTACGCTGACGGAAAGACGCATCTTCGAGTAGCCCGGCACCTGTGCCTCATGGATCTGTGACTGAATCTGTTTTAATTTCTGTACAAAGTTTTCCTCATCCATCTCCGGCAGAACCAGCAGAAATTCGTCTCCTCCTAAGCGGATCAGACGGTCGGTACGTCGGGTGCAGCGGTTGACGGTCTTTACAATGGTGTCAAGCGCCATATCTCCGGCATTGTGGCCGTATGTATCGTTGTATAATTTGAAATCATCGAGATCGATCATGGCTACGCCGCAGCAAAAGCTGGCGTCCCGGATCTGGTCTTCGAAGTAGCGGCGGTTGAATACTCCGGTCAGCGCGTCACGATACAGCTCTTCGCTGTAGCTGTTCAGCTTGCTTACCAGATTCTGGCGTCCTTCGGAGTCCATCAGTGTTTCATCGTCGAGACGGTTGATCATCTCGATCACGCATGGTTCTCCTTCGATCTCCACGTATCTTGCAATGACCTGATACACATTCGACGCAATGCATTCCAGTTTTGATTTCTGCGATTTCTCCCGCAGGGCTTTTTCGGAAATACAGTTAAGGCACGGCATCGCTTTGTTCCATACTGCGTAGCATTCACACAGCTTGCCATTCTCTTCATTGATAATAAAATCTCCGATCTCATCCGGACGGAGAACCCGCACATACATGAAAATATTCTTCAGATGTTCCACCAGACGTTCTGCCTGTTCCTGTGTCATCTGAACATCCTTAGAAGGCTCTTTCTTATTTACTTTTTTCACATTCCGGCAATTCGGTCTGATTCATCTGTTTCCCTCTCTTCTCCCCGGTACACACAAAACTTCATTACCCCTTTGTGTGCTTCCGCGTTTTGCTACATTTTCCCATTTTAATTACAGTTATACATAATAGTGTAACGATTGTTTCCCGTTTCGTCAAGAAAAAAGTGTACAAAAACCGTCCTGTAATGGAAATTTATTCTAAAAAAACCGACCGGTTTTACGCGGTCGGATTTTTTCTTCTTATCATGGAAGACACGGCTGTATAACTGCGGATAGATGTTGCTGCAGGAGAGCGCCGGTCCTTCAATATAGCGGTAATGATCGAAATCGTAAACACCGTAATCCGGCTCGGAGTTATCCAGCCAGAAAGCATTGATGCCGTAATCGTAGTAGTTCTTCTTGCATACGTCCCAGACATATTTTCTTGTCTCCGGATTGAACACGTCGATCTCAACGCAGTCACCCTGGAAATCGTATGTCTGCATTTTTTCGCGCAGACTATCCCTGTATGCTTTTTCATTTTATTAGAATTTTTTTGTCTGTTTCTTGAAGTTTTTATCCGATTTCTAACACTATTTTGATCTTTTTACCAAATTTGCGGAATGGGCTTTATTTTTAACTGCACAAATTCCATTTCTTATGATAGAATATTTACGGAAAAAATAAAGTATCTGATTCACTATACTTTGATTCACAATAAAATGAGGGAGTAATCCATGATTCAAACGAAAGATTCGAACTTAACCTTCCGCCCGCTGACCATCGACGACGCAGAGCAGTACAATGCACTTCTGCGCTACGCCTTTCAGGTTACAGAGCAGGAGCTTTCCGAAAGCGGATGGAAAGACGATGAAATCAAGCAGTCCAAATTCCCGGTTCTCGTCCGTGCCGATGTGCTCGGCTGTTTCTGCGAGGAGGATCTGGTATCACAGTTCGCGGTTTATCCGCTGGACATGAATATCTACGGTGTCCGCTATCCCGTCGGTTTTGTCACCAGCGTCTGCACCTACCCGGAATACACCGGCCAGGGCATCATGAAAAAGCTGATGATCCGGAGTCTCACGCGCATGCGGGAAAACCACCGTTCCTTTGCGCTTCTCTATCCCTACTCTATTCCGCTCTACCGGAATCTCGGATGGGAAATCATTTCCAATAAGATGACGTACACCATCAAGGACACGCAGGTGCCGCGGAAACTCAAAGCCCCTGGCTATGTGCGCCGCGTAGCATGGGATGACAAGGATTTTAAGGAACTACATACCAAATTTGCTTCGAAGACGCACGGCTGCCTCTACCGCAACAATCTGGCGTGGGAAGAATATTTCCGCTGGGATGAGGATGATACCGTCGTTGCGATCTACTATTCCGCTGATGATGTGCCGTACGGCTACATGGTCTATCTGATCAGCTCCGATATCATGCATATCAAAGAGATGATCTATCTGAACCGCGAAGCGCAGCTGGGACTCTGGGAGTATATTCATGCGCACGATTCCATGATCGATGAGGTCAAAGGAAATAACTACTACAGTGAACCCATCGCGTTCGAGCTTGAGGACAGCGATATCAAAGAAACGATTCGCCCGTACTCAATGGGGCGTATCATCGATGTCGTGCAGTTTATGGAACATTACGCCTGCGACCCGGACGAGCCGGATGTGTGTATCCGTTTTGAGATCGAGGATGAGCTGCTTCCGTGGAACAATGACAGCTTCACATTCTTCTTTGAAAAAGGACACTGTGTGCCGACCGACCGCGAGCCGGACCATGTGATGAAAATGACGATCGCATCGCTCACGACACTGCTGCTCGGCTACAAGACGGCTTCCAAGCTGTATGAGATGGCGCGCATCGAAACGACGCCACAGACTGTGGAATGCCTGGATGACCTGCTCTTCCACCATATTCCATATGTTTCGGACTATATTTAATTTATTTTACGCATTGCAAAAGAGGGACTCCCGTGAAAGGAATCCCTCTTTTTCTATGTAACATTTTTTAGTTTTCTTCCAGTTTGATTTTCTCCTGCAGCACAACGCAGCCTGCCATATCGCCGATGACGTTGACGCATGTGGCACCCATGTCACACAGTGTATTGATACTGATGTAAACGCCCATGACGCCGGCCGGAAGACCTGCCATCGTGGCGAGTGCTGCGAACGATGCGATCGCACCGCCCGGGATACCCGGTGTTCCGACAGAAAGCAGGACGTTGGCAAGCAGAATGATCACCATCATCGAAATGCTGACGCTGATGCCGCAGGCATTTGCGAAGAACATGATCATAAACGACATCAGGATCGATACCGCATCCATGTTGACGGTGGCACCGAGCGGGATTGCAATACTGCTGATCTGGTTCGAAACGCCGAGTTCTTTCTCGACACAGCGCTTGCTGATTGGGATCGTCGCGGAACTGGAACATGTTCCGAATGCATTCAGGGCTGCCGGCATGATCGCCTTAAAGAACTTGACCGGACTCGTCTTTCCGATGAGTTTTACAGCGCCGCCGTAGACGACAATCGCAAATCCATAGAATGCCACATACAGAATGATGAGCTGGGTTGCCAGGGAAACGATGGTTTTGGTTCCGTTTGCCTCGACAACCGGCACGATCGTACAGAAGACACCGATCGGGGTGAAGTACATAACGGTGCTGATGACTTTTAAACAGACCTCATTCAGGGAGTCGATCACGTTTAAGAGCGGCTGTCCCTTCTCTCCGACCGCAATCAGCGTAAAGCCGACAACGACAGCGAACACGAGTACCTGGAGCATGTTGCCCTCCGCAAATGCTTTCACCGGATTGGACGGAATCAGGTTTTTGATCGTGTCGAGGATGCTGGTCATCTCGGTCGCCTGGATATCGGAAGTTGCCATCTCAAAATGGACTCCCTTTCCGAGGCGGATCAGTCTTGGAATGATAATGCCGACTGCACTTGCAATCGCGGTGGTGCACAGGAAGAAAATCATCGAGTAGCCGGTGATCTTACCTGTCGTTTTTGCATTTCCGATGCTGCAGATGCCCATGACAATTGAGCAGAATACCATCGGGAAAATCATCATATTCAAGGCGTTCATGTAGATGCCGCCGATGACGCCGGTTACGGTCAGAATCGGCGTAAAGCGGTCCGCCAGAAGAAGTCCGGTTAAGATACCGAGAAGCAGTCCGGTAAAGATCGCACCTGTAATATGCTTCTGATACCATGCATAAAACTTTTTCATATGTTCTCTCTTCTCTCCTTTTTCACAGAGTAAGAGGCAGGTGTCCCTGTATCTTCTACCTGCCTCTTCGCATACAGCCATCTTATCACACAACCGCGGATAATTCCACCTAAAAATGGATTTATCCGCGGTTTTTCTGGCTTTTTGTCTTTTTTCTCTTTTTTATACGGCTGCTGCCCGGCTGTGGACTTTCTTCCGCACAATCAGATAGCAGATCACCTGCAGGATAATCGTGATGATCCACGATCCCGGATACGAAATGAACAGCACATACAGCGAGCGGTGCTGCGGGAAAATGCCGAAGATCCACACGATTCGCGTTCCGACCGTTCCGATGACGGACAGAATCATCGGCACCGCCGAGCATCCCATACCGCGCAGGGCTCCCGGGAAGAGGTCCATGATGCCGCAGAGGAAATACGGAACCGTCGTGATCGACAGAATTTCCATACCGCAGCGGATAACCTCCGGGTCCCCGGTGTAAATCTGCAGGATTTCCGTACCGAACAGATACGCGCCGCCACCCATCACCAGTGCGATGCCGCTGGAGAGAATCAGGCAGTCGATCAGCACCTTATCCATTCGTTTGTATTTTCCGACACCGTAGTTCTGGCTTGTGAAGCTCATGCACGCCTGGGTGACGGAGTTGACTGAGGTGTATAAAAATCCCAGCACATTGTTGGCCGCCGTGTAGCCTGCCATTGCAATCGAACCGAAGGAATTGACGGATGACTGCAGCAGCACGTTCGAGAAGTTGATAACGGTACTCTGAATACCCGCCGGGATGCCGACCTGGAAAATCGGGATGATGTAATCCTTTTTCAGGCACAGCTTCGAGCACCGGAGCTGATAACTTCCCTCGCTCTTATAGAGGCAACGCAGAACCAGCACGCAGGAGATCGCCTGCGAAACCACCGTTGCAATCGCCACACCTGCCACGCCGAGACTGAACACGATCACGAGGAACATATTCAGACCAGCGTTGATCACACCCGATACAATCAGGAAATACAGCGGCCGCTTCGTGTCGCCGACGGCACGCAGAATCGCCGCACCGTAGTTGTACAGCATGAAAAACCGGCATTCCCATAAAGTAAATTCTCATATACAATGCCGACTGATCAATGACATCCGCCGGTGTATCCATCAGCTCCAGCGCGCCTTTTGCAAAAAAGTACGCCCACAAACGCCATCACAACGCCGCTGATCAGCGCCAGCATGATCGATGTATGTACCGTTTCCGACATCTCCCGGTCGCGCCCCGCTGCATAATACCGCGCCGCAAGCACATTCGCACCGAGCGAGATTCCCATAAACAGGTTGATGAACACGTTGATGAGTGCCGTTGTCGATCCGACAGCCGCAAGCGCCTGGCTTCCGCTGAACCGTCCGACGACGATGATATCCACCGCGTTGAACATCAGCTGCAGAATGCCGGACACCATCAGCGGCAGCGAAAAGGAAATCAGCTTGTCCATAATCGTGCCGTTGCACATGTCGATTTCATATTTGTTCTTTTTCAAAAATACTCCTCCTTCTTTTGTAGCAGATATGCAGTCTTACACCGCAGACATATACAGAAATGATACCACATTTTTTCCGGTTCTGCACAGAGACTTTCCATAATTTATTGACTTCTGTAAAGTCCACAGGTAAAATAAATACAATTACAGTTTTTCTGTATATAAATCAAGGACAGGAGAGAACCTATGAAAAAAATTATGGATTACAGGTGCCGAAGGCCACATCGGTACTGCCCTTCTGGAACTGCTGGAGGGTGTGGAATATCAGCTTCTTCCAACGGATATTCACGAGGTTGATATTACCAAAATCGATGAAGTCACACAGTTCGTTTATGTCAACCGTCCCGACGTTATCATCAACTGCGCCGGTATGACCGACGTTGCCGAGTGTGAAAAAAATCATCGACGAAGCCTATCGTGTCAATGCCATCGGTGTGCGCAACGTAGCGCTTGCCGCCAATGATATCGACGCAAAGGTTATTCAGATCTCAACGGATGACGTTTTCGACAAGGAATCCCGCATCCCGTACAACGAGTTTGATACCGTGCATCCGCGTACGATCTACGGAAAATCAAAAGAGGCCGGAGAGAAAATCCTGACACAGCATTTTGAACCGCTTTGTCATCATCCGAAGCTCCTGGATTTACGGGATCGGCCGCGATTTTGTGGACGAAGTACTCCGCAATGCGGCAAAGGGCGGCACGATGGAGGTTCCAAACAACCAGTATGCGGCTCCGACCAGTGCTTTTGAGCTTGCGCGCGTGATCTGCCACTTTATCGACAGCGAGGAGTATGGTCTGTACCACGTTGTCTGCCCCGGAAGCTGCAGCCGCTATGAGTTTTGCAAGAACCATCCTCGAGTATACCGGTAAAAAACCGGTGACCTTGATCTCTACCCGGTTGTCGCACGCGATGATGTCCGCCCGACCTATTCTGTTCTGGACAACATGATGCTCCGCCTGACCGGTATTCCTGAGCCGCTCGACTGGGAAAACGGCACTGAAAGAATATCTCGAAGAAACCGGAGGAATCGAATAATGGTCCGAAACAGCAAAAGAAACAACGGAAAAGTCGAAAAAAGAAGCCCGGGCTTTCCACCCAGACTTTTTATTGCCCTGCTGGCCGGTGCGCTGCTCGGCGTGGTGATTCACTATTGGATCCCGTCCAGCTATATCAAGGACACCGTCATCGTAGAAGGTGTGCTGTATGTCATCGGACAGGGCTTTATCCGCCTGATGCAGATGCTTGTCGTACCGCTTGTCTTCTGCTCCCTCGTCTGCGGAAGTATGTCCATCGGAGACAGCAAAACCCTCGGAAAGGTCGGCGTAAAAACGATCGGCTTTTACCTTGTTACCACAGCACTTGCCGTCTGCATCGCACTTGGAACCGCCCTGCTCATTCACCCGGGTCTCGGACTTAACATGAGTGCGGTTCAGAAAGCCGACCTGTCCTCGACAGCAGCAGATTCCAGCGTCAGCCTGGTGGATACACTGCTCAACATCATCCCGAAGAACCCGATTGGTTCCATGGCAAACGGCGATATGCTTCCCATCATCGTATTCGCCCTGTTTGTCGGTGTAATGCTGGCAAAGCTCGGAAACCGTGCTTCGGTCGTTTCCAACTTTATCAGCCAGTTTAACGATGTCATGATGGAAATGACCATGACGGTCATGAAGGTGGCCCCGGTCGGCGTTTTCTGTCTGATTGCACGTACCTTTGCAACGGTCGGCTTTTCTGCGTTCGCACCGATGCTGAAATACATGGGAAATGTAACACTGGCGCTGGCACTGCAGTGCTTCATCATTTATCAGGTTCTTCTGTTCGTATTCACACGGCTGAATCCGATTAAATTCGTGAAGAAATTCCTTCCGGTTATGGGATTTGCATTTTCCACCGCAACCTCCAACGCGACAATCCCGATGTCGATTGATACCCTGAACAAAAAGATGGGTGTCTCGAAGCAGATTTCTTCGTTCACCATTCCGCTCGGCGCAACCATCAACATGGATGGTACCTCCATTATGCAGGGTGTCGCTGTCATCTTCATCGCAGAGGCGTACGGTATTCATCTGACTCCGGCAAACCTCGCAACGGTTGTTGTTACCGCAACACTGGCTTCCATCGGTACCGCCGGTATCCCAAGCGTCGGACTTGTTACCCTGGCTATGGTACTGAATTCCGTCGGACTGCCAACGGAGGGTATCGCTCTCATCATGGGTATCGACCGTATTCTCGATATGCTGCGTACCGCCGTCAACATCACAGGCGATGCTGTCTGCACAACGATTGTCAGCCATCAGGAAAAGGCACTCAACCGCGAAGTATTCAATCGCAATTAACTGCAATAAGCTGCTTGCGAAAAGCCTTTTTCAGACACGCTCTAAGGCTAAGAAAACGCGTTCCCGTTTTCGGAAACCCCTGTGGTTTCCGGCGGGAACGCGTTTTTCTTATCTTATTTTTCTGTTACAGTTCAAATGCCTGGCGGATGCTGTCGTAATGCAGGAATTTACCTTCTGCGGCGTACCCTTTGATTTCGTCCAACGTAGCAAAACGGTAGCCGTCTGTTTCTTCCTCCTGAAGATGGAGATCTTCGTCTTTGACATCCATCACGAAGCGATAGACATCGACAAAGTAATTGTCTCCCTCATCCGGGTTGATGCGCCGGTAGGTAAAGAGATAACCGCCGTCAGCCTTGCTCACATCGAGTCCGGTTTCCTCTCTGACCTCACGGCGCACGGCCTCCCAGGAGCTCTCTCCTGCCTGTGCCGCGCCGCCGGAAACCTCCCACCAGCCCGGTGCCCAGGCTTTCGTCATGACACGTTTTGTGATAAGGAAGGTTCCGTCCGGTCTTGCGATCACGCCGAGCACCGTCAGGTGAAACTCGTCCAGCTTCATATGCCAGTCATTCCGCTTCATCGTGCGGCCGGTCGGCTGTTTGTTTTCATCATAGATATCCCAGAGTTCCATATCGTGTTTTCTCCTGTCGAACTTCTTCCGAATCCCATCGCGATTTTTCTTCCCTTTCGCATGGTTCTGAATTATTACAGATACTGTTTAATCTCTTCCATCACATTTTCCAGCGGAATCTGTGTTTTCAGAGTCTTATCGCGGGATGCAACCTCGACAACGCCCTGTTTCATGTTTTTCGGGCTTACGATGATGCGCAGCGGAATGCCGAGCAGGTCGGCATCGGCAAACATTACGCCGGCTCTGACGCTTCTGTCGTCGTAGATCACTTCGATGCCTGCATTCTGCAGATCCTCGTACAGCTTGTCCGCATATGCTCTGACTTCCTCGTCATCGACGCGGACTGCACAGAGGTGTACCTGCCACGGGGCGATAGCTTTCGGCCAGATCGGGCCGTACTCATCGTGATGTGCCTCGCAGACCGATGCTGCCAGACGGCCGACACCGATACCGTAGCATCCCATAATCGGGGTCTTGCTCTCTCCGTTTGCATCGACATAGGTCATATTCATGGATTTTGTATATTTGGTTCCAAGCTGGAAGATATTTCCGACCTCGATACCCCTGGAAATCTTCACGGTCTTTTTGCCGCATTTCGGGCAGATGCCGCCCTCCTGGATTTTTGCAAAATCGTGATACTCGGCATTCGGAACGTCGCGCTCCATGTCGAGTCCTTTGTAATGATGCTCTGCCTCGTTGGCTCCGCAGGAAAGGTTGTTTCTTCCCTCGAGGGATTTATCATAGAGAACAACGGCATCTCCGTTCACCTTCAGGTTCACAGGTCCGATATAGCCTGCGTTCAGTCCGCATTCTTCGGTGATCACGGCTGCGTGAACCTGCTCGCCGAGGAAGTTGACCAGCTTCGTCTCGTTGACTTCGAGATCACCGCGGATGAAAAGGACAACGTATTTATCATCAACATTCTGCTGATAAACAACGGCTTTGCAGGAGTTCTTTGTCTCGTCTCCGAAGAAATTGCAGACGTCTTCAATGGTGTGGACGTTCGGTGTATAAACCTTTTCGAGTGCAGCGGATTCTGCGTCTCTTGCGATATCGGAAATGTTCTCAGCTGCCTCCATGTTGGCTCTGTAATCGCAGGAATCACACAGAACGATGGAATCCTCTCCGACCGGAGTCAGAAGCATGAACTCATGGGAGATGTTTCCGCCCATCATACCGGAATCGGATTTGACAGATACCACCTCCGGCACGCCGACACGCTCGAAGATGCGCTCGTATGCTGTGTGGCATTTCTCGTAATACTGCTCCAGATCTTCCTGGCTGGTATGGAAGGAGTAAGCATCCTTCATCGTAAACTCACGCACACGGATCAGTCCGGCTCTCGGACGGGCCTCATCACGGAATTTTGTCTGGATCTGATAGATCATAAACGGATATTTGGTGTAGCTCTGTGCATACTCGCGTACAAGGTGTACGGCTGCCTCCTCGTGGGTCATGCCGAGTACCATTTTGGCATTGTTGCGGTCGGTGAAACGCAGCAGTTCATCGCCGATGCTATCGTAACGGCCGGACTCATCCCACAGAGAAGCCGGCATGACAACCGGGAACTGCACTTCCTGGCCGTCGATTTTAGTCCATCTCCTCGCGCAGGATCTGCTCGATTTTGCGCACAATGCGGCGCAGCGGCAGATAGGAAGAATAGATTCCGTTTGCCATATATTTGATGTATCCGCCTTTTGACCATAATAGCATGGCTGTCGATGACACAGTCAGCAGGTCTTTCTTTGAAGCGCTCTCCTACTAATTTTTCAAGTTTCATTTTCTGATTTCCTCCTTATTCTTTGGGTTTTCAACATCTGAATGTCTTCCAGACGCGTAGAACATTCCAG
>ENA-OQHD01000385-OQHD01000385.1-human-gut-metagenome-genome-assembly--contig:-NODE-385-length-16700-cov-7.580643_pt1 | contig 16700 bp, 21 predicted proteins | sample MGYA00242560_ERZ504711 | MGnify/ENA primary metagenome ERZ504711 (study PRJEB26092, sample SAMD00036198) | human gut metagenome | host: Homo sapiens | study: EMG produced TPA metagenomics assembly of...
AAGGGAACTAGCACGGATAATGGCATGATGGAGTCCTTCTTTGGCATTTTGAAAACAGAAATGTTTTACGGATTTGAGAAGAATTTCAAGTCACTGGACCAACTAGAGCAAGCTATCACTGATTATATTTTTTACTACAACAATAAACGCATTAAAGCAAAACTAAAAGGACTTAGTCCTGTTCAGTACAGAACTAAATCCTTTCACTAATATTTTTGTCTAACTTTTTGGGGTCAGTACATTAAAAGCTAAAGGTCTTTTTCTTATAAAGCCCAGGTGCGAATGGCGTAGGCTACACCTGCCTGATCATTTGTCAAGGTCACATATTTACTCAAAGACTTGATGTCATCACTAGCATTTCCCATGGCAACACTTTGACCTACAAACTGTAGCATTTCAAGGTCATTGGCAGCATCACCCAAAGCCATGATTTGATCCCGGTTAATGTCAAGCTTTTCAGCTAAATGTTTAAGCCCGCTAGCCTTAGTTGCCCCCTGTGGCATGACTTCAAAAATATATTCTTGACTACGAACTGTGCTATAGCTCTGATCAAGTCTATCTTGCACAGCATTTTGGAAGGCGTCCAAAGGTTCAGATTCAGCCATATACATAGCTTGGAAAATCACTTGCCCTTCCTCAAAGATTTCTTCCAAACTTCTAGCTTTCGCTTCTGTAAAAACAGTCCCAGCATCATAAGCTACTAGCTCAGGTACCTCATTACCCACAACATAATAACTTTTTTCACCAGTAAAGGTTAGAGCCACCCCTGGGAAATCTTCACAAGCCTGCAAGAGTTCTTCCATTTCAGAGCGAGATAAACTTTCAGATTCAAGCAAGGTCCAATTTTTAGTTTCATAAGTTGAACAACCATTGTTCATGATAATGAACTCTTCTTCACTAAGACCCAATTTTTCAAAATGGGGAACAATGCCTGAACGTGGGCGACCTGTACATAGTACGATTTTAATACCTGCTGCAGTCGCCTCTTGAATAGCCTTGATGTTCTCTTCAGGTATCTCTTTTTGGCTATTTAAGAGGGTCCCGTCCATGTCAATTGCAATGAGTTTCACTTGGTTCTGGTTCATATTTTTCTTATCCTTCTTAACCCTAATATGTGTCATAAATAGTTAACTGATATTGTTCAATGATGCTGTTCAACTTATCACCATAGGTCGTGTCGGTGGCATAAACACCTGTTAGGGCTGCAGTCGCATCTTTGTAACTTCTCGTTTTGGAGCGGTGTACTCCGACATAGTAGCTACCCTCAAGAAACTCCACATAGTCCTGTAGAGAATTTTCCACAGAACCATAGGAACGAAAGGCAGCATCGATATGGTAGGGATTTCCCTTACCATCATCCTCCCAGGTCGGTAAGGTTACACTTTGACCATTGTATTCTCCTTTAATTCCAAAGAAATTGTAAAGTGGCTTTTGACTTAATTGTGATTGTCCAGAGTCAGATTCTAGAATAGCCTGAGCTATCATGACAGATGCATAAAGATCATTTCTAGCTGCCAAATAGCGCGACGTCTCACCAATCTCAGCAATAAAAGCAACCGTCGTCTCATCCGTAGGCGTCATATTTTTTTCCATAGTCAATCTTGGAAAATTTAAACTAGCTAAGAGGCCCAATAAGGAAAATAGGCCAATAAAAATCAGACTCCACTTTTGGAAAAATTTAGGAAAAAGCAAGACAGACTTCTTTTTCTTTTTAGATTTCTTAGGTCTAGCTTTCGACTTAGTTTTCTTTTTTCCTTTCGCCAATCAGTCACCCCCTCAATCATACTAACTCCTGTAAGTATATCAAAATTTCACTAAAAAAGACACAAACCAACTGGTTTAAGCCCTAATTCAATATGACATTAAATAGCGTCTCCGCCCCGTTCGCCAGTACGAATACGAATGACATCATCAATAGGAACAATAAAAATCTTCCCATCACCGACTTCGCCTGTCGCCACAGCGCTACGGATAGTATCCACAACCTCATCAACTGCCAGATCCTTGACTACTATTTCCACCTTAACCTTAGCCAATAAGGTCGGAACAATCCGTTGACCACGGACAAACTCCGCAAAGCCACGTTGGGTCCCATGACCCAAGACCTGACTCACAGTCATTCCCTTAGTCAAACCACTACCAGTCAAGGCATTTTTCAAATCTTCCAATTTATCCGAACGAATAATCGCTTCGATTTTTTTCATCAGTATCCTCCTACGAATCCATACCCATAAAGGTTGGGTAGGCTGTTTCCTTGTGTTCACAGTCATCAAGACCGATAGCCTCATCACGGTCACTGACGCGCAAAGGTATATAGTGGCCAATTACTTTTATGATACCATAGGTTACCAGCCCCGACCAAGTAACTGTGAAAACAATGGCTAGAACTGTCACTACAAACAAACGAGCATTTCCATAGATAAGTCCAAAATTAGCCTTATCTATGGCTAGATTTGGTGTTGTAAAAACAGCTGTACACAAACCACCAAAGATTCCTCCGACACCATGGCAACCAAAAACATCCAAAGCATCATCATAGTTAGTGCGTTTTTTCAAGACAGAAATGGCATAGAAACAAACCGGACTAACCATGGCTCCAATTAGAATGGAACTCCAGATGGAAACGAAGCCAGCCCCAGGCGTGATGGCAACAAGCCCGGCTACTAAACCGGTCGAAGCACCGACCAAAGTTGGATGACCTGTCACATATTTTTCAAGAGCTAGCCACGAAAACATGGCAGCTGCTGCAGAAAAATGCGTAGTCACAAGAGCATGAACTGCTAATCCATTGGGAGCTAGGGCAGAACCTGCATTAAAACCAAACCAACCAAACCACAGAAGACTCGCTCCCAACAGAACAAAAGGAACATTATGAGGACGGTGCTCTAAAATCCCATAGTCACGACGTTTTCCAACAACAATTGCCAAAACCAAAGCCGAAACACCTGAAGTAATGTGGACCACATCACCACCCGCAAAGTCAATCGTCCCCCACTTGACAAGAATTCCGTCTCCCCATACCATATGTGCAAAAGGATAATAGACCAAAAGTAACCAAAAGACTATGAAAATAGCTAAAGGAGTAAAGCGCATACGTCCTACTACTGAACCTGTCAAAATCGCCACACAGATAATGGAAAACATCATCTGAAAAGCCGAAAATAAGAGATCAGTAATAGCTAGACCACGACTTGAAGTCGTTTCAGAGACTCCATGTAAAAAGAGATGACTAATATTCCCAAAGAAATAGCCTTGACCACCAAAAGAAAGTGAATAACCAGCAACAACCCACAAGAGAGAGGCAATTGCTAAGGGAAGAACAGACATCATCATGGTATTAATGACATTTTTTCGACGCCCCAGACCACCATAGAAGAAGGCCAAAGCTGGTGTCATCAAGCACACCATGGCTGAACATATCAATATAAAGGCAGTACTACCTGTATCCATAAAACCACTCCAATCAAAAGAAATTATTTTTATGTTAAATAATATCACACAAAAAAAAGTCCCACAAGCTTATTTATGGAATTTTTTGATAATTTTTTATTTTCTAACATCTTATGTTACCATAAAAAACGAGCTTCTTACACCCCATGAAAAAGGTTATAAAGCTCTTGTCTATTTATTTTCCGTTCTTTAGCAATGGTTTTTATAGCCTGATTAGGCTTCATGCCAGAAGCAATTAAACCTTCAACAGCCTCGATTGGAGCAACATCTGATGTTAGATATCCTTCCCTATCATTTTCAGAAGCCCCAGCTACAATCAGTAAACATTCACCCTTGAGTGGATTACTAGCAATATAATCCAAAATTTCTAAAATAGTTCCTCGTTGGTACTCTTCGTAAAGCTTGGTCAGTTCTCTAACTAGTGTCACTTGGCGATTGCCATAGATCTCATGCATATTTTCAAGGGTATCTGCCACACGATAAGGCGACTCATAAAAAATCTGTGTCTCAGGATAAGACAGCTTTTCCTTGAAAAAATCAATCTGCTGACCGTTTTTTACGGGGGAGGAAACCATAAAAAATATGAGGTTGAGGCGCTAGACCACTAGCAATCAAAGCAGTAATACCAGCTGATGCGCCAGGTAGGGCTACTACAGGAATATCCTCAGCAATGGCGGCTTTGACCAGATCATGACCAGGATCCGAAATAGAAGGCATACCCGCATCAGAAACCTGAGCCAAAGAAAGGCCTGACTTCAAACGTTCCAGTAAATCTGGAATTTTCTCGTAAGCATTGTGCTCATGAAAAGAATACTGCTTGGTTTCAATTTCAAAATGTTTGAGCAAGAGACCCGTATTACGCGTGTCCTCCGCACAAATAAGATCCACCTCTTTCAAGATTTGCACACTGCGAAAAGTCATATCCTGCAAATTCCCAATAGGTGTGGGAACCAAATAAAGGGTACCGTAGTTAGATTGTCCCTTAAAACTCTTTTGAACCTGCATGCTTAATCTCCGTACAACAATTCTGCACAGAATCCACAAGCTTCATTATTATCACGACGTTGACCATAAAAATCTGGGCAAATGTGGAATCCATCATCATAAATAGCCTCGAGGTTCACCTTGCCATGAGACATTTTAGTCCCTGTCTCCTCTTGAACCACTTGACTCAAGTGCTCACGTAACTTGTCGTTCTCCAACTTGAGAGCCGTATTTTCCTCGAAAATCCCTGAGAAGTTCGCCTTAATCGCTTCTACCTCTGCCAACATTGACATCAAATTTTGTGATAATTCTTCGAATTTATCATACAATTCACGCTTTTCCATTTAGCTGAACTTCCTCCACTCCATAAGTTAGGGGAGCTCCCCCTTTGTCAAACATAATTTTAACAGTCCCTGCAATCACATCAATAGCAATGACTTGACCTCTACCTTCCTTGGTCTCAATCTCTTCACCCAAGTCAGGATAACTAGCCTTACTGTCTCGGTAAAAATCATCTTCATAACTGAGACAACACATGAGACGTCCACAGACACCGTTCATCTTACCAGAATTCAAGGACAAACTTTGATTTTTAGCCATCTTAATCGATACCGGTGGGAATTCGCCCAAAAAACTAGAACAACACAGTGCACGTCCACAAGGACCTAAACCACCATAAATTTTTGATTCCTCACGACTGGAAATTTGACGTAACTCAATTCGCGTCTTAAAATAAGCCGCCAAATCCTCGAGCAATTGACGAAAATCTACCCGCTTTTCAGCCACGAAACTGATAAGCACATAAGAGCTATTTAGAGGAAAGACTATGTCCACCACTTTCATATCTAGCTGATTTTGAGCAATTAAATCAGCCACTACTCCCATACTCTGTTCAGCCTTTAAAAGATTTTCATCATATCTAGCGAAATCTCTCTCACTAGCCAAGCCTTCGACCCGATTCAAATCCACAGGTAAACTAACCTCTGGAAAAACAGTATTTTCCATAACAACCTGGGCTAGACGCTTATCATTTTTTCTCCAAAACGACTACAAAGTCACCTTTGGTGTAATTTTTATCAGGAACAACGTATTCTACCGCTCCATTTTCTTCAAATTTGATTCCAATGACTTCTGTCATGATAATACCAAATACTCCATCGCATTTTGAAAGCTGACATTAGCAAGCCACATTTCACGTGCCTTAAAAACTAAATCTAACCATCGTCGTGCTTGTGGATTTTGTATCTCCTTTCCCAATTGATAAGTTAAAAAAGCCCATACCATCTCTTGTTCCGATTTTTCACTACACTGGACGGCCAACTTTGCAACATCCAAATAAAGAAGGTCGTGATTAGCCAGCAAGGATTGTTCAAAACGCTCCACTATATCGATGACATCAAGAACCTTTTTATCTTTAGACAAACTCAAAGCTTGCGTTTCATCCTTAGCAAAATCCGCTAAAACTTTGGCCTGTGTCAGCAACAAACCTTCTCTCTGGAGTAAGTCTTCTAAATAGGCCTTGTTCTTAGGAAAATAAAAGAGTTGCGCTCGACTTTTTATCGTAGGCAAGATACGACTATCATCAGCTGTTAACAAAAAAATTATAAATCTGACTCTGAGGTTCTTCGATAAACTTCAAGAGACTATTGGCCGCATTAACATGCATTTTATCTGCATCACGAATGATAAACACTTGAGCGTGGCCCTCGAAACTCGATTGGCTAAACTCTCTTGTCAGTTGACGAATAATATCTGTTTTTATAATCTGCCCTTGCGGTTCAACCAATTTAACATCTGAAAAATCTCCCTGTGCAATCAAACGACACGGACGACAGTGACTACAAGGAAGACCATCCTCAGGAGTCAAGCAAAAGCGACTCTGCGCTAGCCAAATAGCCATGTCGAGACTTCCAAAATCACCCGAGAATAAATAAGCATGACTCAAACGATTTTCTCTGATAATTTGTGAAAACTTTTCAAAAAGTTTTCTTTGACATTCAGCTAACTTCATCTTGCTCCTTATAAATAACTTTTAATAATTTCCCAGGTATCCTCTACAACTTCTTCCAAAGTTTGCGAGGCGTCGATTCTCTTAATACGTTCTGGCTCAGCTTCAGCTAAATCTAAGTATCCTTGACGTACACGTTGGTGCATATCAAGTTTTTCTAAATCCAAACGATTGACTTCTCGCTCACCGTTTGCCGCAATACGAGCTAAACCAGTTTCAGAATCCACATCAAACAACAAGGTCAAATCAGGTTTATGACCATCCGTCGCATAATTATTTAACCAAGCAACTTCATCTTGATCAAGCCCTCGGCCTGCTCCTTGATAGGCTACCGAGGAATCAATAAAGCGATCCATGATAACCATATTGCCATTTTCAAGTTCTGGTAAAACTTTTTCAACCAAATGTTGGCGACGAGCAGCAATATAGAGCAAAAGTTCTGTTTTAGCATCCATAGCCGTATTATCTATATCCAGAATAACTTCACGGATTTGCTCTGCAATAGCCACGCCACCCGGCTCACGTGTCGTTATGACCTGAGCTGGATAAACCTCTCTTAAACGTGGCAAAAGCACCTTCAAAACTGAAGTTTTTCCAGCCCCATCTGGTCCTTCGATTGAGATTAGTAACCCTTTAGACATGATATTTCCTTTGTTGTTTATTCACCTTCTATTTTATCAAATTTTAGGCTAAATGAACAATCTCAGAAAGCATATAGCCTATGGTAAAAGAGTGTACATCTTAGCATATCATCAAAACCACAAAACGTTTCAAAACTCTATTTATATAAACCACATATTTATCTTATTAGGTTTAGTTTTTTCAGACATATGTTTACAAACAAAAAAGTTCGAGAACAGTTCTCGAACTTTTTATTCATTATTTAACGAAGTCAAGCAATGCCAAGAAACTTTCAGGTTCAAGTGATGCACCACCTACAAGAGCTCCGTCAACATCTGGACAAGCCATGTATGCAGCAACGTTTTCAGGTTTAACTGAACCACCGTATAGAACACGTACTTTGTCAGCGACTTCTTGACCGAAGTCAGCTGCCACAACATCACGCACAACTTTACACATTTTTTGTGCATCGTCTTGTGAAGCTGATTTACCGGTACCGATAGCCCAGATTGGTTCGTACGCAATAACTGATGAAGCTACTTGCTCAGGAGTCAATCCAGCTAAAGCAGCTGAAACTTGAGCACCTACGAATTCTGCTGCTTTACCAGCTTCGTAAGTTTCAAGAGATTCACCACAACAGATGATTGGAATCATACCGTTAGCAAAGATTGCTTTAGCTTTTTTGTTGATGTCTTCATCGGTTTCGTGGAAGTAGTCACGACGTTCTGAGTGACCGATAACAACATAGTCAGTACCGATTTCTTTCAAAACTTGTGGGCTAGTTTCACCAGTGAAAGCACCTGAATTTTCAAAGTAAGTGTTTTGTGCAGCAACTTTAAGGTTTGAACCTTTAGCAGCAGCAATAACAGTTGTCAAATCAACAGCAGGAACCGCAATACCAGCTTCAACAAGGTCAGCTGAAGGCAATTTTGACGCTACAGCTTCAACAAATGCTTTTGCTTCTTCTGGGTTTTTGTTCATTTTCCAGTTACCAGCGATAAATGGTTTACGTGACATTTCACATACCTCTTCTTTTTTTATTTACTCGTTTATTTTATCACAAATCCCTTACTATTACTAGGTTTTTAGGAAAATTCCGAAAACTCGACTTGCTTTATTAAGATTGTTCTCTATAAAAGCTAACTTTAGTCAACTAAATGCAAACAAAGAAGACTCTCAGATATTTAAAGACCAAAAAGAGCCGAGTAAACTCGACTCTCTCAATTATTGTCTGACTAATAATTGTATTGGGAACTTAATATTAATTAAGCTTCGATTTCAGTTACGATACCTGAACCAACAGTACGTCCACCTTCACGGATAGAGAATGTTGTACCTTTTTCAACGGCAATTGGGTGGATCAACTCAACGTCGATAGTCACGTTATCACCAGGCATAACCATTTCAGTACCTGCAGGAAGTTCGATTGAACCTGTTACGTCAGTTGTACGGAAGTAGAACTGTGGACGGTAGTTATTGAAGAATGGAGTGTGACGTCCACCTTCTTCTTTAGTAAGGATGTAAACTTCACCTTTGAATTTAGTGTGTGGCTTGATTGAACCAGGCGCAGCCAATACTTGACCACGTTCGATTTCATCACGTTGGATACCACGAAGAAGGACACCGACGTTATCACCGGCAATACCTTCATCAAGTTGTTTACGGAACATTTCTACACCAGTAACAACTGCTTTTTGGCTTTCTTCTTTAAGACCAACAATTTCAACTTCGTCATTAACACGAACAACACCACGGTCAATACGTCCTGACGCAACAGTACCACGACCAGTGATTGAGAATACATCTTCGACCGGAAGCAACAATGGTTTGTCAGTGTCGCGTTCTGGTTCTGGAATGTATTCGTCAACAGTATTCATCAAGTCCATGATGATGTCTTCATATTTAGAATCACCTTCAAGAGCTTTAAGAGCTGAACCTTGGATAACTGGAATGTCATCACCTGGGAAATCGTATTCTGAAAGAAGGTCACGGATTTCCATTTCAACTAATTCAAGCAATTCTTCATCGTCAACCAAGTCAACTTTGTTCATGAAGACGATAAGGTGTTTAACACCAACCTGACGTGAAAGAAGGATGTGCTCACGAGTTTGTGGCATTGGTCCGTCAGTAGATGCAACTACAAGGATCGCACCGTCCATTTGAGCGGCACCAGTGATCATGTTTTTAACGTAGTCCGCGTGTCCTGGCGCATCGATGTGAGCGTAGTGACGTTTTTCAGTTTCGTATTCAACGTGTGCAGTGTTGATTGTGATACCGCGTTCACGTTCTTCTGGAGCAGCGTCGATTGAAGCGTAGTCTTTTGGTGTGTTAACTGCGCTAGGAAGACGACGAGCCAATACAGTTGTGATTGCAGCTGTCAAAGTAGTTTTACCGTGGTCAACGTGTCCGATTGTACCAATGTTAACGTGTGGTTTACTACGATCGTATTTTTCTTTTGCCATTTAGGAAAAGCCTCCAATAAAATATATTTTATAGATAGACAGTAGGCAATACAGTCTAACTTTACTCTACTATTCTATCAAAATGTCATAGAATTGCAAGTATTTTATATAGTTTTCAGTTTTTCTTTATAGTAATCACAAATATTTCTTTCAATAATACTCTTTCTACTACTTTTATAATCTTTTCATTCTATCCAAACCATGACTACACTCCAAAAGACAAAAAGAAGTCGTATGCTAACGACTTCTTCTCAAAGGTACAATTTTTCATTTTGATTTTCAAGTTCTTGAGTCTGAGACAACCCTTCCTCAATAGCCTGAACAATATTATCTCGTTTTTCATTAGCAGCAATGTTCAAGACAAAAGCAATACCAACGGAAGTTACCAGAAGAGAGTTACCACCTTGTGAAAGGAAAGGGAAGGTAACCCCTGTCGATGGAATCAAACCTGAGATTCCACCGATATTAACAAAAACTTGCATAAGCATGAGAGCCCCCACACCAAGTGCCATCATAGAGTTAAATGGATTTCTAGCTTTTACTCCTACAATCATAATACGAAGAATAAGGAAAAAGAGAAGGGCAAGAATCAAACCTGCTCCAATGAGACCTAACTCTTCAATAACAATTGAAAACACAAAGTCTGTCGTTGCTTCTGGGAGATAACCGGTTTTCTCAATCGAATTTCCGAGACCAAGACCGAACCACCCCCCATTACTCATAGCATAGTAAGAATGAGATAACTGAAGTCCTGAATCTGTTAAATCCTTAAAAGGATTAAAATAAGCTGCAAAACGCTTGGCAACATATCCAAAGACAGGTACCTTAGCCATGTTTTGTACTCCAACCAAAGCAATCAATCCAAGAAAAGCAGACGACAGCCCTACAATACCAGCAAACAGTGCCGTGAACCAGCGATAACCAACACCAGAAATTGAAAACATGACAACCGTTGTCAATACGATGATAGCCGCATTTCCCAAGTCTGGTTGGATGGCAACTAAGCCAATCATTACCAGCAAATAGTAACGCCAGTCATTAAATTCTTCTTTAGTCCTCGGTATCCACCTATTTTTAGTTAAAGCCTGATAATCATAATGTTCTATAGCAGACTGTTGTTTTGAGAAGGTGTGCGCCAAATACCAAACAACAATAACCTTAAGATATTCCGCTGGTTGGAAAGATAAGGGACCCAGTACAATCCATCCATTCGCTCCATTAATTTCTTTAGTGAAAAATTTCGCAACAACCAAAAGTATAATTTCGACAATTATTACAGCTCCTAAGACCTTATCTTTTCTAAGGAAATTCAATTTCAATCGATAAATAAAAAAGATAAATAATAAGGATACTAGCCAGAAGGCACCTTGGTTCATAACTGATGCGAAAGGATTGGCTCCAAAAGTTACTAAACGAGCACTCGTTGTTGAATAAACCACAATCAAACCAACCACTGATAAAATTAAATAAGGTATCAAAATGGTATAGTCCAAAAGATGTTTCTTTTCAAATTTTCATATCTAAAAAACTCATACTTTCTATTACGTTACCCTACATTTCATAAAAAACATAAAGCTAACAGCTTATATTATAACACTTTGATATCTTAAACTAAAGTAAAATCTTAAATTAACCGTTTTCACTTTTTTAAAACATTTATTTAATCTTTATACTCAAATTAATTTGTAAACTAGCTTTCTGTGGTAATATTGCTAGTTCTCATATTTTCTTTAAGGATAAATCAAAAAAAACGAGACTTAGGTCCCGATTTTTTTTATCTTAATTTTTGTACCGACATTGATACGATTAAGTGCTCGACGGAGAGCAATCTGAGCACGTTGAACATCATCATTACGATCAGATTTTGTTGCTTCTTCCAAGACACGTTTTGTTTCTTCTTCCAAGACACGTTCGGCACGTTGCTTGGCACGTTCGGCACGAGAAACGTCAATGTCGCGATCACGTTCTGCTGAATTGGCAATGATAGTAATGAAATCATCTTTAACTTCGATGATACCACCGTTTACGGCAATCCAATCGACGTGACTCTCGTCATCCACACGACGAACCTTGAGCTCATCCACTTCAAGTGGAGCAATCAAGTTAATATGGCCTGGCAAAATACCAATTTGACCATCTTTAGTAACCGCGTGGATAAAGCTGGCATGGTGGTCATATTTAAGACCATCTGGAGTTACCACTTGTACGGTCATTTGTGCCATATCTTCACCTCATTAGTAGCCCATAGCTTTAGCTTTAGCTACTACATCCTCAATTGGTCCTACGCTACGAAAGGCATCTTCAGGAAGGTTGTCATATTTACCTTCAAGGATTTCTTTAAAGCCACGAACAGTTTCAGCAACTGGAACATAAGAACCTGGTTGACCTGTAAACTGTTCAGCAACATTGAAGTTTTGTGACAAGAAGAATTGGATACGACGAGCACGTCCAACCAATGTTTTATCTTCGTCCGACAATTCATCCATACCAAGGATAGCGATAATATCTTGCAATTCACGGTATCGTTGAAGTACTCGTTGAACTTCAGTCGCAACAGCATAGTGTTCTTCACCAACAATTTCAGGTGAAAGGGCACGTGAGCTTGATGCCAATGGATCAACAGCTGGATAAATACCCATTTGTGTCAACTTACGTTCAAGGTTAGTTGTTGAATCCAAGTGAGCGAATGCTGTTGCTGGCGCTGGGTCAGTGTAGTCATCGGCCGGGACATAGATAGCTTGGATTGAGGTAACAGAACCTTTTTTAGTTGATGTGATACGTTCTTGCAATTGACCCATTTCAGTTGCCAATGTAGGTTGATAACCAACGGCTGATGGCATACGACCAAGAAGGGCTGATACTTCAGAACCTGCTTGAGTGAAACGGAAGATGTTATCAATGAAGAGAAGCACGTCTTGTCCTTCAACATCACGGAAATATTCAGCGATAGTCAAACCAGTAAGGGCAACACGCATACGTGCTCCAGGTGGTTCATTCATTTGACCAAAGACCATGGCTGTTTTTTCGATAACGCCAGATTCCTTCATTTCCCAGTAAAGGTCATTACCTTCACGTGAACGTTCCCCAACACCCGTAAACACGGAAATGCCACCGTGTTCTTGAGCAATGTTGTGAATCAGCTCTTGAATAAGGACAGTCTTACCAACACCGGCACCACCGAAAAGTCCGACTTTACCACCTTTAAGATAAGGGGCAAGCAAGTCGATAACTTTAATCCCTGTTTCAAGGATTTCAGTACTTGTTGACAATTCATCGAAGGTAGGTGCTTTTTTATGAATTGGTTCACGCTCTGCATCATCTGCAAAAGGTGCTTCCATGTCAATGGTATCTCCAAGCACGTTAAAGACACGTCCAAGAGTTTCTTTACCAACAGGAACACTGATTGGACGACCTGTGTCCAGAACTTCTAGCCCACGAGTCAATCCATCAGTAGATTCCATGGCAATGGTACGAACCACACCTTCTCCAAGTTCAAGAGCTACTTCGAGCACGATACGTCTAGACTTTTCTTCATCAGTGTAAACGACCAATGCATTGTTAATCTCAGGAAGTTTATCGCCAGTTGCAAACGCTACGTCTACAACAGGACCAACAACCTGAGCAATTTTGCCTGAGCTCATTGTTTTCTCCTTATGATAGTTTTCTGGATGACAATCATCCCTTTTTATTGTATGTCAAATCAAGACAAATCTCTAGCTATTCAAGTGCACTAGCACCGCCAACAATCTCAGTGATTTCCTGAGTAATGGCTGCTTGACGTGCACGGTTGTATTGAATTGTTAAATCGTTAATTATTTTCTTAGCATTATCAGTGGCAGTCTGCATTGCGGTCATACCAGCAGCATGCTCAGCTGTTTTGGCATCTACGATAGCACCGTAGATAAGACTCTCAGCATATTGTGGCAAGAGTTGATCCAAAATAGTATCACGATCTGGTTCCAATTCAAACTTGGTCAATACATGGCCTTCAGATTCATTAGGATCAAAATCAGCAATTGGAAGCATTTTTTCAACACGAACTTCACGAGACAAACTATTAATATGATGATTGTAACACACATAAAGTTCATCAAAAAGCTCATTTTGATACATTCCTACAGCTTTAGAAATGATTTTCCCGACTTGATCGAAACTAGGTTGATCTTCAAGGCCACGAAGTTCAAAAGCAACATTCATGTTACGAGCTTTGAAGAAATCTGAACCTGTTCCACCAATAGAGATGATAGCATATTCATCTTCAGAATCATGGTCACGTTTAATCATATCCAAGACAGCTTTAAGAATGGTTGAATTATATCCTCCAACTAATCCCTTATCTGAAGTAATGACAATATACCCTGACTTACGAACTGGACGTGCATCCAACATCGGATTTGAAGAACCGTTAACCAATTCTGAATGTAGAAGATCTGTTGTGATCTGTCTAATTTTTGAGGCATAGATTTGGAAATCTTTAGCAGCCTGCTCAGAACGTGTCAATTTAGAAGCAGAAACCATTTGCATGGCTCCTGTAATATGACTCGTTTGCTTAATTGAAGCAATTTTTGCTTTGATTTCTCTTAGAGAGCCTGCCATATGCTGTCCTCCCTATCTCTATTTGTATTCCGATTGATCTTTGAAAGCTTGGATAGCTTCATTAAGCACAGCTTCTTCAGGAAGATCCTTAGTTGAACGGATTGTTTCAAAGATATCCTCATGATGGCTATCAAAGTAGTCATAGAGGGCTTCTTCAAAATCCAAGATTTGATCAACCGGAACACTGTCCAAGAAGCCATGTGTCAAAGCGTAAAGAATAAGAACTTGTTTTTCAACCGGAATTGGTTTATGAAGTGGTTGTTTAAGCACTTCAACTGTACGACGTCCACGATTAAGTTTAGCTTGTGTTGCGGCATCCAAATCAGAACCGAATTGTGTAAAGGCTTCAAGTTCACGGTAAGAAGCCAAGTCAAGACGAAGGGTACCAGCAACTTTCTTCATTGCTTTGATTTGTGCTGAACCACCAACACGTGATACTGAAGAACCAGCATCAATCGCAGGACGAATACCTGAGTTGAAAAGATTTTCTTGCAAGAAGATTTGTCCATCTGTGATAGAAATAACGTTTGTCGCAATATAAGCTGAGATATCTCCTGCTTGTGTTTGGATGATTGGCAAGGCAGTAATTGAACCGCCACCAAGATCATCTGAAAGCTTAGCTGAACGTTCCAAAAGACGTGAGTGGAGATAGAATACATCCCCTGGGTAGGCTTCACGACCTGGTGGACGACGGAGAAGCAATGAAAGTTCACGGTAAGCCACGGCTTGCTTAGACAAATCATCATAAACAATCAAGACATGTTTTCCGTTATACATGAACTCTTCAGCCATTGCAACACCAGCGTAAGGCGCGATGTAAAGCAATGGTGATGGTTGTGATGCTGAGGCAGTCACAACGATTGTGTAATCAAGAGCACCATGTTTACGAAGTGATTCAACTTGTGTACGGACAGTTGATTCTTTTTGACCAATAGCAACATAGATACAAATCACATCTTGTCCTTTTTGGTTCAAAATTGCATCAATCGCAACAGATGTTTTACCTGTTTGACGGTCACCGATGATTAACTCACGTTGACCACGTCCAATTGGAACCAAAGCATCAACCGCTTTAAGACCAGTTTGGAGTGGTTCAGAAACTGATTTACGTTGCATAACGCCTGGTGCAGGTGCTTCAACTGGACGAGTTGCAGTTGTCTTGATATCTCCAAGACCATCAATTGGTTGACCAAGTGGGTTTACGACACGACCAATAAGAGCTTCACCTACTGGCACTTCCATGATTTTACCAGTACGTTTAACCTCATCACCTTCACGAATTGTATAAAAATCTCCAAGAATAATGATACCAACGTCATTAGACTCAAGGTTTTGAGCCATACCGAAGACACCATTTGAAAATTCGAGAAGTTCTCCACTCATGGCATTATCAAGTCCACGAGCACGGGCAATACCATCACCGATATAAGTGACTACACCAGTTTCTGTGACGTCAAAATTTGGCTGGAAGTTTTCAATTTGCTTTTTAATTAAAGCGCTAATTTCTTGTGCATTAATTGCCAAAAGTCACACCACTTTCTATTTCAAATTCATTTTAAATGCTTGTAATTGACTACGAATTGACGTGTCAACAAACTTATTCTTTGCTTTGATGACGAATCCTCCAATGAGTTCCTCATCAATTTTTTCTACTAAACGACGTGTCTTAATCTCAAATTTTTGTGAAACTATCGTCAAAAGTCTAGTTTTTTGTTCTTCAGACAAGGGACTTGCTGATGTCACAGTGACATCGTAAGTGTTGTCTTCTTGATCAAAGAGCTCAAGGACCAATTTCAAGACATCATAAAGAATGTTAGCTCGGTCATTGAGTGAAATTACCTCAAGAAAATTGTTCATGTATACTGAACAAGACTCTTGAAAGAAACTTAAACTTTCTTTTTTAGCCTCGCTTGTCACATTTACTTGAGACAAGAAGGTTTTTTAGATTTGTTTCAGCAAAAACTGTTAGGATCTGCCTTACTTCTTCTTGGATTGTTGACACGGCGTCTTGTTCAAAAGCGACTTCTACCAGACTTCTGGCATACTGCTCAACAAGAGCTTGTGTTTTCTTATCCATTAAGCATCTCCTAATTGATCAAGATAGCTATCAATCAAGTCAGATTGCGCTTTTGCATCAAGGTTTTGTTTCATGACTTTTTCTGCCAAAAGGACAGTCAAGTCAGCAACCTCACCTTTAACGCCAGCAAGTGCTTCCACCCAACTTTGGGCGATATCTTGATTTGCTTTCTCTTTCAAGCGTTTAGCTTCATCATATGCTTCTGCAATGATTTTTGACTCTTTAGTTTTACCAGTTTTCTTGGCCTCATCAATAATCTGAGTTGCTTCTGTGCGAGCGGCAGCTAACTCCTCTTGACGTTTTTCGTACCAAGATTTCTGCTTCTTGACGAGCATTTTTCAGCACTATCAATATCTGTGGCAATTTTTACTTTTCACGAGCGACAAAGATTCCTGTAATTTGATCCCATGCGAATTTACGAATGAGGTAATACAAGAGAAAAATCTGAGCCGAGCGTAATAATGATATTACCAAGGTGTCGTACTATTAATCAGTAATGACA
>ENA-OQHD01000386-OQHD01000386.1-human-gut-metagenome-genome-assembly--contig:-NODE-386-length-16694-cov-3.300598_pt1 | contig 16694 bp, 16 predicted proteins | sample MGYA00242560_ERZ504711 | MGnify/ENA primary metagenome ERZ504711 (study PRJEB26092, sample SAMD00036198) | human gut metagenome | host: Homo sapiens | study: EMG produced TPA metagenomics assembly of...
TATTTTTCGGAATAGGGCAATGATGGTTTTTGATGGTTTTTCTTAATTTCAGAAAAGTTGTAAGATTTCAGAAAAAAAGACAATGAGGATAGAAGAAGAAAAGCAAGATAAAAGATGACAGGGGGCAAAAAGAGAGGTAAAATAGGAAAAACAATGAAATTTAGATGGAGGTTAGAGCATACCATGGAACAGGTGATAAAGAAAAGACTGCAGCAGGTGATGGATGCGTCCGTTGCAAAAGGAGAGACACCGGGCTGTCTTCTGATGGTGATCAAAGACGGAGAGGAGCAGGTTTATCTGGAGAGCGGATATGCGGATATCGAAGCCAAAAAAGCCGGTTTCCCGCGATAATATTTTCCGTCTCTACTCCATGAGCAAGCCGATTACCGCGACGGCCATGATGATTCTGGTAGAGCGCGGAATCGTCGATCTGGCGGATCCGGTCAGCAAGTATCTGCCGGGCTTCCGGAACCCGGTTGTATGTACAGCGGATGGGAAGATAGAAAAAGCGGAGCGGGAGATCCTTCTGGAGGATATTATGAATATGACATCCGGGCTGACGTACGGCGGAACGGATGAGACGGGACGGCAGACCGATGCACTTTTTCAGGAGGTGATCCACGGACTTAAGGAAGAAAACGGCGGAACGATCAGTACAGTAGAATTTGCAAACCGTCTTGGAAAAGTCCCGCTTCTGTATCAGCCGGGCCAGTCCTGGAGTTATGGAACGTCGGCGGATGTCGTAGGTGCGGTGATTGAGGTGGCAAGCGGCATGCGCTTTGGGGATTTTCTGAAAAAATGAAATTTTCGAGCCGCTCGGCATGAACGATACCGATTTCTGGGTTCCGGCAGAAAAGCAGGATCGTCTGGCGAAGGTGTATGACTGCAGGGAGGGACAGCCGTCTGTCCGTTATCTGGACAATAACCTTGGCATTCAGAACGATATGGCGTACCGCCCGGCATATGAGGCAGGCGGAGCAGGCCTTGCATCTACCATCGACGATTATGCGAAATTTACACAGATGCTGCTGAACGGCGGCACCTACAACGGTGTGCAGATTCTCCGTCCGGCGACGGTAAAATTTCTGGGAGGCCACACATTAAGCGCGGTACAGCAGGCAGGCTTTGATAACTGGATCGGTCTGGAAGGATTTTCCTACGGAAATCTGATGCGTGTTCTGGTAGATCCGACGCGTGCGGTAACGCTGGGAAGCAAGGGTGAGTTCGGCTGGGACGGCTGGCTTGGATGCTACATGGAAGTCGTGCCGGAGCAGAATATGACATTTCTGATGATGACCCAGAAAAAAGATGCCGGAACGTACACCCTGTCCCGGAAGATCCGAAATATTATTTTCAGCGAATAACTTTTCATGAGAGTGATTCTCAAGTAAGGCCTTCCGGCCCGTCAGATCAGACGAAAAAAGTGCCGGAAAAGAAACAACTTAACGAATCAGACGGAACATATGAGCAAATTGCTGTAAAACTAACGTCGAATTTTGTCTAAAACGGATATTTGCAGTGAGACAGATGTATGCTATTTTAGTGTCAGTACGAAAATGAAAAGGCGAATTTCATTACTACTTTCAGAAAAACAGCAAAAAAGGGATATCGTGTAAGCTTTTGACCGATTTTGAAGGAAATAAAAGAAAGAATTCAAAATCATGAAAAAAAGACCAAAAAGCAGAAAGGATGCAGAAAATATGATTTCGTTACCGTTAAAGTTTGATGAAGTAGAGAGTGTAGAAGAATTTGTAAATATGGTGAAACGCCTGGATTACGACGTTGACGTAAAAATAGGACGATGCGTCTTTGATGCGAAATCCCTGATGAGTGTCCTGATGATCGCCGGAAACCCGGATGCGGTTGTGGAAGCCCATACGAACGATATCGAAGCATTTAAAAAGAAATTTAAGGATTACCTTCAGTAAGAAAAAAAGTCGGAAAGGCACTGTGTGTAAGATGCATGGTGTCGTTTTTTGATGCACGAAAAAGCGGGTGAAGTATCTTGCCGGGGAGACGTGTGCATGGTAAAATAAAGTCTATTGGGATGGAAATAAGAGAATCAAAAGAACGGGCTGATGTAGAAGAAGTTTTTCGTAAAAAAGGAGGTACAAAGTGGAAGAAGAGAAACTGGAAAGAAGCATCAGAAAATCAGAGATTCCCGGACTTACGAGGGAAGAGGAGGAAGCACAGCTTGCGAAGGTGATCGGGATTGCCGAGCAGAATCTGGAACAGGCGAAGGCGGATATCCGGTTGGCGAATGAGGACCTAGCGGATCTGATGGAGACGTACGACGCAAAAGAGGCGGAAGGCCTGGCGCTCTGGAACAACGCGACGGCGAAGCTGAATGCGTACCAGCACGGCATGGCGCGGCTGGAAAAAGCGAGAAAGAAGCCGTATTTCGGGCGGATTGATTTTCAGGATCCGCGGCTTTCGTTTTTAGAGTCCTATTACATCGGGCGCGTCGGCATTTCCGATGAGAAGGCGGAACCGGTTGTGCTGGACTGGCGGGCGCCGATTTCCTCCGTCTATTATGAGAACAGCACCGGGCCGTGCAGCTATACGGTGAGTTCAGAGGGTACTTTTTCGATCGATCTGAAAAGAAAGCGGACGTATGAGATTGAAAATGACCATCTGAAAGACTTTTTTGATTCCGATGTGGTAGCGAACGATGAATTGCTGACAAAGTATCTGGCGAAGAACAAAAAAGCGGTGCTCGGTGAGATCATTGCGACGATCCAGCAGGAGCAGAACCTCATTATCCGCAGATCCCCGAAGACGAATCTGATCGTACAGGGCGTGGCTGGCTCCGGAAAGACGACGGTGGCGATGCACCGGATTTCGTACATCCTCTATAATTACGAGGAGGACTTCCGGCCGGAGGATTTCTATATCATTGGAAGCAACCGCATTCTGCTGAACTACATTACCAGCGTTCTGCCGGAACTCGATGTGTACGGCATCCGTCAGATGACGATGGAGCAGCTTTTCATCCGGCTTCTGTATGAGGACTGGGACGAAGAAAAGTACATGGTACACACCATCGACCGCGCGGATGAGAAAAACAGCATAAAGGGCGGAAGCGGCTGGTTTTTCGATCTGGAAAATTTCTGCCGTACGTACGAGGCAGAGCAGATTCCGCGGGAGCCGGTGCGGCTGGAAAAAACGGGAACATTGCTTCTGGACGCCGAGTATATTGATAACTATTGCAGGGAGCAGTCCACACTTTCCATGGAAGGAAAGATGTGCATGCTGAACGAGATCCTGCTGGCAAAATTTGAGAATGAGGTTTCGGGAAAAGAAGTGACGTTTCCGGCGCGCGAAAAAAGGCGCTGAAGCGGAAATACGAGAAATATTTTGGAGATGGAAATGGCGGGGATCCATTTTTGATCTCTATTTACAGTTTCTGGAGCAGCAGGCGGAGAAAGGAAAAGCGGTGGAAGTGCCGGAAAACTCCTTTGATGTCTATGATCTGGCGGCGCTGGCATACCTCTATAAGCGGATCAAGGAAAACGATCCCGTGCGCGAGGCGAGCCATGTGGTCATCGACGAGGCGCAGGATTTCGGGATGATGGCGTACCAGGTGTTTCATTACTGTCTGCGTGACTGTACGTATACCATTATGGGAGATACGTCGCAGAATATCCATTTTTCCTACGGCCTGAACGACTGGGAGGAGCTGAAAAATGCTGATTCTGACCGGCACGTACGATGCGTTCGGCGTTCTGCGGAAGAGTTACCGGAATACGGTGGAGATCTCCGATTTTGCAAACGAGATTCTGCGGCATGGGGACTTTGCGATCTATCCGGTGGAGCCGGTGCTGCGGCACGGAACGGCGGTGCGGAAAGAAGCATTTGACGATGAAGCGGCGCTGCTCGCCGCGGGTGTTCAGACAATCAAGACATGGCAGGCGCAGGGATATGAGACGATTGCCGTTGTATGCCGGGATGAGGCAGAAGCGGCGGATACGGCGCGGAAGCTGAAACAATACGTGCCGGTTGTGGAGGAGGATCTCGAGACGGCAGAGTTCGGCGAGGGCGTGATGGTGCTCCCGGTGGCATATACGAAAGGTCTTGAGTTCGATGCGGTGCTGCTTCTTGATCCGACGGAAGAAAAATATCCTGAAAATGACGGACAGGTAAAGCTGCTTTACGTGGCGGCGACGCGTGCATTGCATGAGCTGGCCGTACTGTATACCGGAGAACTGACGGGAATTCTTGCAAAGGAAGCGCCGAAGGGCCGACACAATCAGGAATTTGCCATGGAGACGCTGACGAAGGCGAAAGAGTATGAGAAGGTTTCGCTGACGCAGAAGGAGGCGCGTGAGGAGAACCGCGCGATCGGCATTCAGGAGATGGACGAGCGGAACAGCCATGGACCGAAACGGATTGTGATCAAGCCGGAGCAGAGGCCGGGAATGGCGCCTGGAAATACAAGCACGACCGGAACAGCGGTGATGGCAAAAGGCAGTACGGCAACGCGGAGGGGTGCGGCAGAAACGGGAGAAGAAATTGCCGCAAAGACAATGCAGCAGCGTGCACCGGAAGGGGTGTCATCTATTTTTGCTGGTGCGGCTTATCATGGAAAGGCAGGCGGCAAAGCGCCGGGAAGCAGACGGAGTGCAGGAACACAGACAGAAATGCAATATGGAACGGGCACGGCCGGAGTGCAGAGTGCAAAAAGACCGGGCGGAGCAGGTATGGTACCAGGAGAAGCCGAGAAGACGGAGCGCCTGAATACCTCACCTTACGCTTTCGGTGCAATCCCGGAAAACGAGCTGCTGCGCATCAAGGGCCATTCGAAGATCAAGTGTGCGGTGAAATGGGCGAAGAAAGGAAAATCGGCGGTTGAGATTGCCAGCATGTACGGCATCTTACGCATCACCCCGATCACGCCGGAGGTGATCCGCATCAGTTTCGTAAAGGGTGTGACCGCAAAAGTGCAGGACACGTACTGGAAGCCGAAGGCAGATACCGCGTTTCCGTGGAGTGCGAAAGAATCGAAGACGGCGGTGCTGGTCGAGACGGAAAAGCGCGCGTCATGGTAGTAAAAAAAAGGACGGCGCGGTGCAGTTACTGACGCCGGACAACAAACCAATCCTTTCCGAGAAGCGTGACGAGCCGCGCATGATCGACGGCGGCATGACATGGACGTTCTTCGACTGGAGCGGTTCCGAAAAGCTGAAAGCAAAAGGCATTCTTTCGACCGAGTGGCTGGATCTGACCGCGAAGGCGCGCTACGTCTCTTTTGGCGGAAAGCAGGCGCGGATGCCGCTGCTTGTTTCGAACCGCGGCTACGGCATTGCGGCCGCCGCGTCCCGGACGGCACTGCTGTGCAATGTACGGACGTTTGGAACGTATCTTCACACCGCAGGGGACGGACAGATTGATTATTACTTCATTCTCGGAAAAGACCGGGAGGAAATTGTAAAACAGTATAAAGAGCTATAAAAGGAGCAGACATTTTATGAAAACTCTGGTAATTGCAGAAAAACCATCCGTGGCACGCGACATTGCGCGCGTACTGGGGTGCAGCAAAAAAGAAAACGGAGCGCTGGAGGGAAACAAGTATATCGTTACCTGGGCGCTCGGCCATCTGGTGACGTTAAAAGATCCGGAAGACTATGACTAAAAAGTATAAGGAATGGAATATGGCAGTTCTGCCGATGATGCCGGTAAAAACTGCAGATCAAGGTCATTCCGCAGACGGGAAAACAGTACCATGCGGTGACGACACAGCTTGCGCGGAAGGACGTGAATGAGATTGTCATTGCAACCGATGCCGGACGCGAGGGTGAGCTGGTGGCGCGGTGGATTCTCGACAAAGCACATAACCAGAAGCCGTGTAAGCGTCTCTGGATTTCCTCTGTGACGGACAAGGCGATCCGTGAGGGTTTTGCCAATCTGAAGGATGCGAAAGAGTACGACAATCTCTACCGCGCTGCCGTTTCCCGTGCCGAGGCGGACTGGCTCGTCGGCATCAATGCGACGCGGGCGCTGACCTGTAAATACAATGCACAGCTTTCCTGCGGCCGTGTGCAGACGCCGACACTTGCCATGATCGCACAGCGCGAGCAGGAAATCCGTGAATTTGTCCCGAAACCGTATTACACGGTGACGGCCGCGGCGGGCGGTGTGGTCTACACCTGGAAAGATGAAAAATCGGGCGGCACAAGAATCTCCGATCCGGAAAAGGCAAAGCAGATCGCAGAGAAGGCAAAACGGTATCCGCTTGTCTTACAGAACGTAGAAAAGAAGAAAAAGCAGAAAGAAGCGCCATTGCTCTACGATCTGACGGAGCTGCAGCGCGATGCGAGCGCACGGTTCGGCTATTCGGCAAAACAGACGCTGAATCTGATGCAGAGCCTCTATGAGACCCATAAAGTCCTTACGTATCCGCGGACAGATTCACGGTATCTGACGAAAGATATTGTGCCGACGTTAAAAGAGCGGCTGGATGCGGTCAGCATCGGCCCGTACAAAGCACTGGCCCAGCAGGCGAAGCGCAGTCCGCTGAACGGAAAGCTCTCCTTTGTCAATGATGCGAAGGTTTCCGATCACCATGCCATTATCCCGACGGAGCAGTACGTGCAGTTATCCGCACTCTCGAACGAGGAGCGCCGCATTTATGATCTTGTTGTGCGCCGTTTTCTTGCGGTACTGCTGCCGCCGTGTGTATATGAAGAGACGGTGATCCAGGCTTCCATCGAAAAGGAATGCTTTACTGCGCGCGGAAAGCGCATGGTCGAGAAAGGCTGGCAGGAGGCGTACGAGGATAACCGGTACGACGAAGAGGATGAGGCGAAAGAAGAGGTGCGGGAGCAGAATCTGCCGCTTCTGGAGGCAGGCATGAAGATCGGGCAGCCGAAGATCAGTCTCCGCGAAGGAAAGACAAAACCTCCGGCACGCTTCACGGAAGGCACGCTGCTCTCCGCGATGGAAAATCCGGTCCGCTACATGGAAAACCGCGACAGCAGCCTGGTAAAAACGATCGGTGAGGCGGGCGGCCTTGGAACGGTTGCGACCCGTGCGGATATCATCGAGAAGCTGTTCCGCAGCTTTCTGCTGGAGCAAAAAAGGCAATGAGATCTATCTGACCTCGAAAGCACGCCAGCTTCTGAAGCTGGTTCCGGCGGATTTGAAAAAGCCGGAGCTGACGGCAAGCTGGGAGATGCAGTTAAACGACATTGCAAAGGGAAAGAAGCGGCGCGATGTGTTTATGAAGGAGATCCGCAGCTACACGGTGGAACTGATCGATGAGATCAAGACGGAAGAGGGAACGTTCCGCCACGACAACCTGACGAACAAGAAGTGCCCGAACTGCGGAAAACGGCTGCTTGCGGTGAATGGAAAGAACGCAAAACTGCTCGTCTGCCAGGACAGAGAGTGCGGCTACCGCGAGACGGTTTCCCGCACGACGAATGCGAGATGCCCGGTCTGCCATAAGCGCATGGAGATGATCGGAAAGGGCGAGGATGCGACGTTTGTCTGCGCCTGCGGCCACAAAGAGCGCATGACAAAATTCCAAGAGCGCCGCAAAAAAGAGGGCGGCGGCGTGACGAAGCGCGATGTGGCAGCTTATATGAAGAAACAGAAAAAAGAGGCCGAAGAGCCGGTGAACAATGCGTTTGCCGCAGCATTAAAAGGAATTAAATTATAAAAAAGGGAGCGAGTTCTGCCGAAAATCAAAAAACGGCGGAACCCGCTTCTTTTGTTAAAATCGTTGAGGAAAAGGTCAAAAAAGTGATTGTTTTATGCAGAGTTATGCCGTAAAATAGAAACAAATGATATAAGAAACAGGAAAATTTCTGAAAATAACAACAGGGAGGTTTTTCAATGAAACAGACAGATCTGGAAAAAACTGCTGGCGGATATGTCGCTGAAAGAGAAAGTAGATCAGATGCTTCAGTTAAGCGGAGCATTTTACCTCGGGGATGAAAACAGCGTCCTGACCGGCCCGGCAAATGACATGGGAATCGGAAAAGAGGACCTGGAGATGGCCGGTTCCATTCTCGGTGCAGCCGGTGCCGATACGATGAAAAAATCTGCAGGATGACTACATGGCAAAACAGCCGCATCACATCCCGATGCTGTTCATGATGGATGTCATTCACGGCATGAAGACCATTTTGCCCGGCGCCGCTGGCGCAGGGAGCCACTTTTGATCCGGAGCTCTCCGGCGAGTGCGCGTCTGCAGCCGCAAAAGAAGCATCCGCGGCCGGACTTCACGTTACCTTTTCTCCGATGGTTGACCTTGTGCGCGATGCGAGATGGGGCCGCGTTGTGGAATCCACAGGCGAAGATCCATACCTGAACAGCCGCTTTTCCGAGGCGATCGTAAAAGGCTTCCAGGGCGATGATTTAAAACACCGGGAAAAGTTGCCTCCTGCATCAAACACTTTGCAGGCTACGGCGGAGCAGTCGCAGGAAGAGATTACAACACCGTAGAGCTCTCAGAGCATACCTTCCGTGAATTCTATCTTCCGGCATACAAAGCAGGCATTGATGCGGGCGCAGCGATGGTGATGACATCATTTAACACGATCAACGGCGTTCCGGCGAGCACCAACAAATGGCTGATGCGCGATATCCTGCGCGGCGAGATGGGATTTGACGGCGTGCTGATTTCTGACTTTGCAGCCATTCTGGAAACCGTTGCCCACAGAAGCTCGAAAGATGCCGCCGATGCAGCGGAAAAAAAGCGCTGGAGGCAGGCGTGGATATTGATATGATGACATCCGTTTACGCCGCAAACCTCTGCCGTCTCGTAGAAGAAGGTGAAGTGGACGAGCATCTGATTGACGAGTGCTGCCTGCGGATTCTGGAGCTGAAAAACAAACTGGGACTGTTTGAAAATCCATATAAAGATGCGGATGCCGAGAAAGAGAAAGCATACAACCTCTGCCCGGAGCATCGTGCACTGGCGTAAAAAAGCAGCGGAGGAATCCTTCGTCCTGCTGAAAAACGACGGTGTACTGCCGCTCGACACTGCGAAAAAGATCGCATTTATCGGCCCGTATACCAACAATCATGAAATCAAGAGCAGCTGGTCCTTCACCGGCGACAGCAAGGACTGCGTGACGATTCAGGAAGCAGCCGAGAAAGTATTCGACGCATCACGCACCACGTATGCAGAAGGATGCCCGGTTATCGGAAACGATGTGGAGCTGATCGGATTTACCGAGACGACACCGAAAAAATACAGTGAGGAAGAGCTTGCTGCCATGGAGCAGAGCGCACTACAGGCAGCAAAAGAGGCCGATCTCGTGGTCATGCCGATGGGTGAGCATTATCTGCAGAGCGGCGAGGCGACCAGCCGTGCCATGATCGATGTGCCAGAGATCCAGATGGAGCTGTTCCACAAAGTGCTGGCCGTCAACCCGAATGTGGTTGTCGTTCTGTTCAACGGCCGCCCGCTGGATCTGCGGGAAATTAGCGCGAAAGCAAAAGCCATTCTCGAGGTATGGTTCCCGGGAACCGAGGGCGGAAGCGCTGTTGTGGATGTTCTGACCGGAAAGAAAAATCCGTCCGGCAAGCTGCCGATGAGCTTCCCGTACTGCGTGGGCCAGGCACCGGTCAGCTACAACGAGTATTCCACCGGAAGACCGAATCTGCCGGGCATGAAAGAGCGGTTCCGCTCCAAATATCTTGACATTCCGAATGCACCGCTGTATCCGTTCGGCTATGGTCTTTCCTACACGACATTTGCCGTTTCGGATGTCGTGCTTGACCAGAACGAGATGGATAAGAATGGCAGAATTGCAGCAAAAGTAACCGTGAAGAATACCGGTGATGCTGCAGGCTGCGAGGTTGTTCAGCTGTACATCCGCGATGATTATTCCGATGTGGTTCGTCCGGTGAAAGAGCTGAAAGGTTTCCGGAAAGTAGAGCTTGCCCCGGGTGAGGAGCAGGAGGTTACGTTCTATATTACCGAAGAGGATCTGCGCTACTACCGGCTCGACGGAACCTTCGGCAGCGAGCCGGGTACCTTTACGGTGATGATCGGCAACAGCAGCACGACGGAAAACAGTGCGGTATTTACTTTAAAATAAATTGGGAAAAGAAGGGTGAAACTTATGGGAAAACACCAAAAAACGGAATCCACCGGATCCGCCAGGAGGGCGGAAAAAACGATCGCCTGGGCAGAAGAGTCCGGAGTTAAGGTACTGGAAAAAAGACGGGTATTACTTTAAAGACCTGGCAAAAACCGGTGAACTGCTGCCGTATGAGGACTGGCGTCTCTCTGATGAAGAGAGAGCCGCAGACCTTGCGGGCCGTCTTTCCATCGAGGAGATCGCGGGTCTTATGCTGTACTCACCGCATCAGGCCGTACCGCCGATGCCGGGCGGACCGTTCCAGGGAACGTTTGACGGAAAAACGTATCTGGAATCCGGTAAAGAACCGTATGCGATTTCCGATCAGCAGAAAGAATTTCTGGAGGACGAGCACATCCGCCATATCCTGCTGACGAACGTGGAAAGCCCGGAGATTTCCGCAAAATGGAGCAATGAGCTGCAGAAACGGGCAGAGACACTGCCGTATGGTATTCCGATCAACCTCTCCTCTGATCCGCGGAACGGAGCAAAGGATTCCGGCGCAGAGTTCAAGAGCGGCGGAAGCGAGATCAGCAAATGGCCGGAGGGTGTCGGCTTTGCAGCATGCTTTGACCCGGAAGTAGCCGGACAGTTTGCAAAGGATGCCTCCCGTGAATACCGGGCACTCGGCATCACAACGGCACTCGGACCGCAGATCGACCTCTGCACCGAGCCGAGATGGATGCGCTTTGTCGATACGTTAGGCGAAGAAGTGGAGATGTCCAAAAATGCTTACCAAAGCGTACTGTGACGGTATGCAGACAACGGAAGGGGAAGCAGACGGCTGGGGAAAAGACAGCGTCAACACGATGGTCAAACACTGGCCGGGCGGCGGCACCGGAGAGGCCGGACGCGATGCACACTATGCATTCGGACAGTTTGCCGTTTATCCGACCGGAAATTTTGAGGAGCATTTGAAAACCGTTTACCGAGGCAGCCTTCCACCTGGACGGACCGACCGACTGCGCATCCGCGGTTATGCCGTACTACACCGTATCCTACGGCGTGGACAAGGAAAAACGGCAAGAACGTCGGAAACTCCTACAGCGAGTACCTGATCAAGGATCTGCTGCGCGGAAAATATGAATTTAAAGGCATTGTCTGCACCGACTGGGGCATTACCCAGGATCCGGAGAAGACGATTGAGGGATTTGGAAGCCGCTGCTACGGCGTGCAGGATATGACCGAGGCAGAACGGTGTCTGCTGGCGATCACAAACGGCGTTGACCAGTTCGGCGGAAACAGCGAGTCCGGTCCGATTGTCGAGGCATATAAGATCGGCTGTGAGAAATACGGCGAGAAAGCGATGCGTGAGCGCATGGAGCTGTCCGCCAAACGTCTTCTGATCAACATTTTCCACTGCGGCTTGTTTGAGGACCCGTATCTTGATCCGGAAGAATCCGCAAAGATTGTAGGATGCGAAGAGTTCTGCCGCCATGGCTATGAGGCACAGCAGAAATCCATCGTCCTGCTGAAAAACAGTGCGAAACGTGCACCGGAAGGACAGAAGGGTGTGCTGCCGCTGAAGAAAGGTTTGAAGGTTTATATTCCGGAGAGAAAGATCGGACCGTCCAAAGCGTTCTTCCGCATCGATCTGCCGGCAAAAACCGAAGATCCGCTGCCGGATGGACTGCCGTCCAAGTACGGTACACGCGTGGCATCACCGGAGGAGGCCGATGTGGCGCTGGTATTTATCGAAAGCCCGGCATGCAACCCGTATTCCACCGAAGATCTTGCGAACGGCGGCAACGGATATCTGCCGATTACACTGCAGTACCGCCCGTATACGGCGAAAAAAGCGCGTGAGGTGAGCATTGCCGGCGGTGATTTCCGCGAGAATTTCACGAACCGCAGCTATCTTGGAAAGACAAACACTGCCTACAACGAGGCTGATCTCGACAATATTCTCGAATGCCGCCGCGCGATGGGCGACAAGCCGGTGATCGTCTGCGCAACCGTCAACAACCCGATGGTGATGCATGAATTTGAAGCCGAAGCCGATGCGATCGTCGCAGAGTTCGGTGTTTCGAGAGCCGCTGTGCTCGACGTTGTCTTCGGCGGTTACAACCCGACCGGCCGTCTGCCGATCCAGATGCCGAAGGATATGGATGCGGTTGAGGAGCAGAGCGAGGACCGTGCGTTGGATATGGAAACCTATATTGACAGCGAAGGACATAACTATGACTACGGTTATGGCATGAATTACGAAGGCGTTCTTCCTGCATGGAAAAAGTAAAAGAATAACAGAAAATCTGATCGGCACCGGGACCGCGTGTGTTTCGGTGCCGATATTGGAAACAAAAGACAGAATAAGGAGGACTTAATAAAGAGATGATTGTTCCAAAATATTTCGAAGATTTCGATCACCTGCATGTGAATACCATGCCGAACCGTGCCTACTACATTCCGGCATCCCGCCGCATGGAGGATCTGGTGGAGAACCGGGAGGCGTCGGACCGCTTTTTCCTGCTTTCCGGCGACTGGAAATTCCGCTATTTTACCAGTGTTTACGATGTAAAAGAGGAGTTTTTCGCAGAAGGATACGACACTTCTGCATTCGAGACGATTCCGGTGCCGTCCGTCTGGCAGAATTATGGCCATGACCACCATCAGTATACGAATGTCCGCTACCCGTTCCCGGTGGATCCGCCGTATGTGCCGTATGAGAACCCGTGCGGTGCGTACGTGAGAACGTTCGAGTGGAAAAAACAGGAGGAAGCACCGAGGGCATTCCTGAATTTTGAGGGCGTGGATTCCTGTTTCTACGTGTGGATGAACGGCAGCTTCGTCGGCTACAGCCAGGTGTCTCATTCTACGAGTGAATTTGATGTAACAGACTTCTTAAAAGATGGCACCAACACCATCGCCGTACTGGTGCTGAAATGGTGCGATGGAAGCTATCTCGAGGATCAGGACAAATTCCGCATGAGCGGTATTTTCCGCGATGTCTATCTGCTTGCAAGACCAGAAAAAGGCATCCGCGATTACTTTGTAAAGGCAGCGCCGGACGCATCGTACCAGAATGGAGAAGTTTCGATTGCGATTACCTGGAATGACGGGGAACCGCAGGAAGGAACGGCAAAGCTGTTTGATGCAGAAAATCATTTTGTGGCAGAGGCAGCGTTTGGCGGCGATACGGTTCAGATGCATGTAAAAGATGCACATCTGTGGAATGCCGAGGAGCCGTATCTGTATACGCTGGTGCTGGAGACGGCGGGTGAGGTGATCACGGATCATGTCGGCATCCGTGAGATCCACGCGAAGGACGGTGTGCTGTACCTGAACGGCGTGAAGATCAAATTCCACGGAGCAAACCGCCACGACAGCGATCCGGTGACGGGATTTGCAATCAGCCTTGCACAGATCAAAAAAGATCTGAAGGTAATGAAAGAGCACAACATCAATGCGATCCGGACCAGCCATTACCCGAATGCGCCGTACTGTTATCAGCTTTATGACCGTCTCGGTTTTATGTCATCGATGAGGCGGACAATGAGAGCCACGGCACAGAGGCAATTTATGCGAATTACACGAGCTGGGAAGAGTATGCGAAGAACTGGAATAAACTAATTGCGAACAATCCGGTATTTACCGAGGCAACCGTAGACCGCACACAGCGTTGCGTAGAGCGCGATAAAAACCGCCCGAGCGTTGTCATCTGGTCGATGGGAAATGAGTGCGCATACGGCTGTACCTTCGAGGCGGCCTTAAAGTGGACGAAGGAATTTGATCCGACGCGTCTGACGCACTATGAGTCGGCACGGTATGTGGATGATCCGAAGAAATACGATTACAGCAACCTCGACCTCTACAGCCGCATGTATCCATCACTCGAGGAGATCAAAAAAGGAGCTGGTGGAGTACGGGGATAAGCCGTATATCATGTGCGAATACTGCCATGCGATGGGCAACGGCCCGGGAGATCTTGAAGACTACTTTGAACTGATCCACAGCGAGGAGAAGATGTGCGGCGGCTTTATCTGGGAGTGGTGCGACCACGCGATTGATATGGGAAAAACCGATCGAGGGAAAGAAGATGTACGCGTACGGCGGCGACCACAACGAGTATCCGCACGACGGCAACTTCTGCATGGACGGACTTGTTTATCCGGACCGCACACCGCATACGGGACTGATGGAATTTAAAAACGTGTATCGTCCGGTGCGCGTGACGGGATATGATGCCGAAAAAGGGTACACTGACCATCAAAAACTATATGAATTTTGTGAATCTGAAAGATTACGCTGTGCTCGGCTATGAGGTGCTTGTGGACGGCGAAGTGACGGAGAGCGGCAAGATTACAGATGAAGCACTGCTGGAGCTTGCGGCAGGCTGTGAGAAGACGATTCCGCTTGCCATTTCCGTGCCGGAGCAGGGAAAATGTGCGCTGAAGGTTACCTGGTATCAGAAACAGGCCACTGAGGTGCTGCCGGAGCAGTTCGAACTGGGATTTGAAGAAGTTCCGGTGAAAACGAAAGACAATCAGAACCAGAAGGCAAAAGAGATGATGAAGCGCCCGGAGGGAACGGCTTCGTTTGGATGGAAAGAGGACGATCATTATCTGACGGTATCGACGGAACAGTTCAGCTATACCTATAATAAGTTCACCGGCCTGTTCGAGGAAATGTGCTATGCCAACCAGAATCTGATCGACCGCCCGATGGAGCTGAACATCTGGCGTGCGCCGACAGACAATGACCGCAATATCAAGAATACCTGGATGCGTGCGCAGTATGACCGCACCGTGACGCGGGCGTATGAGACAACGGCAAAAGAAGAAAACGGCTGCGTGGAGATCGAGACAAGCTATTCGATTTCGTCTCCGGCTCTGCAGCGGATCCTTGCAGGTGTGATCAAATGGACAATTTACAGCGACGGAACGACCGATGTCCATGTAGAAGCAAAGAAAGACCCAGTATTCCCGGTTCTGCCGCGTTTTGGCCTGCGCCTGTTCCTGCCGGAATCGTTTGCAAAACTGACCTACTGCGGCCTCGGCCCGGTGGAGAGCTACGTGGATAAGCACCAGGCAAGCTATCACGGCGTTTTCCACAGCACACCGGCAGAACAGCAGGAGGACTATATCCGCCCGCAGGAGAACGGCAGCCACTACGACTGCGATTATGCAAGTCTTGCCAGTGATCGTGCGGTATTGACGGCAGTGGGCGAGAAAACCTTCTCATTCCAGGCATCTATTTACACGCAGGAGGAGCTGACCGCGAAAGCCCACAACTATGAGCTTCGGCCGTGCGGAAGCACTGTTTTCTGCATCGACTACCGCCAGGCCGGGATCGGATCGGCAAGCTGCGGACCGATGCTGCTGGAAAAATATCAGCTGAAAGAAACCGAAATCAGCTTCGATGTGCGGCTGAAACCGAAACTGCTGTAAAGTGTAGAATTTGAAAAATTAAGAAAAAGCGCTGTGCCCTCTCTCTGAAAGGGTGAGGGAACGGCGCCTTTTTATATGATGTACAAAAATGTCTTGATAAACCTATTGAATTACTATGAATACAGGATTATAATGGACGAAATTATAATTCAAATCTAATCCAGGTGATTCTGGAAAGAGAAAAGGGAAGGAGAAAATCAAGCATGAGTGAAATTACAAGAGATGAGGCATTTACGTTATTAAAAAAAGTACAACAAAGATCCCTTCCATATTCAGCATGCGCTTACCGTAGAGGCCGTGATGAAATGGTATGCAAGAGAGCTTGGCTATGGGGCAGAAGAGGAGCACTGGGGTATTGTCGGACTGCTGCATGACATTGATTTTGAGCTGTATCCGGCAGAGCACTGCCTGAAAGCACCGGAGCTTCTGCGGGAAGGCGGCGTGTCGGAAGATATCATTCATGGTGTCGTTTCCCATGGCTGCGGCATTACCATTGAGTGTGGCGTCACACTGGATGTGGAGCCGGTGCATGAGATGGAAAAAGTTCTGTTTGCAGCAGATGAGCTGACGGGACTGATCTGGGCAGCTGCGCTGATGCGGCCTTCGAAGAGCACAAAAGACATGGAACTGAAATCCCTGAAGGAAAAATATAAGAGCAAAGGCTTTGCGGCTGGATGTTCGCGGAAAGTCATTGAGCGGGCGCCGAGCAGCTTGACTGGCCGCTGGAAAAACTGCTGACTATGACAATGCAGGCCATGGCTGACAGCGAGGATGAGATCAAACGGGAAGTAGAAGCGGAGCAGAACGCATTAAAAAACTGCCGAATTTCAACAGAAAACTGGAATTCGGGCAGTCTTTTTTTATGCATGGCGCATCATTTTTTCCCAGGCATTACCATTTCATTTTTTCGTCAGACGGTAAATTCTACATGATTTCAATGAATTTTGAACCAGAGATACGGTTCGTCCCGTCATAAAAGCACAGAAGAAAGTTCCGATGCCGATTCCGTAAAGATGGTGAAGGATTACAAGGGACAGGATTACGGTCGTTGTCAGACAGGTGAGATCAAAGGTTGTCTTGATCTGGTTATACATTTTTATGCAGAAGTTCCGACAGATCCCGCGGAAAAATATCGGTCGGGACAATCGGCAGCAGGCAGTTGTTGGCGAGGCAGATGCCGAAGCACATCAGAAGAAATCCGGTGAAAAAGCAG
>ENA-OQHD01000390-OQHD01000390.1-human-gut-metagenome-genome-assembly--contig:-NODE-390-length-16662-cov-2.647959_pt1 | contig 16662 bp, 22 predicted proteins | sample MGYA00242560_ERZ504711 | MGnify/ENA primary metagenome ERZ504711 (study PRJEB26092, sample SAMD00036198) | human gut metagenome | host: Homo sapiens | study: EMG produced TPA metagenomics assembly of...
CCATTGCCGCCGGAAGGGATTGGGAAAAGGCAAGCGACGTACCCATGGCAAGCAGCATCAGCGCGGAGATGAAACGCCAAAGCACCTATCTGACACACGAAGTATTCAACAAATACCATACGGAAACGGAGATGATGCGCTACATCAAGCGTCTCGACCGCAAGGACATCTCACTGGCACACTCCATGATTTCCCTCGGCTCGTGCACCATGAAGCTGAACGCTGCCGCAGAGATGCTGCCGCTCAGCCGTCCGGAATTCATGAACATGCATCCCCTGGTGCCCGAAGACCAGGCCGAAGGTTACCGCGAACTGATAAGCAACCTCAGTGAAGAACTGAAGATAATTACCGGCTTTGCCGGCGTCAGCCTGCAACCCAACTCCGGTGCGGCAGGCGAATATGCAGGACTCCGCGTCATCCGCGCCTATCTGGAAAGTATAGGACAAGGGCACCGCAATAAAAGTACTGATACCTGCATCCGCACACGGCACCAACCCGGCATCCGCCATCCAGGCAGGCTTTACCACCGTGACCTGCGCCTGCGACGCACAAGGCAACGTGGATATGGCCGACCTGCGCGCCAAAGCGGAAGAAAACAAGGCAGACCTCGCCGCCCTGATGATCACCTACCCTTCCACACACGGTATCTTTGAAACGGAAATTGTGGAAATCTGCCACATTATACACGCCTGCGGTGCGCAAGTATATATGGACGGCGCCAATATGAATGCCCAAGTAGGCTTGACGAATCCCGGCTTTATCGGTGCGGATGTCTGCCATTTGAATCTGCACAAAACGTTCGCCTCTCCTCACGGTGGCGGCGGACCGGGCGTAGGTCCCATCTGCGTGGCAGAGCATCTGGTTCCGTTCCTTCCGGGACATAAATTGTTCGGCAATGCCGCCAACCAGGTGTCCGGAGCTCCCTTCGGCAGTGCAGGTATCCTCCCCATTACTTATGGCTATATCCGCATGATGGGAACAGAAGGGCTGACACGGGCCACAAAGATAGCCATCCTCAGTGCCAACTACCTGGCAGCCTGCCTCAAGGATACGTACGGCATTGTTTATCGGGGTGCTACCGGCTTCGTGGGACACGAAATGATACTGGAGTGCCGCAAGGTGCACGAAGAGACGGGCATCAGCGAAAACGACATCGCCAAGCGTCTGATGGACTACGGCTATCATGCCCCTACCCTCTCCTTCCCGGTACACGGCACGCTGATGATTGAACCGACGGAAAGCGAAAGCCTTGCCGAACTGGACAACTTTGTCCACGTGATGCTGACCATTTGGGACGAGATTCAAGAGGTAAAGAACGGCGAAGCCGACAAGACGGACAACGTGCTGGTGAATGCCCCACATCCCGAATACGAAGTGGTAGCCGACACGTGGGAGCACAGCTATACCCGCCAAAAGGCAGCCTACCCGATAGAAAGCGTGCGCGAAAACAAGTTCTGGGTGAACGTGGCACGTGTAGACAACACGTTGGGAGACCGTAAACTGTTGCCCACATGCTATGGATGCTTCGACTGATGAAAAGAAAGCGTAACGGACTATTTTATAGTAAAAAATGAAGAAACCATCAATTCCATCTCCCATGGCATCGGCATTGCCATGGGAGTAATTGTAAGTACACTATTCCTGATAAAACTGCTACCAGGCGCAGAATCTTTGGGCAGCATGCGGCGTATGGCTCTATCTGTTCGGCATGGGAGGCTCCTATCTTGCCTCCACACTCTACCACTCCCTGAAACATCATAATCCGTGGAAACGACGCTTGCGGCATTGGGACCATGCAGCCATCTATTGGCACATTGCAGGCAGTTATTCCCCCATCATACTCATTGCATTGAGAGAGGACGGCGGTTGGGGCTGGGACTTTTCGGCTTCGTCTGGCTATGCGCCATCATCGGTACTGTTGTCAGCTTCCGCAAGATGGAGGAGCACAGTTACGTGGAAACAGTATGCTACATCCTGATGGGGCTGTCCGTACTGGTAGTATTCAAGCAGCTTTTCGCCCTCTCCCCCACAGCCTGCTACTGGATTATTGCCGAGGGGGTATGCTACATCACGGGAGCCGCCTTCTACTCCTTGCGCAAAGCACGGTACATGCATTCGGTTTTCCATTCTTTGTATTGGGCGGTTCAGCCTGCCACATGGTGGCTGTATGGGACATACTGGTGAAGATGCTGTAAGCAAACGGCAAGCGCACAACCGCTAAAAGAAGTTAATAAGTATCTCTTTCCCCTTGCTTTTCTCCATAACTTACCCTACGTTTGCAGTGTTGTACATCAGTGCAACACTAATGAAAATTATGATAACGATAGAGAATACGAGCTACGGTTACAAGTCCAATCCACTTATTTTCAACAACATATCTTTGGAAATAGGATACGGTATATATGGACTTCTGGGAGAAAACGGCGTAGGCAAAACGACGCTGATGCATCTCATCTGCGGACTACTCTTCCCCAAAAACGGAAAGTGCAGCATAGACGGAAGAAACACGGCAGAGAGACAGTCCGAAGGGTTGGCCCGTTACTTCTTCCTGCCCGAAGAGTTGCAGATGCCTACCGAAAGCATCGCCAGCTTCGCTGCACGCCATTCCGTATTCTATCCACATTTCAATCAGGAAGAATTCAAGCTGAACCTGGAAGAGCTGAAAATCAACCGGAAACAAAAACTCTCTTCCGTCTCCTACGGACAACAGAAGAAGGCAATGCTGGCATACGCCTTTGCCCTGCATACTCCATACATCCTGCTCGACGAACCGACAAACGGGCTGGACATCACCTCCCGCCAAGCCTTGAAACGTATCATCAGCCGCAGCATGGACGATGAAAGCACGCTGCTCATCTCCACCCATCAGGCGCACGACTTCGAGAATCTGCTGGACCATCTCGTCATCCTTGGCAAAGGCGAAATATTACTGAACCGTTCGCTGGACGAAATCAGTAACCGGCTTCTCTTTGCCCGTACGGACATTCTGCCGGCAGAAAGCATCTACAGCGAACAAGACTTGGCAGGCCATTTCTCCATTCTCCCCAACGAGGACGGAGAAGAGAACACACCGGACATCGAGCTGCTGTATAAAGCGGTGCTGCAACAACCGGAAAAGATAAAGAGCATGTTTCAATGAAAATCCATCATACAAACAGAACTATGAACGCAACTTTTAATCTGAAACGCTTCCTGCTACTGGAACAATATAAAAGGAATGAGACCGGCAGGCACCTGCTTTGGTCGGCAGCCGTCGTATCGTTCATCTGCATCCTGTGCATTCTCTACGACATAAACCGCGGTGGAAGTTATTACGGCAAACATACCTCTGCCACCGAATTCTCCCGCTACGTACTATGGTTTATCCTCATTGCCCCCCTGCCTGCTGGAAACAAATTTCAGCAAACGCAACTCTACTCTCGATATACTGCTGCCGGCATCGGCATTCGAGAAGTTCCTGCATATCTGGATAAAATACCTGCTGCTGCTTCCCCTATTCTGCGGTCTACTGATAGCCTGCCTCAAAGGTCTGCTGTCCTTAAGCGGCAGCGAGTTCCTGCAGTATTTCGCAACGCACATCACGATGTTCCGGATACACAACACCCAGATACTGACCAATGCAATCCTGCATGCTTCCGCCTTCATCGGCTACTTCGCCTTCAGTCGGCAAGTCCTGCTGAAAAAGTTTCCACCATCTTTGTAGGCTCCATTGCCGTCTGCATAGGAATTGTAACTTTTGTGGCCTCCCTCATGCCCGAAGCCAGAGCGGACGGATACTGGATAGACAACATTGCCACATGGCCCAACACCAACTATCCGTTGTCGGCCGGTGCACAAGCCATCGTGACTTTCTGCAATTATGCGGCTCCCATCAGTGTGCTGCTCGGTTCATGGGTATCGAGCTACTTCCTGCTCAAAGAAAAACAACTGTAGCCTATGGACTTCAAGACCAACAAACCGATATACCAGCAGATTGTAGATTTCTGTTTCAGCAAGATTCTCACCCGCGAATGGCAGGCAGAAGAGCGGGTGGTATCCGTGAGGGAGCTCTCCACACAACTGGCAGTGAACTCGCGTACCGTGTTGAAGGCCTATGAATACCTCCAGGCAGAGGGCATCATCTACCCGGAACGGGGAATGGGATTCTACCTCTCCAAAGATGCGGTGAAGAAAGTGATGCGAATACAGAAGAAAGAGTTTTTTGAAAACCAGCTTGCCGACATGTTCCGCAGCATGGAGCTGCTCGGCATCAGTATAGAAGAAATAACAGAACGATATAACAAACTTAAAAAACGACGGTTCATGAAGAGATACGCAAAGACTGCATTATGGATTACCTTCGGACTCCTCTTCGGACTTACGATTGTCAAAGTTTCGACACTGATGTACGAGATTTATTCCTTCATGCATTCCTAACTTTCATCGGACAGACGAGGAAAGTATAAACAACTGATATACAAGCTTCAGCATCTTCCCTTAACGGGAAGAGTGACTTTTGCATCCCTATCCAACAGTAACAGACTAATACAAACGATTATGAAAACCCAACATTTTTTTACTATTGCTTGCCCTCTCCGTACTCAGTACGCAGGCACAGAGCCTCTCCATCAAAGGACGCGTCACGGACGCCTCGCAAGAGGCAGTTATAGCCGCCAATGTGTCATTATGGACCATAGACTCTACTTTGGTGACCGGAGTAACCTCGGATGCACAAGGCAAGTTCGCCCTCCCTAAAATCAAGGCAGGCGATTACCGCCTTTCCATCTCCTTCATCGGCCTCCAAAGTGAAAACATACTGCTGAAACTGAATAAAAGCCTCGACCTGGGCGATGTACAGTTGCAGGAAGATGCCGTAAGCCTCGGTGAAGTGACGGTATCCGCCAGCAATGTGCTGCAGCGGGTAGACCGGCAAATCATCCTGCCTTCCGAAAGCCAGCTGAAACGCTCGTTCGGTGCCTACGACTTGCTGAACAATCTCGGCATTGCCCGTCTGCAAGTGGACAATCTGAGCAACAGCATGAGCGTCAGCGGTGGTGGGGCCGTACAAACCCGTATCAACGGCATTAAAGTGACAGACAAGGAGATAGCGGCCGTCAGAGCCAAAGACGTACTGCGTGTGGAGTTCATCGAAGACCCCGGCAAGCAGTACGGAGACGATGAACTGGGCGCCGTAGTCAACATTATCCTGCGCCGCCGCGAAACGGGCGGTGTTGTGAACTTCCAACTCTCCGATTCGCCCCACACCCTATGGGGAGAGAATTTCCTGAGCGCGAAGTTCAATTACAAGAACTCCGAATGGGGCATCGACTACTTCAACAAGAACGGCAAGTATCACAGCCGCCTCGAATCCCATGAAACCTTCTATCTGGGCGACCGTACCATCGACCGCATCAAGGAAGGCATCGAAGACGAGTCTCCCTCCCTGAGCTTCATCAACAACCTGAATCTGACGTACAATCTGACGAAAGCGGACAAATATGTATTCAATGCCATCTTCCGTAACAACCTCAGCAATGCCCCCATACCAGAATGAGCTGAACAAGATGTGGGCAGCGGGCAGCACGGAGTCCATCTATTCGTACGTCAACAACCACACATCCAGCTACTCTCCGGCGCTCGACCTTTACTTCCAGCATACCCTGCCCCATCAGCAGAGCATCCAGGTGAATGTAACGGGAACGCTCATCCATACCAAGAACAACCGGAAATACAAGGAGTACAAGGACGAGAACGCACCGCTGGCAGACATCCAGACATTAGTGGACGGCGACAAACGCTCCGTCATCGGCGAAGCCATTTATGAAAAGAACTTCAAGGAGGTGAAGCTGAGCGACGGTGTCCGCCACTATCAGATGCGGACGGAGAATGAGTATAAAGGTTCCAATCCCACCACTTCGAAGATGGACCAGTCGCAGACATCCGCTTTCTTCGAGGTGCAGGGCAAGGTAAAGGACTTCAGCTATGCGGGCAGCGTAGGCATGACACGTGCCTGGTTCAAGGAGAGCGAGGAAGAGCATGCTTACTATACCTTCACGCCCACCGTGCGGTTGAGCTATAATCTGAAGAAGGCGGGATTCCTGCGCTACCGGTTCAACATCAGTCCTGCCATACCGTCGCTCGGCTCGCTGACGGATGTAGAGCAGGCGATGGATACGATACAGATAGTCCGCGGCAACCCGTTACTGAAAACGTATCAACAGTTCACGAACTCCTTGTCTTACAGCTATTCGAAGAAGCAATTCAACGCCAATCTGAGCGTGCGCCACCAGTATTATGACAATCCCATCATGGAAAGCATCTTCGTGGAGGACGGCAAACTGATACTGAAAGATGAAAACCAGCGGTCGTTCCAAAGCCTGAATGCGGAACTGATGGTCGGCATTAACGGCGCTACGCTGTTCGGGCTGAAGGATTTCCTGACGCTTTATACTTCGGGAGGATATACGCGCAGTTGGTCGGAAGGTTTGAACTATAGCCATATGTACGATGAATTCTATTACAGCGTGATGGCGCAAGTGCAATATAAAGACTTCTCGCTGCTCGGGCAGTTCCGGAAAGTGCAGAACAATTTCTTCGGCGAAACCATCAAGAAGAACGAAAACCAGACGGCATTCATGGCAATGTACACCCGGCGGAACCTTCAGGCGGGAATCGGCATTATGTTTCCTTTCACCAATAACTATAAAGTGGGAAAAGAAAGAATCAGCAAAGTGGCTCCTTTCCGTTCCGAGACATTCGTCAGGGAGACGGGACAGATGGTCGTACTGCGCATGGGCTATACATTCGAGTTCGGACGCAAGCACAAGGCAGGCAACAAGGGGCTGAACAACAGTGATACGGACAGCGGCATCATCAATATGCAGCGATAACCCATTTCCTCTGTGAAGAGGAAGCCCAACGGAGAGTGGCGGAATTATACGTTATTTTGCTTCATGTATGATTAATTACCTGACCGCCACCTCTCCTGCGGGTATCTCTGTTTAGCGGATGATGGTCACCGTACCTTCCTTCACCTTTTTTCTCCTTCACCGGAGCATCGGCGGGAGCATATCCCAGGGCTGCGCAGCCATATACCTTATGGCTCTCGGGTACACCCAGCTTTGTCAAGAAAGCCCGGACATCGGGGTCGTCGCAGGTCTGCCCCAACTGGTTAATCCAGCAGGAACCGATGCCGAGGGACTTGGCTGCAAGGAAAATGTTCTCCAAGGCGCAGGCACAATCCATACCGGCCCACCACTTGTCCGGCTCATTGGAGACAATGACCAACGTGGGGGCATGATAGTAGCAACAATAAGTCTGGGCTGTGTCCACGCTCCCGTGTATGGAGGTCGTCACTCTTGGCAAAGGCACCTTTTGATTTTATCGTTCAGCTCTTCCAGCACCTCCTTATTCTGGATGGCGGTAAAGTGCCACGTCTCCAAATGCATACCACTGGGAGCATAGGTAGCCGCCTCAAGGATAAGGTTCAAATCTTCTGCGGAAACTTGCTGTTCCGTATAGGCACGGACGCTGCGGCGTGCCTTGATGGTTTGTAATGTCTCGTTCATTTGTTTATTTGAGAATTGATAGTTGATAATGCACATCAGTACGTGTTCAGTGGGGCTGTTTCACCGTTTCACCAGCCCAATCTTTACATTCAACTTGAAGTACCAGACGCCGTTCTCGCGCTCCAAGAAGCCGTATTTATCTTTCTCTACGGAACCTTTCTCCAAACGCGTATTCTGATAGAGGAAATCTGCAAAGACCTGCGGACGGGATTTGTGGTAGCAAAGTACCTGCCCGCTGCCGTCCGTCAGGAAGATGCCTTCGACGGCAGAGTCCGTACCGTTATAAATTTTGGCAGGGCGCATGCCGAGGGCAAGTGCCAGCAGGAACTGCTTCATCTTGAACTCGTAGAAGCGGTGCTTGTTTATCAACTCGTCCTTTATCTTCAACGGATTCATCTCCTTGATGCGCTCCGTCAATTCGCTGATGCGGGTGATGCCGTCCAAGTGCATCAAGCGTACCATCTCGGCAAGCATGCGGGGGAAGTGGAGGTCTATCATCAGCAAGTTGCAGCGGAACACGCGGTCGGCAACGTCGGCATACTTCAGCACGCCGCCCAGTCGCTCAATCATCATCATGCGTTCTGCCACTTCCGTAGGAGATTCCGGCAGGGCATTCACCTTGTTCACCGTGGGCACGGCAAACTTGACACCGCTTTGCTCCAGCTTCAGATTCGCCGTGCGCCCTCCGTCCAGCAACGGATTCATCGGGGTAAGACGACAACGGACATTGAAGCCCGTTAGAGGTGCTTCGGGATGCCAGAAGGCAACGGAGAAGTCGGTACGGTCCTCCGTCTTTGCTTCCAGGTCGAAGATATTGACAGCATCCAGGAAAGCTTCCAAGCCTTCAGTCACTTCCACTTCCTCGCCCGAAACGTTCTTCAACAGATGCAGAACCAACTCTGCCGCATCACCAAAGTCTTCGCGGGGGAAACACAGTTCCTCCTTCTCGCCCGGAACAAACGAACCGTCCTTCCCGGTAGTTCCGCTGACAACGCGCACTTCCTGCGCTTCGATATAGTAACGGCGCGTACCGTCATGCTCTTCCCTCTGTATCAAGGCAACAGGCCAGCGCAGGGTTTCGTCTTTTTCAGCTTTCGGTGTACCCGGTGACACGGCTCCATCCGCCAGCAGGCGAAAGAAGGTGTAGAGCTCGCCCAGTTCTCTTTTTGTTGCACTAAATGCCATAAACTTTCTTTTGTTTAAAGGGGGAGTCAGCCTTTCATAAGAAGTGGTACCGTTTCCGCAAAGAAAACAGTCTGTTCCGAAGGACAAAACAACTTGTTCCGTTAAAGGAAACGAACAACTTCCCTATTGAAAGGGGCTCTTATCCCATTTGTTGTATTATTCAAACCTCAATGTTTCTACTTTCTCCAACCGTGCCCGCAACTTCGGCATCATGGACTGGCGGATACGGAGCGTCATGCGGCAGTCCATATCATACGACTGTTCCAGGATTTCCGGCTCCTCCTCCTTCACTACTCGCATCACATCGTTCATGAAAGGATATTCGAAAAGGAAGGTAACCGTCTCATCCACGGTCTTTTCAATAACGGTGGCGGCAGCAATGGCTTCGGCGGCGGCGGCTTTATAGGCTACAATCAGTCCGCTCGTACCCAATTTGATGCCTCCGAAATAACGCACTACGATAATCAATATATCCGTCAGTTCGTTGGAATTGATTTGTCCCAGAATCGGCTTGCCTGCCGTACCCGATGGCTCCCCGTTGTCGTTGGCACGGAAGTCCTTCCGCTCATGGCCCAACATGTAGGCGTAGCACACGTGGCGGGCGTCGTAATATTTCTTCTGGTAAGTTTCCAGATGCGCCTTCACCTCCTCTACTGTACGCACCGGCAGGGCAATAGCAATGAACTTGCTGCGCTTTTCAGTGTAAATGCCCTCGGAAGGGGCAACGATGGTTTTATACGTATCTTCGCTCATGCTGCAAAGATAATGCAAACTGAAGACAGAACTTTCATGCTTGCATGAAAAAGAAATGAAATTTTGTATATACCTTTGCAATTGTACAACTTGTCATCCGAAGCATGACGAAACTATAAAAAAGCGTATTTATGAAAAATGATAGTAATTGCCCTTTGATTCCTTTAAAGGCTGCCTCACCTCGGCAGAAGCCGGAGAAGCTGCCGCCCAAGGGGTACGTGCCGCATGTCCCGAATGCCGGACCATCGTGCTCCCCGTGGCCGACGGTGGAGAAGGCATGCTCGACGTCCTGCTTGCAGCCAGTAACGGAAAACGTATCACCGTCCGTGCCCACGACCCGTTGATGCAACCGTGCGATGCCAGTTACGGCATCTCCGGAGACGGCAATACCGCATTCATAGAGATGGCCGCCATCAGCGGACTGCCTCTGGTTCCTGCCGACAAAAGGAATCCGATGAAAACTACCACCTTCGGAACGGGCGAACTGATACGCGATGCCCTGGAACGGGGATGCCTCCGTTTCGTCATCGGACTTGGAGGGAGCGCCACGAACGATGCCGGTCTGGGAATGCTGCAAGCATTGGGATTCCGTTTCTTCGATAAAGAAGGACACGAAGTGGGAAGCATGAAAAAGGCATCGCCCTATGCGGTGCCCTTCTATCGGCAATCAGCTCCATTGACAGCTCTTCCGCCCATCCCGCACTGAAAAACGACATGTTTCACGGCGGCGTGTGATGTACGCAATCCTTTCTTCGGTCCCAATGGAGCAGCCCACATATTCGCTCCCCAAAAATGGAGCAGACGCAGATATGGTAAAGGAACTGGATGTTGCTATGCAGCATCTTTCAGACGTCATATTCCACACTACCGGCAAAGACGTATCTTGCATCCGGTGCCGGTGCGGCAGGCGGCATGGGCGGCAGTCTCCACGCATTTTTGGATGCACAGTTGAAACCCGGCATAGAGCTTCTTTTGGAAACTCTGGACTTCGCAGAAAAGATTAAGGATGCCGACCTCATCATCACTGGAGAAGGGAAATCGGACCGGCAGACTCTTATGGGGAAAGTGCCTTCGGGCATCTTGCAGGAAGCAAGAAGGCAACATATTCCCGTCATCCTGCTGGCAGGAGCGATAGAGGATGCCGGGATACTGAATGCAGCCGGATTCCCGGGGCGTATTCTCCATTAACCCCCTCTCCCGTCTCTTTGGAGCAGGCCATGCAGCCTGAATTTGCTCAAGAAAATATCCGAAGGACAGTGGAGCAAATTTGCCGGATTTTCTTTTAACTCCCTCTAACTCCTTTAACATACCGATAGCACCAGATACCGACCACGTCGGCAATCAGCCAGCCGATGGGGATGGACCACCAGATGCCCGTCACCCCAATCTCAGGTATCGAAGCAAGCCAGTAAGAAAGAACTACACGGGTGCCCAGCGACAGCACGGTCAGCACAACAGACATGCCCGGCATACGGATGGCCCGGTAGTATCCGTACAGCAAAAACAAGATGCCGATACCACAGTAGAAAGCACCTTCGATGCGTAGGTACGCCACTCCCACCGCAATAATCTCCGTTTCGTCCGGACGGACAAAGATAAGCATCAACGGTTTGGCAAAGATGAAAACCAATACGGACACAAGGAGCGAAAAAACAACAGTCGTGACAAATGCACTGCGAACACCCCGGTGGATACGGTCGTAACGTGCTGCCCCAAAGTTCTGTGCAATGAAGGTGGAAAAGGCGTTCCCAAATTCCTGCACGGGCATATAGGCGAAAGAGTCAATCTTCACAGCTGCCGCAAAAGCTGCCATTACCGCTGTTCCAAAGCTGTTGACAAGCCCCTGTACCATCAGGATTCCCAGATTCATCACCGACTGTTGGATGCAAGTCAGTGTAGAGAAGGAAGCTATTTCCTTCAAGCAAGTACGGTCAAAACACATGTCTTCATGATGCCATCGCAGTTCCGGACGCCTTCTGTAAGTATAAATGATGATGCCCAGAGCAGCTACTCCTTGAGCGAGGACAGTGGCCGAAGCCGCACCCTGAATCCCCCCAATCCAGTTGTAGGATAAAAAACAAGTCGAGCGCTATATTCAGAACGACAGAAACTGCCAGAAACCAAAGCGGAGTGACAGAATCCCCTACTGCACGCAGCAGAGATGCGTAGAAGTTATAGATAAAGGTGAAAACTATACCGCAGAAGATTATCCACAAGTAGCTGCGCATCATGCCGTATATGTCTTGCGGAACCTGCAACAGCCGGAGAATAGGATCGAGCCAGATAAAAACGGCTACATTCAGTATCAGTGTCACGATACCTATCAGTACAAACGAACTGAATATGCTACGACGCAGTGCTACATAGTTTCCGGCGCCATAATGCAGGGAGAATACGGTACCACTGCCCATCGCCAGTCCCAGCAAAACGGATATCAGGAAAACCATCAGTGTGTATGCCGAACCGACCGCCGCCAACGCCCCTGCACCAATGCATTGGCCTACAATGAGCGTATCTGCAATGTTGTAGCATTGCTGGCCAAAAAAGACCCTACCATCATGGGTAGGGTAAAACGTAATAAAGTACCGGTTATGCCTCCTTGAGTGAGGTCTCCTTTCCGTAGCATCCTGCTTTTGCTTTTTAAGAGTTTCATTTCCGGGTACAAAGATACAAAACCCTCCAACAAATCATCTGGACTCGACGAAGAAAGAGGCATGTAATAAAAAAGCAGAGGGTTAACCTCTGCTCTCCATACTGCTTTTTGTCAGGATTCAGAATCTTTACGACCTGACGAACATCTCTCTTGTCTGCATTACCGTAAAGGCCAATCTGTTGTCCGGGTACTGTTCCCTTTTCATGTTCTGCCTGGGACAATGCTACTTTCGGGTCAATATGCCCTGCTTTCTTATCTATATTCATACCTATTGAGTTTTTTGCTAAATTCTTATATGAGAACAAGATAAAAAAGGCAAATTGTTCAGCAGTGTCACGAGATATTTAGTAATTCCACTTCAAATATCAGTGTGGAATACGCCGGAATGGGTCCACTGGTACGTGTACCGTATCCCATGGTGTAAGGGATATATACAATCCAACGACTTCCGGGATGCATTCGTAGCAAGGCAATCTGCCAGCCCTCAATCACTTCATTCAGACGAAAAGCCTCCGGACAATTCCGTTTCCACGAATTATCGAACTCACGCCCATTAATAAGCGTGCCTTTATAATGCACAGATACTACACTGTTGAGACGTGGTGTCGGACCGTCTCTGCCTTCCTCCAATACCCGATAAAGTATGCCGCAAGGCAATTCCTTGATTCCTTCTGCCGTACGCAACTGCTCCAGAAACTGTTCGTTTTGCAATTTATATTCTTCTTTTCTACTCATATTGACTTTTTCAATACTTTACAATAATTTGTGCACTGCTTTCTTGCAGTTCCGCATATCCTTTTCCGTCAGCTCAGGATGCTTCTTAGTACCTCCCCTCTCAATGGTTTTCACAATCTTGAAACCACTCCATTTCAGAATCTCCCTGAAAGCTTTCACCACACCGTGCGTCTGATTATAGAGAATATTGAAAGGATAAGGGGTAGTACAAGTGCTTACCACAATCGCTTTCTTGCCCTTATGAAGCGGAAGGGGCATTCCCCAGGAGTTCTCCCCCATCATACCGTAAACCATACGGTCGAAAAGCACTTTCACTTCTCCCGGCATGTTTCCCCAATAGCAAGGGGCACCGATTATCACTGCATCGGCTTCTTTCATAGACTGCAACACTCTCTGTGCCCCATCCTCGGGCAGACAACACTTCAATGAACTGCGGCACTTCATGCAACCGATGCAGGGATGTACCTGCAACCGCGGAACGTCTATATAAACAGTCTCAGCTCCACAACCTTCAAGTTCCTGCTTCATCAGCTCCAACATTTTCGACATGTTGCCATGACGGCGGGGACTACCGTTAAGAATCAATACCTTCATTGTATACTCTCAAATTTTTCGGCAAAGGTCGGCATTTTCTACATAATAACCTTATTATTCTGTTTTAATCCGAAAAAAACGGGGATGTCTTTTAGTGGAAGACATCCCCGTTTCAGTTTATATCAATTCATTTAGTCCAGTTTATGAATCACCAACCCCGAACGCAACTTCGGCTCAAACCAAGTTGTCTTGGGAGGCATGATGTTGCCCGTATCGGCGATGTCCATCAGCTGCTTCATGGAAACGGGATAGAGGGCCAATGCCACTTTCATCTCACCGCTGTCCACCCGCTTCTTCAACTCTTCCAAACCACGGATGCCACCTACAAAGTCGATACGCTTGTCGGAACGGAGGTCTTTGATGCCAAGCACTTCATCCAGTATCAGATTGGAGGAGATGGTTACATCCAGTACACCAATGGGGTCGTTATCATTATAAGTACCCGGTTTGGCAGTAAGGCTGTACCACTTTCCGTCCAGATAGAGGGAGAAGTTATGCAGTCCGGACGGCTTATAGATGTCCTCACCTTTCTCCTCCACGATGAAATTCTTGCCCACAGCGGCCAGGAACTCTTCGGGAGTCATGCCGTTCAAGTCCTTCACCACCCGGTTATAGTCAATAATAGTCAACTGGTTGGCAGGGAAGCACACGGCCATGAAGTAATTGTACTCTTCGTCACCACGGTGATTGGGGTTTTGCTTGGCTTTCTCTGCACCCACCAAAGCGGCAGCGGCGCTGCGATGATGCCCATCGGCAATGTAGAGGGCGGGCATTTGGGCAAACTCTTGGGTAATGGCATCAATGTCCTCCTGCTTGTCTATAATCCAGAAGGTATGACCAAAACCGTCACCCGGAGCGATAAAGTCGTATACCGGTTTCCCGGCTGTATAACGGGAAATGATGGCATCCAGCGCAGCATTATCGGGATAGGCAAAGAACACGGGTTCAATATTGGCATTGTTCACCCGAACATGTTTCATACGGTCCTCTTCTTTGTCACGACGAGTCAACTCGTGCTTCTTGATAACACCGTTCATATAATCGGGAACATAGGCACCAACAACAAGACCGTACTGTGTCTTGCCGTTCATGGTCTGGGCATAGACGTAATAGTTTTCTTTATCATCTTGCACCAGCCAGCCTTTCTCTTGGAACATACGAAAGTTCTCTGCAGCTTTCCGATAAACACGTTCGTCATGTTCATCCGTACCGACGGGAAAATCTATTTCCGGCTTGATGATATGATATAAGGACTTCTCATTACCTTCCGCTTCTGCACGTGCTTCTGCAGAATTCAATACGTCGTAAGGACGGGACGCTACTTGTTCCACCAAATCCTGAGGGGGACGAATCCCCTTAAAGGGTTTAATTATAGCCATAAGAGAGTGTTTTATATGGATTATTGAGGTTTCTTTTCACGAAATATCTTACCAGATAAATTGCACTACCTAATATCAGTACAATAGATACGCCCTCGCAAAAGCCGAGGGCGAAATCTGACAATTCATTTCTGAATATACTACTTAATGAAAATATACCAGCACCTATTGCTAAATAAAGAACTGAACATTTATAGGTAGTCTTACTATTCATCTCATTTTCTGTTTACGCGGAACTTCTCGCAACCGTCTTTCAGGAAGCCTACAATCTGCTTGGCAGCGGCAATACCTGCGTTGATATTGGCTTCGGCAGTCTGGGCCCCCATCTTTTTCGGTGTAGAGAAATAACGTCCGGCAAACTTGGCTGCAAATGTTTCATTGGCAGCAGGCATAATGTCGGTCATGTATTTCAAGTCGGTACGCTCTTCCATCAGCTGGATAAGCTCGGCTTCATTGATGACTTCCTTACGGGCTGTGTTCACCAGCAGTCCACCTTTCGGCATCTTGTTCACCAATGCATAATTGATGGAATTCTTCGTTTCGGCAGTTGCAGGAATATGCAGGGAAACGACATCACAAGTAGAGTAAAGCTCTTCGGCAGAACCCACAGCCTTCACTCCATCCTTCTCGATTACTTCTTTCGGGCAGAAAGCGTCGAACGCATAAATCTCCATACCGAAGCCTTTGGCAATACGGGCTACGTTGCGACCCACGTTACCATAAGCGTGGATACCCAGTTTCTTGCCCATCAGTTCCGTACCGGGAAGTACCGTTATACATATTACGGACAGCCATCACCATCAAGCCGAAAGCCAACTCGGCCACAGCATTGGAGTTCTGTCCCGGAGTATTCATTACACATACATTGTGGGCAGTAGCTGCTTCCAGGTCCACATTGTCATAACCGGCACCGGCACGCACCACAATCTTCAGTTCCTTGGCGGCATCCAGCACTTCAGCATCAATGATGTCACTGCGGATAATGATAGCGTTGGCATCTTTCACAGCCTCCAGCAGCTTGGCTTTTTTACACCATATTTTTCCAGCAGCACGAGTTCGTAACCTGCTGCTTCTATTTCTCTACGGATACCGTCTACTGCCACTTTGGCAAACGGTTTGTCTGTTGCAACTAATACTTTCATAATTTCCATGTATTAAAAATGACTCACCACAGATGACACAGATTATCACAGAGTTTAATCATAAAAAGCAATCTGTGCAAAATTCTGCGTAATCTGTGGTGAAAAATCAATATTATTAATGAAGTTTGCTCAAATTCCTGCATGCAGTCAATCAAAGCCTGCACGCTTTCCTTCGGCATGGCATTATAGCAGGATGCACGGAATCCACCTACAGAACGGTGTCCCTTGATACCTACCATACCTCTTTCGGTAGCGAACTTCAGGAAGTCAGCTTCCAATTCCTTGTATTCGGGAGCCATCACAAAGCAGATGTTCATGCGTGAACGGTCTTCTTTGGCAGCCGTACCCACAAACATTTTGTTACGGTCAATTTCAGCATACAGCATATCGGCCTTTTCGATGGCACGGCGTTCCATTTCCTTCACGCCACCCTCTGCCTTAATCCAGCGCAATGTCTGCAGGGCTGCATAGATGGGGACAACGGGAGGAGTATTGAACATAGAGCCGCTATCCACATGCGTCTGATAGTTCAGCATGGTCGGGATATAGCGGGATACCTTACCCAGCGCGTCATTCTTCACGATGACGAATGTAACACCGGAAGGAGCCAGATTCTTCTGCGCACCACCATAGATACAGATATATTTGGATACGTCGATGGGACGGGAGAAAAA
>ENA-OQHD01000392-OQHD01000392.1-human-gut-metagenome-genome-assembly--contig:-NODE-392-length-16615-cov-3.470039_pt1 | contig 16615 bp, 24 predicted proteins | sample MGYA00242560_ERZ504711 | MGnify/ENA primary metagenome ERZ504711 (study PRJEB26092, sample SAMD00036198) | human gut metagenome | host: Homo sapiens | study: EMG produced TPA metagenomics assembly of...
TGGGTTTGTAGCTCCCCCTGTTGGACTCGAACCAACGACACTGCGGTTAACAGCCGCATGCTCTACCGACTGAGCTAAGGAGGAATAAATATACTATTTGACTCCCTAGTTTGTGGTGTTGCAGACCTTTGCCTTACCACTTGGCTATGGCGCCATATGACTCCAACGGGAATCGAACCCGTGTTACCGCCGTGAAAGGGCGATGTCTTAACCGCTTGACCATGGAGCCGTATATTTATTTGTCACTGTGTTTTTCACACGACCGAGATTTAATATATCATAGACTCGGTTGTTTGGCAAGTGATTTTTTTTGAATTTTCCGAAAAAAGTTTTTTAGTTTTTTCAGAATTTTTTTTCTTATTTTCTGCGGACAGGAAAAGCTTTACCTGCCTTTTTTCTGTCCGCATCTTGTCCGGTTCATAATCGTAATAACGAATCCATATGTCCCTTACAGAAGTGTATGATATAAAATCAAACGTGTTACATCAGAATCAGATCTTACATGCCCCTGTCGTCATCTTAATTATTAGCGATTGTGATCTATCCTGTCCATATGCTCAATCAGCCGGAATATCTGACTTGTATATCCCCACTCATTGTCATAGAAACAGATGACCTTGAAAAAGTGGGAATTCACTTGAATTCCCTGCCTTGCATCAAAGATCGATGCATGTGAATCTCCGATAAAATCGGAAGATACCACTTCATCCTCTACATAATCCAAAATGCCGGACAAATATGTCTCAGAGGCCTCCCGGACCTTTTTTGCAGATCTCATCATATGATGCCGGCTGCTTTAACGCTACATTCAGATCAACAATTGATACATCTGAAGTTGGAACCCTGTAAGAAATACCACTCATCTTATCCTTTAAAGCCGGAATGACAAGCGAGATTGCTTTTGCGGCTCCCGTTGTAGATGGAATCAGGTTACCAAATGCCGAACGTCCGGTTCTCCAGTCTTTCTGGGAACGGCTGTCCACAACCTTTTGTTTTGCAGTTGCGGCATGAATCGTTGACATCAGCCCATATTCGATTCCATAATTATCTTCCAGAACTTTACAAATTGGTGCGAGACAATTCGTAGTACATGATGCATTCGATACAACCGGCATATCCGATGTATATTTGTCATGGTTGATTCCCATGATAAATGTCGGTGTATCCCCATCTTTTGCCGGTGCTGAGATAATAACTTTCTTCGCACCGCCTTCTAAATGGGCTTTTGCCTTTTCCGTTGTACAGTATGCACCTGTTGCATCAATAATATACTCTGCACCACATGCTCCCCATGGAATCAATGCCGCATCTGATTCTGAAAATACAGGAATCTTCTGTCCTTCAATGATCAGTCCATTCTCATATGTATCCAGTTCTCCCTGAAAACGTCCAAATGTAGAATCATACCGGATCATATACTTCATATAACCCAGGTCTGCATTCCGTACATTGATTCCGCATACTTTAAAAGTGTCTGGTTGATTAATGGCGATACGGAGTGCTACGCGTCCAATACGTCCAAATCCGTTAATGCCGATTGAAATTGCCATGTTACAATTACCTCCTATAAGACATACTTGTCTGCCGGTTATCCTGTTCCGGTCTCTGTTGTTAGAGGGGCACTGTTTTTGGCTCTTTCTGATTCTTTTTGTACTCTGTTGTCAATGTAACATAGGACGCTATAAAATGCAACACATCCAAAAGTAATTAAAATATTAACGATTTTTACATCTGATCGGCTTTCTCGACGAATCCCCGGATGACGTTACATGAATTATGAAGCTGCTCTTTTTCTTTCTCTGTCAGGGAGATTTCCAGAATCTCTTCCACACCGTTTTTCCCGATTACACATGGTACTCCCGCCGGAATACCCTGTTCTCCATATTCTCCTTCAAGGAGAACGGATACCGGAAGGATCCTCTTTTCATCATGCATGACTGCTCTTGTAATATTGCTGAGTACGGCACCGATTCCAAATTCTGTACAGCCTTTTCCTTCTACGATGTGAAATCCACAGACCTTATCCTCCGCACTGATCTTATCAAAATCCATTTTATCCCGGTATTCCGGATGAATGCTCAGGTATTCTTTTACCGGTATTCCGCCAATCTGTATATGTGATACCGGAATGAACTGTGAATCCCCATGCTCACCCATACAATAAGCCTGAATGGAATGACGGCTTACGCCGGTGATCTCAGATAACATTCTGCGGAGTCTTGCTGAATCCAGAGATGTTCCGGTGCTGAATACCTGATTTCTTGGAAGTCCCAGTCTTTTTCTTAAAAAATCAGCAATGATGTCTGCCGGGTTGGAAATGCTGATCAGAATCCCATGGAATCCTGACTCTTTTAACGGTCCTACGATCGTATTCATCATCTTGATCGAATCATCGAACATATCCAGCCTTGTCTGTCCCGGAAGACGGCTCTTTCCGGCCGCCATCACAACGATATGCGCATCCGCACAGTCGCAATAATCTCCGGCTCTCACTGTAAAATCTCTGTCCAGATTAGAGGCCATATCATCAAGATCAAGTGCCTGCATTGCCGCTTTATTCTTATCTATATCAATATATACGATCTCCGTTGCCAGTCCCTGCATCATAAGACTCAGTCCGCAATGAGATCCTACATGTCCTGCTCCGATAATTACAATTTTCCCACTTTTTTACTGCTTTCACTTTTTTCATTCCTCCGTCTTTTCCTGGGTAGTATCAATATGTTATTCATTCTAGCACTATTGGTATTACCTGTAAATAGAGTGCGCTCTGATTTTTTCCTTTTTGGAACCACAAAAAAGCTCCTCAACTTTCGTTGAAGAGCTTTCCGTCTTTTAAAAATCTAGAGAATGGATTTTTTAGAAGCACATTTTTCGGGGTTGAATATTCATTCTTTTGTACTTCTCATACAATATATCACACGAAATTCACTATGAATATAGTTTTAATCGACAGATTTTATTCCATAAATTGTGTGTCACACACAATTATGATAAAATATATCTATACTCTGATCAACATATATCAGGAGGACCACACTTATGGCAATTAAATTACAGTCCCTGTATGAAGCAATTAACAACCAATTTGATGTCATCCTTCATACCAATAGATTTTTATGATAAAGAAGTAACCTGGATCCATACCGTCGAACAGGGTGAATTCTCCCATCTGCTCCACGGTGATGAACTGATCTTTAACTCAGGTCTGAATTTTACCTCTCAGGACTGGCTGAAAGAGTTCTTAAAGTCATTGAAAGACGCACACGCCAGCGGACTGATCATCTCTGTAAAATCACGTCCTGCATTTTCCCAGGAGATTATCGACTATTGCAATGAAATACAGCTTCCGCTGTTCTCCACTTCCTGGGACACTCCGTTCATTGATATCATGCGGATCTTTTCTGAGATTCTGTTAAAAAACGAACACCGCGAGACCAGTCTTGCCGCTGCTTTGAAAAATGCGATCTATTACCCCGAGAATGAAGACTCCTATCTGAATCCTCTGGAAAGCAATGGATTCTTCCGCGACATGAACTATACTGTCCTCATAATCAGCTGCCACACTTATGACAGTGATTCCGGTAATTCTTACCTGGAACAGCTGGAAAAGAAGATCCGTTATTTCATGTCTAAAGGGATCGTATATGAAGAAGGGAAGCATCTGATCGTATTGTTTGCCGGTGAATCTGTAAACGATATATCTCAGAAGCTCTACGATGTCTGTCAGAATAACTCCGATGTCTATGTCGGGATTGGAACTACGGTCTCGCAGCTTACAGACATTCACCGCTCTTACGAGACCGCATTTACCGCCTATCAGCTCACCAAAACTGCTCTCCCGAAGAACTTCCTTGAGTACGATAAGCTTGGTGTATACAAACTTCTGGCCGATATCCACAATCAATCTCTGACAACGGATTTCCTGAACTCCACACTTGGCCCGATTCTTGACTATGACGCTGTGCATCATACCGATTATCTGCATATCCTGGAAGTCTACTTTGATCATGACTGTAGTATCATCCATACCGCAGATGCACTTTATTGTCATAAGAATACGCTGTCGTATAAACTGAATAAGATAAAAGAACTTCTGGATTATGATATCCTGACCAATGAGAACCGGACAAACATCATGCTTTCATTTTTTATACTTTTTAAAGGCTGGCAAAAGCGCAGTATATAAATGATCATCCCCTCAACTTCTGCATGATTTCAAAGACTACGGACCTGAATCTGTGTTATAATTTCAAGTAAAAATATCTAAACAACATAAACGTGGGAGGGATTCATTATGGATCAGAATCGAATCAAACGAAACCAGATGTTAGGCGCAAAGATTGTAAAAGAACTTACAGCCCGCAACATGGAAGCTTATTATACAGACTCCAAAGAAGAGGCTCTGAAGAAAGCATTGGAATTAATCCCGGAAGGAAGCAGCATCTCCTGGGGCGGTTCCATGTCTGTCAATGAGATCGGCTTAAAAGAAGCTGTCTGTCAGGGAAATTATCAGGTATACAACCGCGATACCGCACCGACACCGGAAGATAAGCGCAAGATCGAGCTTGCGGCATATGATTGTGATTACTTCCTGACCAGTGCAAATGCGATCACGGAAGATGGAATTATGATCAACATTGACGGACATTCCAACCGTGTATCCTCTATCGCTGCCGGACCACGGAATGTGTTGATGATCATCGGAATGAATAAAGTTACACACGATGTAGATTCTGCCATGTCCCGTGCAAGAAATGAAGCCGCGCCGATCAACGCACAGCGTTTCGACCTGAGCACTCCTTGTTGCAAAACAGGTGCCTGTTTTGACTGCAAAACACCGGATACGATCTGCTGTCAGATCCTGATCACCAGATATTCCAAGACACCGCAGCGCATCAAAGTCATTCTGGTAAATGAAGATCTTGGATTTTAACATACAGATTTTCTTGACTTCATCTTACGTATTTGTTATACTTAACAGTACGTAAGGCATGGCGCCATAGCCAAGTGGTAAGGCAAAGGTCTGCAACACCTCTATCACCAGTTCAAATCTGGTTGGCGCCTCTGATATAACCTCGGAAACATCATGTTTTCGGGGTTTTTCTATATCTGAAAGGAGTATATATATATGAAATCACTCGTACTGGCAGAAAAACCATCTGTTGCCCGCGATATCGCCCGTGTTCTCGGCTGTCACAAGAACATTTCCGGTGCGATCGAAGGCAGCAATTATATCGTCACCTGGGCACTCGGCCATCTGGTCACTTTGGCCGACCCGGAAGAATATGATAAGAAATTCAAAGCCTGGGATATGTCTTATCTCCCGATGGTTCCAAAGAAATGGGAACTCGTCGTGATCAAACAGACATCCAAACAATACCATAATGTAAAAACACAGCTTTTCCGGAAAGATGTCTCTGAGATCATCATTGCCACCGATGCCGGACGTGAGGGAGAACTGGTTGCCCGCTGGATCCTGGACAAATCCGGCTGTCATAAGCCGATCCGCCGTCTGTGGATCTCCTCTGTTACCGATAAAGCGATCAAAGAAGGGTTTGCCCACTTGAAGGACGGTCGTGCGTACAACGACTTATATCATGCCGCAAGAAGCCGCGCAGAGGCAGACTGGCTGGTCGGGATCAATGCCACCCGTGCATTGACCTGCAAGTATAACGCCCAGCTCTCCTGCGGACGTGTACAGACACCGACACTTGCCATGATCGCACACCGCGAACAGCAGATCCGTTCATTTAAACCGGAAGATTATTATGGACTGCGGTGTACAACTTCTGTTACCGGTGGTTCTGTCGGCACTATGGCTTCTATCGTCACATGGGACATGGCAGCCAAAAGCAAAAAGCGGTTCCCTGCGCTCCCTTTAACAAAGAGCTGATAACCGGCCTTGATGAAAAAAATTAAAGAACCAGACACTTACCGTGACGGATGTGCATACCTCATCCAAGCGGACACCTTCCCCGGGCCTCTATGATCTGACGGAATTACAGCGCGATGCCAATAAGCGCTTTGGCTTCTCCGCAAAGGAGACATTGAATATCATGCAGAGTCTGTACGAACACCACAAAGTCCTCACCTATCCAAGAACAGACTCCCGCTATATCGGTACGGACATTGTGCCAACGATCAAAGAACGCCTGAAAGCCTGCAATATCGGACCTTATAAGAAATATATTCCGGAGCTCTTAAAGAAACCGCTTAAGACAAGCAAAGCCTTCGTAGATGATAAAAAAAGTCAGCGACCATCATGCGATCATCCCGACGGAAGAATATGTCCAGCTGGAACATATGTCGAACAATGAACGCAAGATCTATGATCTGGTCGTACGCCGTTTTATCAGCGTCCTCTATCCGGCATTTGAATATGAGCAGACTACACTGAAAGCTGAAGCCGCAGGTGAAACATTTACTGCAAAAGGAAAGGTCATCAAAGCCGCCGGATGGAAGGCCGTATATGCCGATGCTGCATCTTCCGGTTCCTCCGCTTCACAGTATGATGCTTACCGGGGATTATGAAGATTCTGAAGACTTTTGGAGAAGATTTCCAAAATAATGATATGTACTTAAAGGCTTCAGAGCAGGCACTTCCTGTTCTCCACAAAGGCGACACCCTGACTGTCACACGCACGAATATCACAAACGGTAAGACCAAAGCTCCCGCCCGTTTTACAGAAGCGACACTTCTGTCCGCCATGGAGAATCCGGTACGTTATATGTCTTCTGATGATAATAAGATGGAAAAAAACTCTCGGTGAAACCGGCGGACTCGGAACCGTAGCGACAAGAGCCGATATCATTGAAAAATTGTTCCACTCTTTCCTGCTGGAAAAGAAGGGAAATGAGATTCTTCTGACATCCAAAGGAAAACAGCTTCTGGAATTAGTCCCGGAAGATTTGAAAAAACCGGAGCTTACCGCTTCCTGGGAAATGGAACTTGCCAAGATTGCCAAAGGAGCACACAAAGAACAGGTATTTATCAAAGATATCGAAAGCTACACCAAAGAATTAATTCAGGATATCAAGACTTCCGACGGAACTTTCCGTCACGATAACCTGACTAATACAAAATGCCCGCACTGCGGCAAGCGTATGCTCTCTGTCAAAGGCAAGAACTCCCGCATGCTGGTCTGCCAGGACCGTGAATGCGGCTATCGCGAGACGATCGCACGCACCAGCAATGCAAGATGTCCGAACTGTCACAAGAAGATGGAACTGATCAAAAAGGGGGACAGTGAGACATTTGTATGCTCCTGCGGCTACAAAGAGAAGCTGGAAGCATTCAAGAACCGTCGTGCCAAAGAAGGTGCCGGCGTATCTAAGCGCGATGTCCAGAAATATCTGAAGAAACAGCAGCAGCAAAATGACGAACCGGTGAATAACGCATTTGCACAGGCACTGGCGGGACTTAAGTTAGATAAATAATATGCAAAAAGGAATAACAAACCTTTGCTAATCTGGTTTGTTATTCCTTTTCAGAGAGAGAATAATTATTTCAATTCTACCATATCCATATTGGTTCTATAACATGCTGCTCTTCCAATCTTACCTTTCGTTACATAATTTTCTCTGGCAAGATTCTCTAACACTTGTTTTCTTAAATATGACGAATCACTGACTCCTAGATATTCTGCAATTTCTGATACTTTACGTGCCTGATAATAGCAGAATGATAACACTGCATCATCATATTTTGTTCCATTGGCTACCGGGACATATTCAAGATGTGGAAATTTTATTATCTTCTACTCCTTCTGAATAAGTCAAATCCGGTAACACCAAAGTAAAATGATCTGAGGTTGAATAAATGTATGGTCTGTGAGCTTCATCAACTCCCTGATATTCTTCCATAATTTTATCAAATCCTTTTCCGGCTGCCTCCATGACATTACAACTAACCAGAACAGAGGAAATCAACTCATTTCTACGTTTTGATATAATTCCCGATAAATCATATGTTTTTCCTATTTTCTCTCCCCTGTAAAAACTACCGGGCGAGGATATTTCCAGTCTGTCTTTAAACATATCCACCTGTATCTGCGTTCCGTCCAGGAAATAATCTCTATATGCAATTGCATTTACAATACCTTCAAATAGTGTTCTTTGTGGATATGCGTCTATACTTTTTTCGTACATTATCCAAATTTAATCAGTGAATGATTCATCCGTTGATTAACAAAATCTATCATATAATTAATTGAAGATGTAATATTTCCATTATATCGATTAATTGTTATTATCTTCTCACTGCCTTTATTAAATCCTGAAAATACGGAACATTTAATCTCTGTCCTTTTTTCCCTGATAATCATCCTGAAATAATACTGCCCCATTTGCCAGCATATTATTTTCATCATAGAATCCCATTGATTGAAGTGCTTTTTCTTTTAATTCTTTTCCATTGTTATGTGTCGAATAAAATGTTTTCAAATCCTTAAAGTGGCTTGCTTCATATATTTTATCCGATGTAAGAATATCGTACTGTGCATTTTTACTCTTAATACTCTCGTCTTTAACCATCCCACTATGTCATTTCGATTAAGTCTTGCCTTACATTCAAATTTATCATTTTCTAATTTTATATCCGCTATAATTTCTTCAAGATACATACTATTTACCCCTTATAATTGAATTACTTCAATGCTACTTCAAAGTCACTTCAAAGTCATTTCAAGTTACTTTGAAGTGATATAATAAAAGTATTTTCTTTCAGATTTCAATTTATTCACTCTTCTTCAACTTCCCCTCACGTTAATCACATCCATTGGTGACATGTACTGCAAAGTGCACATAAAAACGGGATAATGTTTTTCCACACTATCCCGTCCTCAATCATATAATTTTCATTTTATTTCATTGTCATTTTCAAGTTCCCATGACCGAATGCTTTCAATCATCAGATCTCCACCAATTGCTGTCATTTCAGTTTTTCTGATCATCATCCACATTATATATATTACAAGGAAAAATTATTCTGATAATCATTGCTGAATATTTCTAATGAAATTTTGTCAGAATAAATATGAATATCCAGATGCTCTTTGCCCATTAAATTCAATGGACATCTTGCGACTCCTTTACTCCAGCCATCGGAATTATTACGGTCAAAATATGCTTCCGCTCTCTTCAGATCAAATAGGATCTCTGTCTTCTTTCCCTGAGACATTCTTAAGTTCAGCCTAATCTTGTCTGCAGTTGATTTTTTCAGATTTATCCGCATTTCCGTTTCATAAACACAGCCACTCCGAAGTTCTTTTTTCTCGTCTTCTTTTATCAGAATGTCCGCTTCTTCCTGCTTATTCTTCCGGAGATCCTGTAATTCTTTTACAGGAATAAACTTTAATGTATTATCTTCTGCTAATACCGCCTCTCTCGGAATGTTAAAGAATCCGCACCAGCCTTCTTGATATGTCGGACCCCAGTCTTTCCAAAATGGCATCCAATCCCATGCATTCGCCCATCCTACCAGAATCCTTCTGCCATCCGGTGCCAGGAATGACTGTGGTGCATAATAATCAAATCCCCAGTCAATTTCCCCTGAAATTGTATAGAAAAATTTTTCCGGGTATCATAGTCAAAATCTCCCACCAGATAAACACTGGTGCGCTCTTTTCCTCCCATCGGAGAGAACATCAACACATATTTATCTCCTACCGGATAAAAACTCCGGGCACTCCCACATATAGCCCCATTCGCCTCTGCTCTCTGCAAGGACATTGACAATTCCCAGTGGAACATATCTGTCGATTTATACAGTCTTGCCTGTGCAAATCCATTTTTGCTTGCTCCACAGACTACATAATAGGTATCATCGTGTTTCCATATTTTCGGATCCCTGAACAGATCTGTTGGAACACCTTCCGGTGCTGTGATCACCGGGTTCCCTTCATATTTTTCAAAGTGGATTCCGTCTTCACTATATGCGATACACTGTGCCTGTTCAAACCCATTTCCATTATTACAGGTTCCTGTATAGATCAGGAATAACTTTCCATCATGTTCAATCGCACTGCCGGAGAAGCAGCCCCCCTTCAAATGATCATCATATACTTCACTTGGTGCAAGCGCTAATGGCAGATACTCCCAATGAATCATATCTGCACTGACAGCATGTCCCCAGTGCATACAGTCCCAAAATCCAGAATATGGATTATATTGATAGAAAAAGTGATACTTTCCTTTAAAATATATCAACCCATTTGGGTCATTGATCCATCCGGTTTCTGCCATAAAATGATAGTCCTGACGAAATTTTCCCTGCTGTACGGTTTCTCTTTTTGCTTCAATTTCTTTCTGGGCTTTTTCTATTCTTTCAATCATCAGTTCTTTTGACATATTGTGCCTCCGATATTATTACTTATATTCTTCACGAAGCTTCTTTGCAAATTCAGTATTAAGCTTTGATTCCCGGCGGGCCTTATTTTCTTTAATTCTGAACTGTTCTTCTCTTGCAGGCTTATACTCTTCCCAGCGTTTTGCCCATGATTCTCTCGCTGCTTTCATTTCTTCTGTTAATTCCGGCATCTGAAGATTGCGTTCTGGAAGTACCGGTACATTTGGAATTCTCTCTTCTACAGGAAGAATCGTAATTGGTTTTGCTGTTGGCAGTGTCTGATACCAGTATGCTGTTGAACTCCAGTCATCTGACAGATGGTTCGCATGTCCATGTTCAATCGTAACTTTCAAATGTTTCTCAAATCTTACTGGATCTGTAATGTGGAAACGATAAGATACCTGGAATCCATCCGTATCACTTTCATGTACAATAGTTCCAAAGAATGGATATGCATTTTTCTGCATTCCCCATGCATGATTGAAATAATCCTCTGTTCCTGTACCATTTAATGACGGGTATTCCTCTCCATCAATGAAGAACATATCATTTCCTTCTCCCCACCAGCTTCCCTGATAGTGTTTTACAGTAAGGTTACATCCTACATAATGTCCCGTTCCTTCTACGTCAAGCACCGTATAGTTATTCTCACCTTTAAAATTGGTTACATTATTAACTTCCGGACAGTTTGTCTGAAGGTCTGGTCCCCAGCCCTGACAAGGATTTTCTCTGTGCCAGCTTGCATGGAAATATGCTGTATTCTCATCCAGTGGCTCTTTATACATTTCATAGTCAATATTGAAATATAAAATAAATGGAAGTTCGTTTTCATTTACAATCTCAATTTTGCTTTTTTATTAAAAGGCATTGGGAAATAGCATGACACAGAACAAGGAGCTCCATATCTTCCTGCTTCTTCTGGTTTCAGCGAAACATTAAATGGCAGCGAAGAAAAATTGCCCGGATAACTGTTACCAATACAGAAGAAATCTCCCAATGGTGCAAGTACACTTGGTGTATCCTGATCATCCCATGTAATCTTGATCAGAACTTTTCTATAATAGAATGGATCATAATCATCCCAGATAACTCCAAGTGCCGGATGAATCTCCATAACCGGAGCTGCTGAAGCATTTAATACCGGATCAAGAATACTTGGTGCTACTACTTTTCTGCAGGAAGAAGTCATCCAGATATGTGTGATACATCCCGGTCCTTCCACTTCTCCAAGAGAGATTGTCTCACCTGCCGGGATTTCCCAATAATCCTGATTCTTACCTCTCTGATCCCAGCTGGCAAGTCTTCCGTTTCTGGCTTTTTTTACAGTTGTCAAATCTTTAAATAATCCTGATACATTGCTCATAATATAAGTCTCCTTTTCTTTTTAGTTAATAATTATCCTTTCACAGCTCCCGCTGTCATACCCTCTACAATATTCTTCTGGAATAATCCATAGAAGATCAGTTCCGGAACAATAATCATAAGACTGGATGCTACAATTCCACCATAATCTACCGTATAATTTCCTTTGAAGAATGAAGCTCCCATAGAAAGTGTATAATCAGATACATCTTTCAGCATTACAGATGCATACGGATATTCATTCCATATGTATAACACGTTAAAAATGACAATTGTTGCAATAACCGGCTTTGCCATTGGCAAAATAACTTTCACCATCAGCTGCCAGATGTTACAGCCATCTATTACAGCCGCTTCGTCAATTTCCGTAGGAAGCTGTTTCAAATATGCTGTCAGAAGAAGCGTATTGAATGAAATCGAACTTGCTGCATATGGAAAAATCAATGCCCATTTTCCTCTCAACCCGAAAAAGATATTAATCTTATATACCGGGAACAATAAAATAAATGGTGAAACAGATAATCCCAAAATCAAAAATCCATACAATAAACTCTTTGCCTTCGGATGCTTAAATTCCATTCTTGCAATTACGAAAGAGCTGCAGAATGTAATAATAAGTTCCAACACAACAGATACTATACATACAACAAAAGTGTTCGCATATAATTGTGGAAAGTTTAATGTTTCCAATGCATGTTTGAAGTTGTCGAGATTAAATGCCTTCGGCATTGCCAATGGATTAGACATGATCTCTGAACTTGATTTGAACGAAAGCAATACCATCCATAAAAATGGAAATACAACAATCGCTGTTATAATGATCATCGCAGCATACATTGCAATTTTCTTTCTTTTCGGTACCATTCCTATTCACCTCTTTCTCTTGTAAGTATTGAATAAATACCTGTGATCACCAGTGAAAGAAGGAATGTAAATGTAGCCAGAGACATTCCATAACCATAATCTCCACTGTTAAATGTCATTGAGTAACTATATGTAACCAACGTCTCAGACAGGTGGTTTGGACCTCCTCCTGTTGTCTGCTGCACAATTTCAAAGATCTTAAACACTCCTGTAATGATCAGAACTGCTACTGTTGAAATCGTTGATTTCATCATTGGAATTGTGACATACATTGTCTTCTGTATAAAGCTTGCACCATCTATTTCAACTGCTTCCAACACCTCTCCCGGTATCATTTTAAGACCTGCAATAAATACCGTTACCAGATATCCTAATTGTTGCCAGAAATAGATAATCGCGATACTATACGGAGACAGTGTATTGCCGCCTATCCAATTTTTGTTTCAAACCAGATGCCCCTATCGCATCCAGAACATTATTGATAATACCAATGTTTGGATCTAATATATAAACCCAGATAATTCCAACAATGATCGGTGCGATAATGGCAGGAGAAAAGATTAATGACTTTGAAAAATCCACTCCTTTTAATTTATTATTCAGTAACAAAGCAATGAGAAAAGATAAAGACAATAACAATACAAATGCCAATATAAACATAATCATTGTGTTCTTTAAGGATATCCAAAACAAACGGTCTTTAAATAATCTCATATAATTTGTCAATCCGTTGAATGTAGCCTTTCCAATTCCAGAATATTTTGTAAAACTATATCCAATTGACATTCCAATAGGAATAATAATAAATACCATATACACAACCAGTGTCGGAATTACCAATCCTATCTTGTATCTCTTTTTACTTAACCAATGCATACGCTCATCCTCTTTATATCCGGGACCACCATGATAAATCTTCATGGCAGTCCCATGCAGTGTCAGCCAATATTAACGTCTGTCTAGTTTGCTGCTGCCGAATCCATATTTTTTAAAGCATCTTTCGGACTGTATGTTCCTTGCATAACACCAAATATTGCATCATACATTGCTTCCTGAACTGCCGGAGTAACTGTCTGGTCCGGAGCTGCTTTTGGTGTTTCCCATCCATTTCCAAGTGCTGTGATCATTGCATTCATTGCATACTGTGAATCTGTTGCTGCAATACCATCATAATTGGTTGCCGGGAAAAATTGGATCCTTCATAAGAAATCTTTGCTGCTTCTTCTCCATAATAATATTTCAAAAATGCATACAAAGCTTCTTTTGCTTTATCATTATCTTTTACCGCTGAACTTACTACCAGCGGAGCTGCCGGAACTTTCATTGCAATATTCTGTTCATAAGAAGAATTCCCCCAAATTTTGGTCCCCACCAGAATCCGATGTGTTCACCGACAATTTTTATCAAATTCTGCACAGTCCCACTGACCTGTTCCGAACATTGCTGCATTTTCCTTCATTAAAGAGCTGTTTTGCGTCAAAATATTCGATTGTTGCCATATTTTCCGGAAATGCTCCGGCATCTGCAAGTCCTTTTATTTTTTCAAAACATGCATTCATATCATCGTTTGAATATTTTGCCTTATCACCAGTATAGGATTTTTCATTATCTTCCATCCATATCTTGAAAAGAATTCATTGAACTCCCACATTGAGTATCCACTGTTCTTACTTCCGATTGCGATTGGTGTAACTCCTGAATTTTTCAGTTTTGCGATCATATCAAGGAATTCGTCATAAGTTGTATCATCTGTTGGATAAGCAATCCCAGCTTTATCAAACAAATCTTTATTATAGAAAAATCCCTGAACATTACTTTGATATGGAAGTCCATACTGTACTTTTCCATCATTGAATGCATCTTCCATACCATCCAGTGCATCATCAATGTCTTTATTTTCTTTCAGGAAATCAGACATATCTAATAAGTATCCGGCCTCATTGTATTCCGGTGCCTCCGCTGAATCTAAATGTACAATTTCCGGAAGACTTCCATCCTGTGCTGCCAGTTTCATAATTTTTTGAATGTGCCTCTGTATCAGCTGCTACGAATTCTACTTTATATTTTCCTTTATTTCTTTGTTAAATCCCTGAACAATATTGTAAGTAACCGTTTCCTGTTTTTTTGGGTTTGCCACATGAATACCAAATTTAATGACGGTTGCCCCGTCCGCATCCGTTTTTGCTTCTTCTGATGACTTACTTCCTCCGCATCCAGCAAGCAGTCCCATCGACATCGCTGCAACTAATACTGCAGATGTAACCTTTTTTAAGCTTTTTTTTTCTTCATAGTTTTTCCTCCCTAAATGAGTAGATGGTTGTTTGTGGAACCCGTTCCATGTTCCTAAAAAAATAATTCCGCATCTTTTCATTTTTTATGGAACCCGTTCCATGTTTGTTCAAAAAAATAAATTCAGCTGTGCACATGACTGATTTGTATAATCTATATATAACTCTTAACTGCTCAGATGTCAACAATTTTTTCGTCATTTCGTTTATTTCATCAAATTTTTAGCACTGTTTTTGTGCATTTTTACTATTCTATTGTTGTTCTCCCCTTTCTCACAGATACTCCTAATGTTACTTTTTCATTTTTATATGTCTTCCCATTAACCAATTCACAAATTAACCTGGCCGCCTCTTTTGCCAGTTCTTTTGTCGGCTGAACGATTGAAGTCACACTTGGTTCTACTATCTGCGTAATATATGTTCCATCATAAGCCACACATTTTACATCCTTCGGAACCTTTTTATGTCTTCGGATAACCTCATTCATACACTCGATTGCAACCAGATCTGTTCCGAATATCCCATCAAATTCCCATTCATCCAGTCTGTCAAACAAATCTTTTACCGCATACTTATAATACTCCAGATCAAATTTATTCCATGCCAGTTCATAATCAAAGCACTCTACTCCCTGTTCCTTCATAATTCTTGCGAATTCAAAATGTCTTTCGTGATATGGCGACTCTACTGCAGTTGAACCTCTGAAATGTACTACTTTTTTTACACCCATTCTTAAGCAGAATTTCCGCCGCCAGTCGTCCGCCCTCCTTATGATCGACTGCAACCACAGGAATATCTTCTCCCAAATAACGGTCAAATGCAACGATTGGTTTTTTTATCTTTTTGTACTCTTCTACATCTAAGGAATGTACACCTGTAATCACACCATCCACGATATGCCTGTTTAACATATCCAGATATTCGAGTTCTGCATTATGTGCCTTATCTGTATTACATAACATGATCTTGAATCCTTCATTATAAAGTTCTGCTTCAATATTATGTACAAGTTCTGCAAAAAAATGGAATTTCTACTGTTGGCACCAGAACGGCAATGATCCCACTCTTTTTATGATACAGATTTCTGGCAAGTTCATTCGGTGTATACTGAAGATTTTTCCATAGCCTCTTCTATTTTTTCACGTGTCTCATCCGATACATATCCACTGTTATTCAGTACTCTTGATACTGTTCCAACACCGACTCCTGCCTTTTGTGCTACATCTTTTATACTTGCCATGTTTACACCCCCTCTCATTTTAACAATTTATTATAACAGAACATTTACACAAGCTCTAGTTTCATTTTTCGCTTTGTTATATCTTTATGTATCTTTAAACGCCCAAATTAGAAATATTACTCTTCTTCACTCTTCTTCAACTTCGAATAATAACTATCCGCAGTATAAAGCGCCACCACCGGATTATGCCCCAGTACACGGTCTTTCGTCACTGCTGTCGTAGTCAGTGCCTCGGAATATTTATAAAACAGACTGTCATGCCCCACACAAAGTCCGACCACAACATTCAGGTCCGTCTTCGCCCTATTCAGAAGCTTTGCCTGCAAAATCGGATTACACATATTCACACCGACACCTTCGCAGCATTCCGGGATGCCGACCGATGTCTTCTTCTGTGTTCCTGCCTTGCAACCGACACCATACACCTCAAAGCCATGTCTGCGCAGGATGTCTGCCAGGATACGGCTTTCTTTCAGTAAGCCGACACAGGTCGCGATCCCGATCTTTTTCGCA
>ENA-OQHD01000393-OQHD01000393.1-human-gut-metagenome-genome-assembly--contig:-NODE-393-length-16608-cov-2.816031_pt1 | contig 16608 bp, 26 predicted proteins | sample MGYA00242560_ERZ504711 | MGnify/ENA primary metagenome ERZ504711 (study PRJEB26092, sample SAMD00036198) | human gut metagenome | host: Homo sapiens | study: EMG produced TPA metagenomics assembly of...
CAAGCCTGGAGCCCCTTCGGCAGCGGCGAGCTGTTCCGTATGCCGGAAATCAGCGGAAATGGCGAAAAAATACGGGAAAGATCCCGGCCAGCTGGCGCTGCGGTGGATATTCCAGCATGGTGTCATCCCTCTTCCCAAGTCGGTGAATCCCGAACGTATTCTTTCCAACACCCAGATTTCGATTTCGAAATTACCCCGGAGGATATGGCCTATATCGACTCCCTCCAGGGCGGCGGATGGTGCGCCGATCCGGACAAGCCGGAATTTTAAAAGCGGTTCCTCACGAACCGGCCGAAAGCCCATGCGTCTGAATTGTACCTTCACAGTTTCACTTCCGCGGGTATTCACCAGCCGGTGCGGAAGCCTGTGCTGCTCAGGGCCTCTGAATTTTTTCAGAGGCCCTTTCATATTCTCTCCTTTTGCCTGCAAATCGCTAAAACGCCGCTATGGAAAAGCCGGTGCTGACCCGGAGCCAGCCGGCGCCTCTGCCGCCGGGGGCAAGGTGTTTTTCCTAAATAAAGAAAAGCAAAAAAATTTTCGACTAATCTGTTAAGATATGATAAGATAAATGTACTTTTTCAGCCGGCGCTGCGCGGAATGTGCCGGCTAAAATTTTTGTTTGAGGTGTAAGTTATGAAAGAAAGAAGCAGCTTCTCAGGCAGGCTGGGATTTGTTCTGGCTGCCGCCGGTTCCGCCGTGGGACTGGGAAACATTTGGCGCTTTCCATATCTTGCCGCAAAGTACGGCGGCGGTATTTTCCTGCTGGTGTATGTCGTGCTGGTGGTAACCTTCGGCTTCAGCCTGATGGTAGCGGAAATCGCCCTGGGCCGCAATACCAGGCTGAGCGCTATCGGCGCTTATAAAAAGCTGAACAAAAATTTGGGTTCCTGGGAATTTTGACCGCCTTGGTCCCGATCATCATTCTACCCTATTACAGCGTAATCGGCGGCTGGGTGACCAAATATTTCGTCACCTTCCTGTCCGGCCATCACATGGAGGCTTCCAGCGACGATTATTTCGGCGGCTTTATCGGACAAACCTTTGAGCCGGTGCTCTGGCTGGCTATTTTCGGCGTCATTACCTTTGTTATCGTCCTCTGCGGCGTAAAGCGCGGCATCGAAACCGCTAACAAGTTTATGATGCCTATTCTGATCGTGCTGTGTGTCGCTGTGTGCGTATATTCCTGCACCCTGCCCGGCGCACTGGAGGGTGTTAAATTCTATCTGATCCCCGATTTCTCCCGGTTCTCCATCAACACGGTGCTGGGCGCTATGGGGCAGATGTTCTACTCCATGTCTCTGGCCATGGGAATTATGATCACCTATGGCTCTTATATGAAAAAAGGAAACTAGTATTGAAAAAATCGGTTTTCCCAAATTGAGATCTTCGATACCGGCGTCGCCCTTCTGGCCGGCCTGATGATCGTTCCCGCAGTGTTCGTTTTCTCCGGCGGCGACCAGTCCGCCATGCAGTCCGGCCCCGGGCTTATGTTTCCAAACTCTGCCCAAGGTATTTGACAGCATGGGCGGCGGCCAGTTCGGCCAGATCGTCGGAGCGCTGTTCTTCCTGCTGGTGCTGTTCGCCGCGCTGACATCTGCCATCTCCCTGATGGAAACCGTGGTATCCATCGTCATCGACAAATTCCATGTCAAGCGTGCGGTCGCCTGCATTATCGTGTTTATCGGCATGATGCTGCTGGCGCTGCCATCCTCCCTGGGCAACGGCGTATGGAGCCATATTCAGATTCTGGGCATGGATTTCCTCACCTTCTTCGACTTCATCAGCAACTCGGTGATTATGCCGATTGTGGCGCTGCTCACCTGCATTTTCATCGGCTATGTGGTCAAGACCCAGCTGGTTGTGGACGAGGTGAAATCCTCCTCCAAGTTCAGCAGGGAAAAGCTGTTCGTGGTGGTTATCAAATATATTGCTCCTAGTTTTTATCGTGGCAATTTTGGTAAGCTCCGTTCTCAGCGGCCTGGGCATCATTACCATCTAAGACCGCCTCTGATTGATAACCCCCCGGCTTGAAGGGCCGGGGGTAATTTTTTGATTTTTTTGTAGAATACCGATTGAAAATCTAATTTTTGTTATGCTACCATTAAATCAATATTTAAAAATTTTTCCGGCCGGCTGACCCATTTAGACAAGCCCGGCTGAGCAAATGAGGGATGTTTATGACCATTGCGCTGCCCGATTTTATCGCTGAGCTGACGCAGAATCCAGCCCTGTTTATTACAGTGCTCCTGACTCTGGGAGTAATCCTGGTTAACGGCTGGACCGACGCTCCCAACGCCATTGCCACCTGCGTCTCCACCAGAAGCATTGGGGGTTCGTCCCGCGATCATTATGGCGGCGGTTTTCAACTTCCTTGGAGTTTTGGTGATGACTGGCCATCAACAAGTCCGTGGCCAAAGTTTTTCATCATATAATCACTGTTCACGCCAGATTTTTTCTGCACTTTTTACCCAAAGTTTCAGATTTCACTTTGCAGTCTAAAAGCCGTTCAATCTCATACCGTGCTGTGCTTCCGATCTTTTTCAGCATACTTCCCTGCTTTCCGATAATAATTCCCTTATGTGAATCCCGTTCGCAGATAATCGTTGCATCAATATGGCATACTTTCTTATTCATCTTCATCTGATCGATCGCCACTGCAATTCCATGCGGAATTTCTTCATTCAGACAATGTAATGCCTTCTCACGGATCAATTCTGCAACAATCTGTCGCTCCGGCTGATCTGTGACCGTATCTTCATCATAAAACTGCGGACCGTACGGCAGATAATTCAAAATGACTTTTTACAAGCTCATCCGTATTATCTCCTGTCCTTGCAGAAACCGGAACGATCTCTGCAAAATCGTATTCCTTTTCTATACGTATCAATAAAAGCCAGAATTTCTTCTCTTTTTACCATATCGATCTTATTGATAACAAGAATAACCGGCGTCTTTACCTTCTTCAACTGCTCAATGATATGCTTTTCTCCCGCTCCGATAAAGTTAGATGGTTCAACAAGCCAAAGCACTACATCTACTTCATTTAAAGAACGCTCTGCAATATTCACCATATATTCGCCCAGTTTATTTTTTGCCTTATGGATTCCCGGAGTGTCCACAAACACAATCTGCCCCTCCTCCGTTGTAAGCACTGTCTGGATGCGGTTTCTTGTCGTCTGCGGTTTATTTGACGTAATTGCGATCTTCTGTCCGATCAGATGGTTCATCAAGGTTGACTTTCCCACATTCGGTCTTCCGATCAAAGTTACAAATCCTGACTTAAAGTTTTCTTTCATCTCTGCTCCTTCTTTTTTTTCATCCCAGTATTTTAAAGTGTCCTGATCTCTCCAAACATTTCCTTCGCTTCTTCGATCTTCTCCTCGCTTCCGATCACACACAATTCTCCGGCTGCCAGTACCGCCTCCAGTACGGTTGCCAGTCCACGGATATCCTCCTGCTGTGCATCCAGGATCTGTTCTCTTTCCCTGCGGATCATCTCTTCTGTAATCCGGTTCATATACAGATTCAGTGAGCGGCTGCCCTTTGCCGCCGGATTCATCGGACGGTCTAAATTACTGATCGTACCAATAATGAACTTATTCATATCTCTGTCATCTATATCAAAATTCTTCAGATAATCTACGACTCCCTCGTAAATTTCCATCGTCTTTTCAAGATTCGGATCTCTGTAAGAAACTAAATACCCCTCTCCGATCCGGTTAAAGCCGCTCATACAGCCATACGCTCCTCCTTTTACACGTACATTCTGCCACAGATAATCATAACTTAAAATGACTTTCAGAATCTGCAATGCACCCGTATATTCTGCTCCACCATCAATAAAGTTACCGGTCCTTGCCACATACTGGACTTTGGAGGAAGTTCTGAAACCCTCATTTCTCTTCTTACAGTGGATGATGCACTGTCCGTGGCTCTCTTTTTCTCCCGTATGAAGTGAATCTGCAAACTGTGGCACTGCTTTTTCCAGTACTGCAAGTCCCTCCTGTGCGGAAGTATAACTGAGCATAAGATTCTCTTTTCTGAAAATACGTCCTGCGATCGTTTTTCAAAATTTTCGATCAACAGTTCTTTTCTTTCTTCAAAATTCTCTTCCAGATCTTTTACAACTTCATAAAATCCAATTCCACTGGTAATATCCCTGAATCTTGCGATCGGAGAAGTGTAGGAAAGTGAACGCAGTACTGCTGTCGTATGTCCGGCTGAAAGGAAAGAAGTCTGAAGTCTTGTCTTCAGCATGGATAAAATTTCTTTCAGACGCTTTTCATCTCCCAGCTTCGACTCCATCAGGATCTCACGCATCATGGCAAAAAGTACATCCAGCTTCGGATCAAGTGCTTTTCCTTTGATTTCAAACGTTGCACGGAACTCTTTTTCTTTCACTTTTGTCACATCTGTATACAGCTCCAGTGAAGTTCCGATTCCACCGGTATGCACATTGATCTCATTGAAAAGTTCTCCGTATCCATAATGTTCTGTATCAATGATGCCGAGAACACTCTGCAGGATTCCTGCATATGGAAGCAGTTCTTCTTCGATTTCCGAAAGATCGAACAGAGCTGTCACATATCCGATCCCATTCGTCTCCACATCGTGATAAAGCAATTTCACTCCGTCTGTCTGACGCTCTTCATTATAAATTGGTGCAATCTCCCTTGAAATATCTTCCCGTCCGAGAACCGGTATCTTTGCAAGATCTTCCGGTGCAGACTCTTCTTCCTGATACGCTTCCAGCTCCTTCGTTGCTTTTACAAGAGCCGCGATTTCTTCTGCTGAAAGGCCCTCTTTATACGCCTGCAGACGATCTGCCAGTTCCTTATCCATACGTGCCGTCATCCCCTGTTCCGGTCTGATGATCACGATTGAACCATGCGGATTGTCTAAAATGTATTCACGGATCAGATCTTCAAAATATCCTGTCTCAACCTGCTCTTTCAGGAACTCAAAGGTCGGGATTGCTTTCATATGGATAAAATGGCTTTTCTTCATCATATAACCAACTGTCAAATAACTGGAGTCCATACATCAGTCCCCGCGGATAACTTCCGAAATCTGCCTCCCGGAAACGGAATTCATGATAATTAATTCCCGCCCGGAGTGCCTTTTTCATCGATTCCTTCTTCAGCAATTTTTTACTCAGTGTATCCTCAATCGTACTGATAAATGCCTCTTTCTGCTCCACGTTGGCATTCTTTGCAACAATGGAGAATACCGGCTGATAAATTCCACTGTCAAAAGGAACCGGATACATCCTTTCCGATTCCTGCATCGATCAGGGCTTTCTTAAGCGGTGCTCCCGGTGCAGACAGCAGTGCATAATCCAGAATCTCAAATGCCAGATATAATTTCTCATCCAGTGACGTTCCCACTACTTTATTATACGAAAGATAAGTATTATCTTCTTCACTTTCTTCACTCGTAATCGAATAATTCTGAACTACTTCTCTCATCTCAGTAAATGGCTTTTGCAGATGGATCTCTGAATCAACCGGTTCATTTTCAAAGTGAGAAAGATATTTTCATCCAGCCATCTCAGTTTCTCTTCCATATCCATATCGCCATACAGATAAATATAACTGTTGGATGGGTGGTAATACTTTCTGTGGAAGTCCAAAAACTGCTCATAAGTCAACTGTGGGATCACCTCAGGATCTCCACCTGAATCAACTGCATAAGTCGTATCCGTAAAAAGCGAACTCTGGATCTCGCGGTCCAGCACACCTTCCGGTGAAGAGTACGCTCCTTTCATCTCGTTATATACAACTCCGCTGATCGTCAGTTCCCCATCCGGATCATCCAGTTTATAGCTCCAGCCTTCCTGGCGGAAAGTCTTATCCTGCTTGTAGATATCCGGATAAAATACCGCATCCATATACACATGCATCAGATTCTGAAAATCCTTATCATTGCAGCTTGCAACCGGATAAACCGTCTTGTCAGGATACGTCATTGCGTTCAGAAATGTATTCAAAGATCCCTTTACCAGCTCGACAAAAGGATCTTTCACCGGAAATTCTCTCGATCCGCACAGAACTGAATGTTCCATAATATGCGGAACTCCCGTGCTGTCGGACGGAGGCGTACGGAAACCGATCGTAAAGACCTATTTTCCATCATCATTCTCCATCAGAAGTACTCTCGCACCACTCTTTTTGATGCTTCAGAAGCGTTCCTTTGGACTTCAAATCAGATAAATCTTCCTGCTGAAGTACTTCATATGCTGTCAGATCATATATGCCCATCTTTTTCTCTCCTCGTTCTTTTTTTGCTGTTATGTGAAAACTTCTGTTATGTGAAATACATAGAATGCCAGAAATCCTATCACTGTTCAATATTCCTAGTATATCCGATTTTCATGACAAATACAAGAAAAGCCACACGTATATCAGGCATCGGGATACAAAAATGGACCGGTAAACTGCCCCGATCCTTTATACCTTCTGAACATTTTCAGTATTTCATTTTATATATTCTTTTACGAAATCAACAACGTCTAAATTCTTTTCTTTATATTGTCATCTTTTTCCATCTCATCTATTGTCATCCAGTAATAATGCCTTCCACTTATTTCAAAATTATCTTTTCTAAATTCATCAGGAATATTATTAAAATACATCTCATATAACCTGTGATTATAAACTCTCGTCTCCTGATGGCTGACAGAGTATTTCTCCTGTACCCTTGATGTTACGTAATTACACGTTATATCGCCACTATTCAAATTCAGATCAACTGACACCTGTTCCTTCAACGCTGCTTCATTATTTCCATTCTGAGTTTTATAATTTAAAAAGTAATTTGCAATCCCATCTTTCATCATAGTATACAAGATAACGCTTTTCTTCACCCACTTGATTTTTTATTGCAATAAGAGAATGATTATGCTGAATCATATTCAAATGCTCAATATCCTGCAGCAGTACTTCATGATCATACTTATTTTTTCACCATTTCTGAAACATCTTTCACAATTTTCAGGCAATAAACAATTCCAATCATACAAAAGATCGTCTTTAAAGCGATTCCTGCTCCACGAATCCCCAGTAAATCATCATAACTGGCTGTAAAAACTGAAAGTAAAAAAGAAATTCCAGCAATAATTGTATCAATAGTTACTTTATTTCCTATAAGATCTCTTTTCTTTTCTAAGAGTAGTGCCAACTCTTTTTCATCTATCAATAATCTCATAATCTGCTATTTTCTTCCCTCACTTTCATTTTCAATATGAAACAGTTTAACATATCCCCAACAACCGCACAAGTATTCTTTGCGTGCTTTTATCTTCACACAAAATATTGTTTCTTACTCAACTCTCTCGTTCAAATCCGTTGTCTCCGTAACAGGAATACACCAATCCATCTTGACAAAATCCGAAATCAGATATACAATCAGCCATACTAACCCGATTTCGGATATACACTGAACCATTTTTGCAGATTTACAATTTTTTGACTGGAGGTATCTCATGACTATACAAAAGACTCTGCAAAAGGACTCCGTCCTCATCGGACAACTGGAACTCTATAACCGGCTTTGGAAAGAACAGGATGATATCTGGCAGAAAGCTGCCCGCAAATCCGGTCTTCCACGCACTTCTTACTGGATTTTATATACGATTGTCGTAACTGCACCGGCACCGCTGAGTCAGGCAGATCTTTGTGAAAAATGGTTTTTACCACGTCAGACCGTAAATTCAGCCGTGAAAAAACTGGTTTCCGATGGACTGGTCTCACTTTTCACGCAAAAAGGATCTGGAAATATCAAATACCTCCGGCTCACACCAAAGGGAGAAGAACTTGCCGCAGCTTATGTTGCCCCACTGGTACAGGCAGACATCCACTCTTTTTCTGCTTTTTCAGCGGAGGAACGCAGCCTTCTCCTGAAGCTCATGCAGCAACAGCTCACCTCATTAAAGGAGTATTCTGAACAATTATGGAACTGAAACTTTCTGAACATTTTACTTATAAAAAACTGATCCTCTATGTCCTCCCCTGCGTTGCCATGATGATCCTGACTTCTGTTTACGGTATTGTTGACGGATTCTTCGTATCAAATTATGCCGGCAAGAATGCATTTGCAGCAGTAAATCTGATCATGCCTGTCCTGATGGGTGTTTCTTCTCTGGGATTTATGATCGGAACAGGTGGCAGTGCATTGGTAGCCTTTTATCTTGGTCTGAAAAAATCCTAAAAAAACGCAAATGAAGTCTTTTCCATGCTCATAGAACTTATTCTTCTCGGGGGCATCCATCATCGCTTTTTTTGGGGCCTTTATCTTTATGCCGCAGATCGTTTCTCTGCTTGGTGCAAGCGATCTGATCCGGGGAAGATGCAATCCTGTATGGACGGATTCTTCTTCTTTCTGAACCATTTTTTTATGCTTCAGAACAGTTTCCAGAGTTTCCTCGCCACTGCCGGGAAACAAAAAATCTCGGACTTCGGATCTCGATCCTTGCAGGACTCACCAATGTTATACTCGACTTTACACTGGTCGGGATCTTAAAAGTTTTGGAAATTACCGGTGCTGCAGTTGCCAAACCTGTGCCAGCGAATTTTGTCGGAGGCTTTATCCCACTGATCTATTTTCTGCATAAAAAATGAACAGCGGACTGCTTCTGCGTCCCGCTGCCTTTGACTGGAAAAGTATCCGCAAGCCTGTGGAAATGGATCTTCGGAAATGTTATCCAACCTGTCCACCTCCCTGGTATCGGTGATCTATAACTTCCAACTGATGCGTGCTGCTGCCGAAAATGGAATCGCTGCCTACGGAGTGGTCATGTATGCCTCTTTTATCGCAACTTCCATCTACCTTGGATATGCTATCGGGATCAATCCCATCGTCGGATATCATTACGGGGCAGATAATAAGTCTGAACTCCATAATCTGCTGACAAAGAGTCTGCGGATCACAGGAGTCACTGCACTTTCCATTACACTGCTTTCCGAACTGCTGGCTCTTCCGATCGCCCGTCTGTTCGTAGGATATGATCTTGTTCTGTGCGAAATGACACGGACCGGCTTTATGCTTTATGCAATTTCCTATCTGTTCAGCGGATTTAATATTTTCGGATCAGCATTTTTCACCGGACTGAATAATGGGAAAATTTCTGCGATCATTTCCACCCTACGTACTTTGGTGATCCAGACACTCGCACTGCTGATCCTCCCGATATTTTTCGGTCTCAACGGTATCTGGTGTGCAATTACGGCAGCAGAACTTCTCACGCTGATCGTAACCGGCTCTTTCCTGCTTCAGGAAAAGAAAAATGTATCATTATTAAGCTTTCTTATTACCAACCTTTCCAGAAAAAGGAGTCCTGCACCGATTCCTTTTCCCAGTGCCAGCATCAGAATAAAGACTACTGCATACCGGACGATCCTGGCACGTCTCATAAAGATTGGAAATACATTCAGGATTTCTGCAAGTGCCATCGACCAGCAGCCGACAAAAATCCCGGCAAATAGTCCGAAAATGCCAACAGCACGGACTGTCCGGGAATTCCAATCCGAAAGATCTGAAAGACATTTCCAAGGATTGCCCCGGCTGAAACCGCATCCTCATAAAGCAGGATGTGGTTTGCAGTATGGGTGCGGTCTGCCAAAATCCGAAATCACCCCGAGTTCTACAATAAAAGAAAATAAGCCTCCTGCCACGACAACGCCTGCACTCATCCCCAGAATACCGAGAAAAATCTGCCCTGCCCACATCATTTTCCTCCTCCATTTTCCAGGTCAATTTCATTCTTTCTTCTCGCAGCATCTTCCACCAGCGTCGTCTGAATATCATTCTCATACAGACGCATCTGTACTTCCATGGGCGTAGGATCTACCGTAAACCGTTTTTTCCCGAAATGATTAAAGAAAATAAGGATTCCAACTACCAGTCCGACGGAATACATGATCTCCAGGATCGTAAAGCCATTCGATTCTTTTCCTATAACCAGTTCATAGATCTGTCCGAACAGTTTCGATACATCCACATCATTGTTAAATGCCATGATTGAAAATGCTGATCCGCAAAAAATAATGACTGTTACCACTGCGGTTTTCAGAAGATGCCAGATCATTGGTGGTGTCTTCTGATTTTCATATGTTACGATCACGTCACTCTCTCCAAGATTCTGTATTTCTACTTTCGGATACCGCTCATGGATGAGGTCTATGATTTTTAAAAGAGAGATTACAAAACGCTGTTCCTTTTCTTCTCGGATCCTGAGAATTTTCAAAACCCGGATTTTGGACTGCAGCAGCTTATCTGCACATTCAATTTCCAGAATATCTCCCAGTGTCACATCCCGCTTTGTCACTTCTACATTCCGGTCACCTTTCAGATAAACGGTCACAGATTCAGATGCCATATCCGGTCACCCCATTCCACGTTTGTACTGATTGCAATTCTTCTGATCGTAACTCTCCTGACTCCATCTGCTCTGCCCGAATTAAAAACTCCTTCTTCATCCGGTTCCTTTGCTGCAGTCGTATAATATAAAAGTCCGATCACCACTGCGGCCAGAACCAGTATCAGCAGACAGATCCATACTTTTCCATGTCCATTTTCCATTTTGCTCACCATACCTTTCCGTCTTTTTCTATGGTAGTATTCCATTGCCGGTGGAAAGATATACCTGGCAACTCGTATTTCTGATTTTCTTATTCCTGATTTTCGTATTTGCTATTTTCTTATTTGTGATCTACTTATCTGCGATTTTCTTTCTCCTTGATTTTTTTGCGGCCAATTGTTCATCAATCAGATCATTCATCCGTTCTGCCTGCTGAATACTAAAATAGAAAGATTAACAAAAGACTTATCTTTCATCAAACAGGAGTTCTTCTTATATTTTCTCTTTTGGATTTATAACCGGCTCACATCTGCTTTCTCATCCGCTCCAGTATTTTCTTTTCCATTCTCGACACCTGAACCTGTGAAATCCCCAGAATCTCCCCCACTGCTGCCTGTGTCTTTTCCTGAAAATACCTCAGATAGATCAACTGTCGTTCCTCCTTGTCCAGTCCGTCTAAAATCTGAGACAGCATCATCCGGTTCAGAAGATGTTCTTCCGGTCTGCTTTTTTCTTCCAGCCTGTCCAGAATGCTCAGTTGCGAATCTCCCTCCTGATGGATCGGCCTGTAGATCGACTCTACCTCCGTTGCCGCCTCCATTGCCTGGACAAGTTCTTCTTTTTCCGTCCCAAGCGATGTCGCCAGTTCCTCCACCGTTGGTTCTCTTCCCATCCGCTCAGTCAGTTCTTCCTTTTTCTTTCCGCATTTATACGAAAGTTTCTTTAAAGAACGACTCACCTTTTATCATTCCGTCATCCCTTAAAAACCGGCGGATCTCTCCTGATATCATAGGTACTGCATACGTCGAAAACTGAACATCATAAGAAAGATCAAATTTATCGATCGCTTTTAACAGTCCGATGCTCCCGATCTGAAATAAATCTTCCGGCTCTGCACCTCTCCCATAAAATCTCTTTACCACACACCACACCAAACCTACATTTTCTTTTACCAGTTGTTCTCTCGCTTCTTTATCCCCATGGTGAGATTTTCTGATCAGAGAGATTGTGTGGTCCATAGTTCCCGTCCTTTTCCGATGATCATTTTCATCCTGACGCACGTTCCGTTTTTCCGGTTCCGATTCTACTTTCACCTCATCCATAAATGCTTCCATAACGCAAATCCCATCCCGGAACGATCTTCTTCCGGTTTTGTCGTATACATAGGCTGCATCGCCTCTTCAACATTCAGGATTCCTTTTCCTTTGTCTGATACTTCCATAAAAAATTGATTTTCCGAGATCCGGCAGAAAATACGGATCTTTCCCTGCCGCTTTTCATATCCGTGAATGATGGCATTGGTCACTGCCTCCGAAACTGCCGTCTTTACATCCGCAACTTCCTCCACCGTCGGATTCAGCTGCGCCAGAAACGCCGCCGCAGACACCCGCGCAAAACTCTCATTGCAGGGACGGCTCTCAAATTCCAGCGTCATCGTATTCCACCGCATCTTCTCTTCTGTTTTCATCCTTTCTCGCATCATCCCATTCCCCTTTCTGCCCACTCCCCGTCCAAAACCTACTTCCACGTCTTCTCCTCTTCCACCTCAATCACCCGCGTCACCCCCGACATCACCAGAATCCTCCGCATCCGCTCTCCCACATGCACCGCTCTCACCTTCCCGCCCAATCAGCTCCATCTCCCGAAACCTCCCCCATCACCAGTCCAAATCCCCGAACTGTCCATAAACACCGTCTTCCGAAAATCAAACACCACCTCCCTCACATTCCTCTCCACCCAAAATCTCCCCCGCCTCCTCCCGAAGCCGGTCAGCCACAAAAATGATCCACCTCTTCCGGAAGCCGAATCGTCATCACCGCATCCTTCACCCAAACACGATTATCCATTTCCTATCCTCCCTCTTTCCTGTCATAAAATAAAAAACACAAAAGAATTTTTCGCCGTAAAGCGAATTTCATCTTTTGTGTTTTATCTTCTCACTTTTATACATTTTTTGCCCTTCGTCCCACGCACCCTCCGCGTAGTCAGTGGTATCAGCCCGACGAAACAGCGCCGCATCTCCTGCGGCATTCTGCCCCGTGGGCGTCCGTCCTCACTATTCCTCCGTCTTCACAGTTCCCCCCCAGCGCCTCAATCTGCTGCTCGGCCTTAGTAGCCTTCTGGGTTCCCGGGAACTTATCGATGATCTCCTGGAACACCGAAATCGCATTATCGGTATCCCCACTCAGCCGATACGCATGCGCCAGATAGTTAAGCACCGTATAGTCACTGTCGTTGATATTCTTAGCCTTCGAAAGCTTATCAATCGCCTCAGTGTAATTCGCATCGTCAAATGCATTCACACCCGACTGCGAAAGCTCCTGGAACATAGACGACTGCATGCTCTTGTAAATAGTGTCATACACAGCCTTTGCGTCCACAGAAAGCACCTCCGGGTTGACCTCGGTCAGTGCGTTTGTTGCGTTGCTCGTGTTGCCCTGCTGCTGCGCTTCCACAGCCTTTAAAAGGTTCTCGTAGGAAGCCGCCGTATCCTGTGCCGTCTGGATCTGCTGCTGCGCAGAAGCCGTCGTTTCGTTCAGAGAATCCACCTGGCTCTGGAGCTGGTTCAGCTGGGCCTCCTGGCTCGCCATCTTGCCGCTGTATTCCACAACCTTCTCGTCCGCCTGCCGGTTAATTCGCTGCGTATTCGCAGGCCCGATCAGGAACCACACAACCAGTGCGCCAAGCACCAGCCCAATACCGATATTCAGCATCGTTGCCGCTGTAGACGTCTCGCGGAACGTCGGCGGAATAATCACCGTATCCCCGCTTACCACACGCTCACGCTCGTCCTCGCGCTGCTCCTCCGTGCGCTCCCTGCGGCCGAACCGCCGCGGCTCCAGCGACGTCTGCGTACCCGTCTGGAAATCAACCTCCTTCAGGAAACGAAGCGTCGTCGAGTTCGTCTTGTCAATTTTCGCCGCCTTTTTCAGAATCTTCCGCGCTTTCTCATACTCACCCTTGTGAATATAAATCAGCGCCAGCAGATGATATCCCTTGATCAGCTTCGGATTCTGGTTCAGAATCTTGCGCAGCTGGATCGCAGCCACATCCTCATTGTTCTCGCGGCAGCATTTCAGCGCACTGTTGTATTTCTTGATCGTCTGATTGATCATATCCAGCTTCGCCTGCTCCGCCTGCAGCGTCGCAATATACTCCGTCGCCACATTATTCTCCGGCATAATATTCTTGCTGATGATCCACTCACTTAACGCCGCAACCGCTTCACCCGTCTCAAAATAGACAAGGCCTAACAAGTTCCGCGCATGGATATTGTATTTGTTAAACTTCAGGCTCCGCCGCAGCATATCGATCGCTCCGGAAAGATCCCGGATCTCCGCCTTGTCGAGGCCCAGATTGTAGTACATATTCGAAAGAGAAAAACATTTTCTCTGTACTCTCAGGTTAAAACCACAGTTGGGACAGATCTCCATTCCGACGTCCACAACCGATTTACAATTCATACAGTTCATTCCGGCACCTTACTCTTCCTTTTCCGCTTCTGTCTCGTTTTCCTGTTCCGGCTTGTCGTTTTTCATCATTTCTTTCAAAATGTCGATCACATCCGTCAGATCACGGCTGTAAATCGCATCCTCCACCTCATCCACATCGAGACACGGTTTAAACTTCTTCAGTTCTTCTTCGTAATTTAACATAAACAAAAAGTTCCTTCCTGTATTCACTAACCATTCCGCTTTGCAAGATATGCTTTCAGTTCGCCCGCCAGATACAGAGAACCCACGCAGAACAGCATGCCGCTGCCCTTCTTTTCCAGTGCCTTCTCATACGCTGCCCCGATCTCCGGTTCCGCGCAGACATCCGTGCATCCTGCTTTTCTGAAGTCCTCTGCAAGCACTTCCGCCGGTACGACGCGGCTTCCGTCGATCTGCGTTGCAACAACATGGGACGGATGGATGCCCTCGCAGATTTCACCGATCATCTCATGATAGTGCTTGTCTGCAACTGCCGTGAACAGAATCGTGATCTCGTTTTCTTTCGCAAAATAGCCTGCCGTGCTGACAAACTGTGCAATGCCGTCCTCGTTGTGCGCGCCGTCGATGATGACGCCCGGCGCAGCCATTTCCATACGGCACGGCCATTTGATCTTCGAAAGGCCTTCCGCAAGCACGTTCTTAGGAATGTCGTGCACGTCCTGCAGAATATGCATCGTGTAGAACGCAAGGCTTGCATTCATCATCTGGTATTTTGCCACGTACGGAATCGCAAGCTCTGCTTTTTCGCCGCCTGGGTATGCAAAGGTAAAGGTGATGCCCTCGCGGCTCTGTGTTTTCATCTCATAGAACGACGGCTCCATCGGCCATGCCGGGCTTCCCATCTCTTTCGCCTTTGCGGCAATGACAGAAGCCGGACCTGGCTGGCTGGCGTCGTAGATTACCGGGACACCGGCTTTGATGATGCCGGCTTTCTCTCCCGCAATCGCCTCGAGGGTGTCGCCGAGATACTCGGTGTGGTCGCGGCTGATGGACGTGATGATGCATGCCAGCGGCTTTTCGACCACATTTGTCGCATCCAGCCGTCCGCCAAGGCCGGTCTCCATGACCAGGTATTCCACGCCGGCTTCTTTGAAAATCAGCATTCCCATCAGGAACAGCGTCTCAAAATAGCTCGGATGGCCTTCGCCCTCCGCCTCGTATTCTTTGGCTGCTTTTTCCACTTTGAGAAATGCGTCGAGAAACTGCTCATCCGACACATCTTCCCCGTTGATCTGGAACCGCTCGTTGATGCGTACAAGGTGCGGGGAGGTAAAAAGTCCTGTCTTTTTGCCGCCTGCAAGCAGCATCGCATTCAAGTACGCGCAGACGCTTCCCTTTCCGTTCGTGCCCGCCACATGGATAATTTTGATCCCTTCCTGCGGATTCCCAAGGCGCGAAAGAAGCTCCCTCGTATGTTCCGGCGGATGCTTCACCGTAAATTTCGGTATTGTTTCGATATAATCAACTGCTTCTGTATAATTCACTTTATTTCACCATTCTTCAGTATTTTAGGGCTGCTTTCAAACCCTAGTATCATTATAATCGAGTGACCGGATATGTCCATAGCAATTTTCAAAATTTTGTCCCGACTTTTCGACTTTCCCCGTAAAAAGATACAGTGGGACGTCAAAAATCCGCCCCACTGTATGATCTTTCGGACACTCTTTTTAATTCTGCAGACCGCCGTCTTCGGCCGGTTTATCGCTGTTTTCTGTTTTTGACGGCTCAATCTTGTCGCCTTCGCCCTCCGGCGCACCGGACGGCGCTGCCGTCAGTTCATCCTGCGGCGCAGTGCTCGTATTGGCATTTTCCTGCGTCACATCCGTTTTCGTGCTGTCCGGGTTCGGCGTCGGTGTCGGTGTAGATACCGGTTTTGGTTCTTCATACGTCTTCGGTTCTGTCCTTGTCAGCACCTTTTTCGTCGAGCTGTTGCTCTGCTGCGCGATTGTAATCTGATCACCATCTTCCAGGGTCAGACTATGCACCATCAGAATCGACGGGCTGACATAAACGGTATCCTGTATCTCCTCGTTGACTTCCACACGGCTCGACGCCGTAAAGTTTTCTCCGTAAAAATACCAGGTATCTTCTCCGGATTTTTCGATTCGTTCCAGCGTTACCGGCAGAACACCCATCTGCAGCTGCACACGCTCATACGGTGTCTCTCCGTCTTCTCCGTAAACGTACCGTTTTCCATACAGCATATCATACTGCAGCACCTCGAGATCCACCTGATAATTCTTCGTATTCCGTCTCGTCTGATGATACCGGAAAATGGTTCCGTCATGAATTCCCACACGGTTCATAACCTCTGCTGCAATCTGGTAGGAAGCAATGTTTTCCTGTTTTCTTTTCAGTCCCATATTATCCCAGATTACGTATTCGGTCTGATACAGATAGCGGTTCTCCAGATCTTCTACTTTCAGTCCCATCGTTGGCAGATGGTCCCCGTACATCACAAGTACCACCGGCTCCGGATAATCCGCAAGCTTTGTCGTCAGCTCTTTGACAAATATGTCATCTCATGAATCTGATTTA
>ENA-OQHD01000394-OQHD01000394.1-human-gut-metagenome-genome-assembly--contig:-NODE-394-length-16568-cov-4.227723_pt1 | contig 16568 bp, 24 predicted proteins | sample MGYA00242560_ERZ504711 | MGnify/ENA primary metagenome ERZ504711 (study PRJEB26092, sample SAMD00036198) | human gut metagenome | host: Homo sapiens | study: EMG produced TPA metagenomics assembly of...
TTTTATCTCCAGAAATCTGATTTTTTGTCTAAGACCGATGTCTGCACGTTTTAAAAACCGGGTTGATTCCCTGTTTTAACTGTGCTTCATAATCTTGGATTGCTTTAAATGCAATCCCTGATAAAATCAGGATAACCGGAATGTTAATGAGCGCCATAACCCCCATCAGTACATCGGAAAGATCCCACAAAAGAGACATCTCCATTCCTGCGCCCAGAAAGATTACAAGTGCCGATACCAGTCTGAAGCCTTTCATAAAAGCTTTTTTCCGGCTGATTTTTTGTGAATGTAGATTAAAAGATTGTCACAATAGAAACAGTTTCCGAGCAGAGTTGTAAATGCCAAAAAATACCATTGCAACTGTAATAAAGATCGGCCCGAAAGAACCAAGTGATTCCTGAAGAGATGCCTGCACCCACGGTGCTCCCTGCAATTCATTTTGCCGGATCGATCCCGGATGACATACACATCATTGCTGTTGCTGTACAAAGCAACAAAGTATCAATAAATACGGATAACATCTGTACCAGCCCCTGTTTTACCGGATGACTGACATTTGCCGAAGCTGATGCATTCGGAGCGGAACCGATACCTGCCTCATTGGAATAGAGTCCCCGGCGGATTCCCGGCATCATGGCTGAACCGGAAAATGCTCCGAAAATTGCTTTGAAATCAAATGCTTCTTCAAAAATGCGCACGAACATTGCCGGCACGTTCTGAATATTGATAATTACTACCAAAAGTGAAATTCCGATATACGCAATCCCCATTACCGGCACAACCATTGAAGTTACTTTTACGATACGTGATCCGCCGCCAAGCAGACACCATCCTGTCAGCACTGCCAAAATCCCACCGATGATCCAGGGACTCATCTTTGCATCATAAAAAGAAAATACTGAAAATGTAGACTGCAGATTATAAGATGCCAGCATATTAAATCCAAATGCGTAGGTTAAAATCATTGCAACGCAGAAAACAATTGCCAGCGGGCGACAATGAAGTGCCGCTTCAATATAGTAAGCCGGTCCTCCATAACAGCTTCCGTCTTTTCCTTTTTTCTTATAAATCTGTGCCAATGTACTCTCGATCAGTGCAGATGCACTTCCGATGATCGCAATCACCCACATCCAGAATACAGAACCAAATCCACCTATACAAATCGCCGATGAAACCCCGACAATATTTCCCGTTCCCACACGGGATGCTGTTGAAACCATAAGTGCCTGAAAAGAGGAAATTGCCCCTTTATCCTCCGGTTTTTCCATCACGGATCCACAAGCATTCTTAAATAATCTTACCTGCGGAAATCTTGTGCGGACTGTAAAATAGACTCCCGCACCAATCAGTAGAATGACCAGCAGCTTGCTGTACATAAAAGAACTGATTGCACCAATAATTGTTTGAAACATACCTTCTTTCCTTTCTCTGTTTGCTGTCAATATATTAACGGAAAGAAGATGGATTTGCAAGTTTTTTTACATTTTAGTACTTGGTTTGAAAACGGATGGAAGAATAATACGATACTGTGATAGAATAAGGAAAACTATACCAAAAGGATATATAGCGATAGCCCCTTATATTTTCGGAAATCGGAAAATAAAACTCGTTCCGATATCTTCGATACTTTCGACGTGAATGGTTCCATTGTGGAGGTTTACAATCCAGCGCACCATAGAAAGACCGAGACCGGTACCACCATTTTCTCTGGAACGGCTTTTGTCTATGCGATAGAAACGCTCCCAGATTTTGTCCAGGTGTTCCTCACTTATTCCAATACCATCATCTTTCACTTCACCGACAATCTGGTCATTTTCGACCTTCAGGATAACATGAATATGTCCATTTGTTTTTCCGTAATTGATGGCATTGGTTATTAAATTCATCATCATACGCAAAAGCAATGTCTGGTCGCCGTTCATAAATAAGTTGTCCTGCTTTTGCAGGGTGATTTCAATATTTTTTTCCTGTGCTTTTGTCTGCAGTTCTTCTATTACAAGTTCGCTTAATAATCCAAAATCCAGTTTTTCCATCAGATGCTGCTCATCCTGTTCGTTTCTGGCGATCATTAACATTTCGCTTGTCAGCTTTGACATTCGTTTTGCCTGCCTTAAGATGACTGCAATCTCTTCCTTATCTTCCGCAGATAAGTTTTCATTTTCCAATAAGTACTCACACTGGGAAATGACAACAGCAATGGGAGTCCGCAGTTCATGGGATACGTCTGATGTGAATTGACGTTCCTTCTCAAACGAAAATTCCAAGCGCTCAAACATTTCGTTAAATTTCTCCGACAATTCGTATAATTCATCTTTTGCTTTTGGCAGAGACAATCGTTTGGAAAGATCTTTTCCATTGCTGATGTTTTCAACTTCATCGCAGATAAGATCCACCTGTTTCAATGCCCGCTTGATCATAAAATATCCGATGGCCCCGATCAGAATAATGAGTAATGGGAATACAATCAACAGCATTTTCTCGGATGTCTGCATGAAAAGTTCTATAGAATGTACGGAGGTAATTCCTCGTACCCACATTTCCTCATCATCACCGTAAGTGTAAACGCTGTCATATATCATCCATTTTCGATTTGATCCGGTTATCATTCGCGGTGTATTCGACTTGAGGATAGTTTCTTCTGGAAATTGGGTTGGAATCGTTCCATAAAGTAATCGTCCGTTTTTGTCATAAATACAAAACATAATACCGTCATCGTAAAATTCGGTATCGCCGTCAAGATAAAAGGAATCATCCTGAAAATTAATATTTGAAGAGAAACCAGTCACTGCGGCACTGATTTCTTCTTCTGTCGCAGAAATTCCAACCTTATCCACAAAAAGAAGGACGAGAACTAAAATAGTCCCAAGAACTACGGCAATGATTCCGGTGTACCATAGCGTAACTTTTTTTCTTGATCGTCAGCTGTTTCATTCGTTTTCCCTCATTACATATCCGACACCGCGAACAGTGTGGATAAGTTTTTGTTCGTATTGTGCATCGAATTTTTTTTCGCAAATAGCGAATGTATACGTCAATCACATTGGAACCACCTTCAAAATCAAAGTCCCACGCATTCTGTTCAATCTGCTGTCTTGTCATTACGATATTTTTATTGCGCATAAGACATTCCAGAACCATAAATTCTTTTGCAGAAAGATCAATTTCATTTCCGGCTCTTGTAACCTTTCTTGTGTCACGATCCAGAATAAGATCTGCTATTTTTTAGTTGATTGGATGTAAATTGTGGCTTTCTACGCATCATGACACGGATTCTTGCAAGCAGTTCTTCAAATGCAAATGGTTTGATCAGGTAATCATCGGCACCAAGATCCAGTCCTCTGACACGGTCTTCAATGCTGTCTTTTGCTGTCAGTAACAGAACCGGTGTATCATCTTCTCGTTGCCTTAATTCTCTTAAGATTTCATATCCATCCTTTCCCGGCAACATGATATCAAGAATAATACCATCGTAGGAAGTCATATCGATATAAGCCATCGCTTCCAGACCATCCCCACAGGCATCTACACTGTAATGTTCCTTGACAAGCCTTTTTTTGACAATGTTTCTTAAATCATTCTCGTCTTCTACAATCAGTAATCTCATAATGTAATTATTATAATACCAATCATTTTCGTGTGCTAGAGTCCTTTTTTTCATTTTTTGAAATTACTATTTGTTTTAATCTTTTTTCAATCTTCCCCCTATATGATACATATAACAGCAAAAACAAAACATCCAAGAGACGGAAGGAGAACATGTTATGAAAAAACCTATTAGTAGTTTTATTATCTCTCACATTAATATTTGCTTTTACAGGATGCACTTCATCCAATAATGGAGCGACAGAAGATATAGAAATTAAGACACAGGAAGTGGTAACATCAAATACAGATGACAATGATGATAATATCAGTAACACAGAAAACGCAGTAGAGAATGCGAACGAAAAGGATTATGATTTCTCTTCTTATGAAAACGATATCCGTAATATAACAAAAAGTGTAAACAATGCAAAAACATCTACAAATGCATCTGAGAATCACGAACAATTCTACGCTTTGAAAAAACAGGTAGACGCAGTCGATGACGAACTGGATAAGCTTGACGATGAATTTGAGTATGCTTACCAGATGAAAGAGATTAGCTTCGAGACATACAAAGCGAGAGAACGCGCGATTGAAAAACTGGAAGATGAACTGGAATTAGCAGAAGAAGCGCTGGAAAATAAATACGGCATTGATGATTAATTCATCTACCTGCATACCTCTGCAATCTGACTACGGCATGAATTATGAACACAGATAAATGCGACTTTTTTCTTATTCATGAAACGGACACCTCTCCTTAATACATTGGTTGTTCTTATCAGAATGAATACACTTTATAACAGGCTTTTCCATTTGTATATTGAAATTCTCTGCCACATAGTCAATTGCTGAGATTATGGCTATATAGGAATCTCTTTTACAACATCTTGGTCCACCAATGCTCCCGATTGCGTCAAGTGCCTTAGAAGTCATTTTATTAGCCAGACCCCAAGGTTCATTTTTAAGTGGAGTCGCTCCTGAGATTATTGATATAAACATTCCTGTACTAATTCCGGCGCCACAAGCACCCCAGAATCCACATACACCGCCTGGAACAGCTTTTCCTCTATTCATCATTTCAAGCAGAGCTTCCGGCAAATCAATCTCACCACCTGCATTTTTATATGCGGTAAGAAGCGCTGAACCAACCATAACATGATGCTCTGGTCCATGCATATGACAGAACGGCTGCGCCATCATTCTTCTTATAATTTCTATCGGATTCTTAGATGTTTCACTAAGACATATGTCTATAATTACATCCATTCCTTTTGTATGGCATTCATTACATACATAATGACCCTGCTCACATCTAGTTTTGCTTAATTCCTTTTTATGGCATAACACACACTCCATCATTTCATCTTTTTCAAGATATATAAGTGGTGCTTTACATATAATACATTCTTCTTTCATTTCCATTTCCTACCTTCCCAAAGCTTCAACAAATGAACTTGCCTCTCTTATTACTTTTTTGTTCAGAGAATAATAATGCCACTTGCCTTCCTTACGGTCATTTACAATCCCACAGTCAACCCCGATTTCTATTTTCGTTTCCATAGCATGGTGTATTCTTTTTCACCAGTAGCTTCATCCAAACCTTCACATTGAATACACTCTATGATTTCATAAACTTGAAGTTATCACTCTGTCAGTCGATTCTCCTCGCCCCAGACACAGAGCTGATCCAGCACAGTCATCAGCGATTTTCCACGCTCCGAAAGTGCATATTCCACCTTCGGCGGAATCTGCGGATACTCGGTACGGACAATCAGTTTGTCTGCTTCCAGCTCCTTGAGATTCGTGCTGAGAGTCTTGTCAGAAATGGTTTTCAGATACCGTTTCAACTCATTGAATCGCACCGTCTCAAACTCCATCAGGCAGTAAAGAATGACCATCTTGTGCTTGCCGGAGATCAGCGACAATGTATAGGCAAAACCGGTGTCTTCGAAAATTGGCGTTCTCAATATAGTTCTTTATCATTTAACTTTCTCCCCAAGATAGTACCTGTCATAATTGCCAGTACTTGAATTTATAATTTGCGTGGATATAATTATAAGCAGGATGAACAGTCCTGTCAATATGATCACAAGGAGGAGTTATCATGAGAACAAAGCTGAATATTACCGAAGGCATTTTCCCAATGCCGGTTCTGATGGTTACAACTTACAACGAGGACGGCAGCGTCAATGTCATGAACGCCGCATGGGGTACTATGCAGGAGCGGGACTCCGTTGTTCTGAACCTTACCGAGACACACAAGACCGTACAGAACATTAAGGCACGGGGAGCATTCACCGTCAGCATTGCCGATGCTGCCCACATAGTGGAAGCAGACTATTTCGGTGTAGAGTCCGGCAATAAAGTTGCCGACAAATTTGCCCGCAGCGGTCTGACAGCCAGCAAAGCAGAAACAGTAGATGCCCCTGTCATCAACGAGTTCCCGATCTGCCTGGAGTGCAGGTTCATCGAGTATCAGAACAATGAATACGGATGTGGCGTCATCGGTAAGGTGGTCAATGTCACTGCCGATGAGAGCGTTATGGTGGATGGCAAAAATTGATATGTCTAAGGTCAACGCCATCGCATTTGATCCCTACACCCACGGCTATTATAAAGTCACCGAGCGTGTGGGCGAAGCATTCCGAGATGGTTTAAATCTGAAAAAGTAAGGTATGCAAAAAAGGAGCTTTCGAATAAGCGAAGGCTCCTTCTTAAAATATATGGATTTCACAAATCCCTAGGTCTGCTGACTCCTAAGATTTCCTGTAACTCTTGAACTGTATAACATCTTTTTTCTGACATTTCTTTATCCTCTTTTCTTTGAAATATGAAAGAAAAATTTATCCCTTCATATAACGAAACGCTCAGAGCATTTTTTACAGTGGTCAAAAGCAAATTTTTTGGCTGCCTGCTTATTTTTCTTGGCAAAAAGCAGATACTGTATAAACTGGTTCAAGTCTTCTTCTGCTTCAGCTGTTACAACTACTTTATAATCCATATTTTCCTCTCATATCTGAAATCACATCATCTGCATTTCGGTAATTTCCCTTTTTTGAAGATTCTCTGGATTGTTCCAGTCTTTGAAGCATCTCTTCTTCTGTCATAGATGTATAAGGATTATGCACAGTTCGTTTTATTTCAAATGGAAATCCATTATATGCAACCGCCTGCGTTAAAAACATCCTTATTGCTGATGTCGTATCAGTTCCAAGATCTTTAAAAAGCTGATCTGATTTACTTTTTTAAGTCATCGTCTACCCTGATCTGAATTGTACTTGCCATTTTAGATACCTCCTTTTTTCTTCATTATAATGCTATTTCACTGCTAATTCAATACAATTGCATTGATATTTTCACTTATTTCTATGCACTTATCAAAGATAGTGGGTATGGAATCTTGGATTACAATTTAGGCAACATTATTAGCAGGCAGGGGGAGAATATAGACACTCGTGCCATTTTCCCACTTGTTAGCTGCTACACTGAGGCACTGCTCCTAATACCCCCAGCCATAACATTTTGCAAAACAGCAAAACGATTATCTCACAAACAGTACAACAAAAACGAAATTGCTGACAGAGAAGGACTTCAGTCAGGTGCCCGCAAACAGCTTGGATTCGCATTCAAGGATATCGCAGAACATCTTCCAGGTGCATTCATCATATACAGGGTATTGTCGTAAACCAATATCGAAATTCATGATATAGCCGATTGGTTACTACAAGAATAAGCAGAGCGAAATATCTCCGTCATTCTCCTTTGAAATGATGGAGATATTTTATTATGACGGAGATTGTAGATTAGAAAATTGTATCTGGTTGCAAAAAGCAATCATTTTTTAAAATTTTGCATTTTCTCTGAAATTCAGTAAAGAAAAGAGCATGACTGTATTTCATCAGAGACAAAAATACCTTCGATATATTCATCATTTAGTCCTACAAATCCTTGTATCATTTTATCCGCTTCAAACACATAGACTTCGGATTGTAACATCATTTCTTTCACTAATTCATAATTACTTTATTATTATGGAAATCTGAAAATAATTTTTCAAATACGAACATAACCGGTGGATGGACCTGCACCGACCTTTGCGATATACCCACTCTTAACTAAATCTGTCAGTGTTCTTTCCACGGTATTCTCGTATGTTCTCACTATCGGAATCGTACTCTGTCTGTTCTACATAATCTGCGGAACAGTCTCGTTTGTACGGATAAAAAAATTAAACTGAGCCACGGCTGTTCCAACATGAAATCAGCCGTGGCCTTATTTATATCATTTCACTCCTTTTTTGAAATAGAACAACACCACAGCAACAACTCAAATCGACTTAAAATTCCAGACTATTCGTATTCAGCAAGAAATACTTCATTCCCATGATGACAAAACCTTCATCATTTCTCCAAGGCTTTTTAGCTGCCATTTACAATGACGATCTTCTTGAAAGAGTCCGGGATATAACGCAGAGAATTGAACTCCTGCGTCTGTTTTTCTTCCGAAGTCATGTCATATGCAACCTGGATATAGTATCTCTGGTTTCCTTGATTCACCACAAAGTCAACCTCCAACTGCTTGCGAACACGTTTGCCCTCTTTATCCTTATCGAAGATATCCACGACACCCACATCAACATTGTAGCCACGGATCAGCAACTCGTTATAAACAATGTTCTCCATAATATGAGTAGGCTCCTGCTGTCTGAAATTCAGACGTGCATTTCTCAGTCCCAGATCAGTAAAGTAGTATTTCAGATTTGCACCGATATACTTTCTGCCCTTAATATCGTATCGGCTTGCCTTGGAAATCAAAAAGGCATCTGTTAAATGGTCGATATGCTTGGAGATGGTTTTATTAGCATAAGTCATCTGGCGCTCACTGGCAAAGGTATTGGCAATCTTTGAAGGGTTGGTCGGTGCGCCGATTGCAGATGCAAGCACATCAACCAGAATCCCAATCTCATCCACGTTCTGAATCTTATTTCTTTCAATAACATCCTTCAGATAGACATTTGCAAAGATGTTCTTCAGATAGTCCGCTTTCTGTCGTTCGCTCTGGAAACTTACGATCTGCGGCAATCCTCCGTAGATCATGTAGTCATCCCAGGCATCATCATAATCACCGTCATAGACAGAATAAAACTCTGCAAAGGAGAGAGGGTAGATTCTAATCTCATCACCTCTGCCACGGAATTCGGTCACAATGTCGCTGGACAGGAACTTGGAATTACTTCCGGTGACATACACATCAATATTGCTCATGCGGAGCAGGCTGTTCAGCACTTCCTCAAATCGTGGCATGAACTGCACTTCATCCAAAAGGAGATAATACTTCCCGTCGTCTTTCATGGCATCCTTGATGTACTTGAAGCATACCTTGGGATCTCTTAATTCCTCGTTCTCAATACCATCCAATGCAATTTCAATAATATGATCAACATCAACGCCGTTCTCCAGTAAGTATCTCTTAAAGATGGTAAACAGCAAAAAGGATTTGCCACATCTACGAATGCCGGTAATCACCTTTATCATTCCATTATCTTTTCGCTCGATCAGCTGCTGTAGGTAAGCGTCTCTTTTAATCTCCATCATTACACTCCCCATTTCCGTGCATCTGCACACTTTTTAGTAATGAGATTCTATCACAGAACGACCTGAATTTCAATATGTATTCCCATTTTATGTGCATCTACACACTTTTATGTAATGTTGATAAATATATTTTCAGATTTTTTTTGATTGCATTGTCTATAATCGACTACTCCAATCGTTATTATAGGTAGACAACAAAAAGAAGATGGTTCCGATGTTTCATTAAATATGTTCGTTAGTCTTTTACGCAAAGGATTCTATCTCCTCTGCTCCCTAATGCTTTTCGGATTCAGTTCAACAAACTTGAATTTTCAAATTAGTCTTTGCAAATAACCTTTGAACCTTCACCATCAATTACAATTCCCTGACGGTTGTTAATTGGGCATAGATTCAAATCCGAAAATTTCAGTCATTATTTTCTCAGTAACTTTCTTAAATGGTGCTGTAAGATAATGCGGAAGAACATAGAAATCAATCAAATCAAGCCCTGCATCATCTTCTTGTGAGTAGTCCTCCGGCTTTTCATCCATTTGTTCAATATATTGGATAGTTGGAGCGCATATAATCGCACCCGCCGATTCACCGATCATCAGTTTTCCCTTTTCCAATTCCTTCTTCAATAGCTTATCCGTTCCCGTTTTACGGAGCTGATCCATAAGGAAGAAAGAATTTCCACCAGTAAAATAGATCACATCCGCATCTTCAAAAACAGACTGTATCGTTGAATAAGCCTCCGTTGAAATATCAATTTCCGTTACGGTTGCTCCCAGTTTATTGAATAGCTTTCGAGCCGAGCCGACATAACCGGTGTAGCCTTCACGCAGCGAAGCTGTGGGAATAAATGCGACTTTCTTGTTATCAATTTCTTCTTTTATCAAACTTCCTACACTTGGAAAAGTGCGAACATAAAAACAGTTTCATCCATATCCTCCTTAATAAATTCCGATTTTCTTAATTCTGTAAACTTGAATTTGTAGAAATCCTGATCGGACATATTGTCGTTCTTGATCTTCCCGGCGGTTTCCATGACAGCTTCCGCCAGCGGGCGAATATCCATAACAGAGGTGTCCTCCTGGTGCTGGGTGCTGATAAGAAATGTGGTGATGCGACCCGTATCATAATCATAGGAAACTTGCACTTTCGCATCCGACAAGGCCAGTGCAAACTTTTCATCAGAATTAACTTCTTTGTTTTCCTAATTGTGTTTAATGTATTTAGTGATAGTATCGATTAATTCCTCCATGTTAATCGGCTTGGAAATATGGTCATTCATGCCTGAATTCAGAGATTCCTGAATATCATCTATAAAAGCATTTGCAGACAAAGCTATAATTGGAATCGTAACTGCATCGGACCGCTCTATACCCAAGGCTCGAATGGCTTTTGCTGCTTGGTGTCCATCCATGTTTGGCATCATAATATCCATCAAAATAAGATCGTATGTGCCTCGTGGATGATTTTTAAACAAATTCACAACTTCTTTTCCGTCTGATGCGCGTGTTACGGTCATACCAGCATCTTCCAGCATTATCGTAGCAAGTTCAGCATTTAGATCATTATCCTCAGCCATAAGAACATGAATACCCGTCAAATCTCTATGCAGATGTTGTTTTTGTTCTGATTGAATAACCTGTTCTGGCAACTCCAGTGGGATCTCCACTGTGAATGTAGAACCTACACCTTTTTTGCTCTCAACAGCAATCGAACCGCCCATCATATCCACATATTTTTTTGTGATGGCCATACCAAGACCGGTTCCCTTATATTGAGTTCTGGCATTAGCATCATCTTCTTGTGAAAACGGATCGAATAATTTTTTCTGGAACTCTTCGCTCATGCCAATACCGTTATCTCGAACAACATAACGAGTTATAATATGTTTCTCATCCGCTCCTGGGTAACTGCTGATATCCAAAGTAATCTTTCCGCCGTCCTTTGTGAATTTCACAGCATTGCCAAGAAGATTCACCAAAACTTCTCGGATACGCACAACATCCGCAAGTACATATGGGTTCTTTGGGATTTCTCGATGTACTTCAAACTTAAGATCTCGATTATAAAGAAGTCCATTCATAATCGCCTGGACGTTATCTGTCAATTGAGTAATGTCCATTGGCTCGGGCGAAATAGTAACTTTTCCACTTTCAATGCGACTAAAATCCAGAACGTCATTCAACAAAGAGAGAAGATGATTCGAACTTTGTTGAACTTTCGCCAAGCTATCATGAATATCTGAAACCGTGTTCTGGTGAAGCGCAATGTTTGTAAATCCAATAATGGCATTCATCGGCGTTCTGATGTCATGGCTAATACTAAGCAAAAAACGCAGATTTTGCTTTGTTGGCAGCATCTGCTTCCTCAGCGGCGGTCATTAATAATTGTTTTTGTTTTTGCTCTTCTGCCTTGCTTTTCTGATAAACATAATAGGTATATAGACAAATTAAAAGCAATACAGCTCCTGCGACTAAACCGCAGATGATGGAAATATGATTCGTCTCTTCAACCATTCCATAAGCTGATTGCATATCCATTTCAATGCAAAATGCGCCAATGATTTCTCCTGTCCCATCATGATTTGCGCTTATAGGATAGCAAGCCGTAAAAATCGGACCCCATGTTGTATCAATGATATCCTGAGAGTACACATTCTCCCCAGAAATAGCCCTATCAATATACGGAACCATTTCTTCCTCAATATAATCTCCAGGGTGTCTTACATCATCCGCATCCGGATCCAAACCGTCTACCACATAAACGAGTTTTCCTTCTTCACTTTTTTGTAGCGGTGTAAATATATCGAGTAGAATTCAGTGTTCTGATTTCATTGAAATATGAAGAAATATCCTTATATAATTGCTTCTTTTCATCAGATTGATCTTTGATTTGATCAAAATCTTCTTTGCCGATTTTTCCATTCACAAGTTTGTGTACTGCATCTGCACTCGCTGTGTCACATGTGATTTCTGTTTCAAGGGCGGTCTTAGTGTAAGAACTTTGCAGAATATATGTGTACGACGCTATTACCAAAATCATCAAAAGTCCCGCAATCACAAAGATACTGCCTGTATTCTTCAGCCTAAGGAATTTTTTCAAATTAATTCCTTCTTTTGTTTTCTTCATGCTGCTCATTCACATCCTCCAAATCCCGATTTCTATTTTCGTTTCCATAGCATAGTGTACTCTTTTTCACCAGTAGCTTCATCCAAGCCTTCACATTGAATAATGAACGCTTCTCTTTGGTAAAAAGAAATTGCTCTGGCATTCTTCTGGTATACATTTAATCGTAAGCTAACTTTTTTATCCTTAACATAATCTAATAAAAGCTTACCTATGCCACATGACTGCATTTCATCGGAGACAAAAATTACCTTCTATATATTTATCATTTAGTCCTACAAATCCTTGTATCATTTTATCTGCGTCAAACACATAAACTTCGTATTGTGACATCATTTCTTTTACTAATTCATAATTACTTTTCCAGTATTGATTGGAAATAAAATAATGTGCTTTCAGATTTGTCTTTAACCATATGTCAGCAACTCTATCGATATCTCCGTTCAGCAACTTTCTAATCATAACAAATTTTCTCCACAACTACATCCTTTATGCTTTTCTCATTTTTTTCATTCTATCACAAGCTCACCATTAATCATTATTTTTTGATATTTTTTCTTTTCCCCCACTGTAAAACAGTCTCTGAGCGTTTCGTTATATAGAGGGGTACACATACAGAGCAAGATCCACCCATGTTTAACAGTATTGCCATTTAGCATCCTGTTCTCCTATGGGATTTATCTTGATGGGGATCTCCCCATACCCTCTCAATAACAGACGTTTCACTTGTCTGTTGGTTCCACCTAAAGGTGTTCACAGCACTATTTCTAATATCGGAAGGGACAGCCGATATTGAAATACGTGGATTCCCGGCGGGAGGAATAGTCTCAGCGAAAGGAGGAATATGAGAACAGAAAACAAAGATAAAGAACTAAATCACAAACATTTTGTTGCAGTACGACTGACAGATATCGAACTCAATTTGCTGGATCAAGGAGCTGCTTGTTTTTCAATCTCACGATCTGAATATCTGAGAAAACTTCTTCTTGAGAAGCAAATCAATCATCAGATTGAAGTTATTGCAGACATGAACGATCTCAGAAAACTGGTCAGTGAATATGGAAAGATCGGATCGAATCTCAATCAGATCGCCAAGCATTTTAACAGTGGTGGCAGTCAGTCTCGTGCTATAGAAAATGAAATCCATCAGTGCATCACGGACTTATTCCTATTGAGAAAAGAGGTACTGAAACTGGCAGGTGGTGTGAATGGCAATCGTAAAACACATTAAAAGCAGAAATGCAAATTACTCGGCTGCTATCAATTACCTTCTGTTTGAACATGATGAAAAAACCGGGAAAAAGATTGTAGATGAATCCGGACGAAGCATCCTGCGAAAAGAGTTTTATATGGATGGACTGAACTGTGATCCGATGTCTTTTGACAAGGAATGTGAACTGACAAATGCTCATTTTCACAAAAATAAGAAACGTGAAGATATCAAAAGTCACCACTACATTATCAGTTACGATCCAGCCGATGTTACAGAAAACGGTCTTACCGGAAAGAGAGCACAGGCAATCAGTTTGGAACTTGCAAAGCAGATGTTTCCCGGATATCAGGCACTGGTAGTTACTCACACCGATGGCCACAATGAGTCCGGAAATATCCATACCCACATCGTCATAAACAGTGTGCGGAAGACTGCAGTGGAAAGGCAGCCATATATGGATAAACCACATGAGGAAGCCGCCGGTTACAAGCATCGTTCCACTGATAAATTCATGAACACTTTTAAGAAAACTATCATGGATCGTTGCCAACAGGAAGGACTTCATCAGATAGATCTTCTTGCTCCGGCTGAAAGAAAAATCTCTCAGAAAGAGTATATGGCACAGAAACATGGTCAGCAAAAATTAGATGAAATCAATCAGAAAATCATCGAAGATGGTCTCAAACCAACATCCACCGTGTTCCTTACACAGAAAGAATATTTGCGAAATGCGATTGATGAATGTGCTGCCACATCCAATAGTTTTGATGAATTCCAATCCAAGCTTCTGGAACAATTTCAGATATCTGTGATTGAGCATCGGGGCAGATACAGCTATCTTCATCCTGATCGACAGATGTAGGACGGATTTTGCGGACATTCAAAATAAAAAAGAATGTGGAGGTAACAGACAATGGCAAAATCATTATTTGAGGAACTGGGCGGCAAATACGAAAGGCAAGGGGATTATTTGATACCGTGCTTAACTGTACCCGCCGAAGAAGAACAGGCAATAGGCATCTGGGGGCAACGGCATTTAGATTATCTAAAACAGTACCGTAAAGTTACATACACCAATCTTCTTACAAGCGGCAGGCTAAACGCCTACCTTGCCGACATCAACAGACAGGCACAGGAACGCTTTGAAAGGCTCATAGAGGGTATGAAACAGGCACAGGGCATAACGGAACAGCTAAAGGCAGAAAACGCCTTAGAATGGACAGGATGCCTCAATAACATAAGGGCTTGTGCGAGGGAGATTGTGGAAAAGGAAATTATTTTTGCATAAACAGATGATTAGTGGCAGGGGGAAATCCTGCCGCTTTTTCTGCTTTAGTTTGTCAGCTTGACAAATAAAGGGTTAAGGAATATAATTAGATTCAGTATTATACAAGGAGTTAATAAATATGCGGCAAGGTATTCTTAAATAAACTGTCAATTTGATAGTGGGAACAAAAAGTAGCAGTCCCGTTTCACTTTTAATATGGGGCTTAGTTTTTTGTACCCAGTTTAAGAATACTTTTATCATGTAATTTTATATGCCCGAAAACATATAAGTGTTTTGGGGCTATTGGAGTTATTTACCCAGTGATAGGAGTATTTATCACTGGGTATTTTTATGCCCTTTTTTGGGTGTTGATAGGAGGAAAATCACATGAAAATAATTAACTTAGGCATTCTGGCTCACGTTGACGCAGGAAAGACAACATTAACGGAGAGTTTATTGTATACCAGTGGTGCAATTGCAGAACCAGGGAGCGTAGATAAAGGCACAACAAGGACAGATACAATGAATTTGGAGCGTCAAAGGGGAATCACTATCCAGACAGCAGTGACATCTTTTCAGTGGGAGGATGTAAAAGTCAACATTATAGATACGCCAGGCCATATGGAATTTTTTGGCGGAAGTATACCGTTCTTTATCCGTATTAGACGGAGCAGTATTATTAGTTTCTGCAAAGGATGGCATACAGGCACAGACCCGTATACTGTTTCATGCACTACAGATAATGAAGATTCCGACAAATTTTTTTCATCAATAAAATTGACCAAGAGGGGATTGATTTGCCAATGGTATATCGGGAAATGAAAGCAAAGCTTTCTTCGGAAATTATAGTGAAGCAAAAGGTTGGGCAGCATCCCCATATAAATGTAACGGACAATGACGATATGGAACAGTGGGATGCGGTAATTATGGGAAACGATGAACTATTAGAGAAATATATGTCAGGGAAACCGTTTAAAATGTCAGAACTGGAACAGGAAGAAAACAGGAGATTCCAAAACGGAACGTTATTTCCCGTTTATCACGGAAGCGCTAAAACAATCTGGGGATTCGGCAGCTTATAGAAGTAATTGCCAGTAAATTTTATTCATCAACGCCTGAAGGTCAATCTGAACTATGCGGGCAGGTTTTTAAGATTGAATATTCAGAGAAAAGGCGGCGTTTTGTTTATGTGCGTATATATAGCGGAACATTGCATTTGAGGGATGTTATTAGAATATCTGAAAAAGAGAAAATAAAAATCACAGAGATGTGTGTTCCGACAAACGGTGAAATCGTCCCGGCTGACCATGCCTGTCCGGGAGAAATTGTTATTTTAGCTGATGATACTTTGAAACTGAACGATATCCTGGGAAATGAAAAACTCCTGCCTCACAAAACACGGATTGATAATCCCATGCCATTACTTCGGACAACGGTAGAGCCGCAAAAGCCGGAGCAAAGGGAAGCCCTGTTAAATGCCCTCGCAGAGATTGCTGATACAGACCCTCTTTTGCATTTTGACATTGATACTGTTACCCATGAGATTATGTTATCTTTTTTGGGGAATGTGCAGATGGAAGTCATTTGTGCCATCCTTGAGGAAAAATATCATGTGGAGGCAGAAATAAAAGAGCCTACTGTTATATATATGGAAAGACCGCTTAGAAAGCAGAATATACCATCCACATAGAAGTCCCGCCAAATTCCTTTCTGGGCTTCTGTCGGGTTGTCCATAGAGCCGCTCCCTATTGGTAAGCGGAGTGCAGTATGAAAGCAGAGTTTCACTTGG
>ENA-OQHD01000395-OQHD01000395.1-human-gut-metagenome-genome-assembly--contig:-NODE-395-length-16490-cov-7.157245_pt1 | contig 16490 bp, 26 predicted proteins | sample MGYA00242560_ERZ504711 | MGnify/ENA primary metagenome ERZ504711 (study PRJEB26092, sample SAMD00036198) | human gut metagenome | host: Homo sapiens | study: EMG produced TPA metagenomics assembly of...
TTGATGACAAGGTTCTTAATTTATGGATTTCTAATTTGTTGATAGTAAATAACTATACTTATTCATTTTAAGACAACATGAAGTATCTATTTTAATTTATCATGATGGTAGCGGTGACTCAGCTCCCAAACCCCTCAAACTGCTGCTGACGAAGAGCTTCATAGACAATCATGCAAACCGTATTTGAGACATTAAGACTACGGACATGTTCATCATTCATAGGAATACGAATAGCTTTTTCAGGATGCTCACGCATAAAGTCCTCAGGTAGGCCTGTATCCTCACGACCAAACATAAAATAGTGATCCTCACCATCAGCATAGACCTCTTCTGAATACGTCTTATCCGCAAACTTCGTTACTAGATGCAAACGACCAGCATGATTTTTAGACATAAAATCAGCCAAATTGTCATAATAAGTGATGTCAAGATTATCCCAATAGTCCAGGCCTGCGCGCTTCATCTTCTTGTCATCAATTGGAAACCCCATAGGTCGAATGATGTGGAGAGGGCTATTGGTTGCTGCGCAGGTACGCGCAATATTTCCAGTGTTTTGTGGAATACGGGGCTCAAACAAGACAATATGATTACGTGACATCTGACTTCTCCTAGACATAAAAAATGCCATATCGCCCGGAGTCAAGCTCAGCAGACGACATGGTTATGGACATTCATTAGCTTAAATCATGACAGGTTAGATTTAAAATAGTGAATGGTTGAGTATATTTTAGCACTTTAGCTGTAAAAGTCAACACTATTAGTAGAAAAAAATTAATATTTTTAACTTCATCACCTTTTTACAGGAATAACCTATAAAGCTGGCTGAAAAGGATGATTTTTCGGCCAAAATAAAGTATCATAGTAATGATTATTTGGAGGTAACTCATGCGTATTATTGTCGTAGGTGCTGGTAAAGTCGGTACAGCACTCTGTCGCTCTCTTGTTGATGAGAAGCACGACGTTATTTTAATTGAAGAAAAGGAAGAGGTCCTCAAACGCATCAGTAAACGCTACGATGTTATGGGCTTTGCTGGAAATGGGGCAAATTTCAAGATTTTGGAACAAGCCGAGGTTAACAACTGCGATGTCTTTATCGCCATGACTGATAAAGATGAAGTAAACATGATATCAGCAGTTCTGGCAAAACAAATGGGTGCAAAAGAAACTATCGTTCGTGTACGTAACCCAGAATATTCTAATACTTATTTCAAAGACAAAAACTTCCTCGGATTCTCATTAGTAGTTAACCCTGAACTTTTAACTGCTCGCTATATTGCCAATACCGTTGAATTTCCAAACGCTCTATCAGTTGAAACCTTTGCTAATGGACGGGTTATCCTTATGGCATTTAGGGTCACTGAAACGAGCCGATTGTCCGGTATGACAATGGAACAATTTCGTAAGAAATTCGGTAACATCTTGGTTTGTACGATTGATCGTCAAGGCGACCTCACCATTCCATACGGGAATGCTACCATGCAAGCTGGGGATAAGATCTATGTAACTGGGAAACGTGTTGACATGGCACTTTTCCACAGTTATATTAAACCAAAAAGCATCAAAAAACTTTTGTTGATTGGTGCTGGACGTATCTCCTACTACTTACTAAATATCTTGAAAAACAACCGTATTAAGGTCAAATTGATTGAACAGAAAATGGACCGTGCGCAAACCTTTAGTCAAGTATTCCCTGAAGTTTCCGTTATCTTAGGGGATGGTACTGCTAAAGACCTTCTTCTTGAAGAGAGCGCAGCTAGTTATGATGCTGTTGCTACTCTAACTGGAGTAGATGAGGAAAATATCATCACCTCTATGTTCCTTGAAAGTCTTGGTGTCCATAAAAATATTACCAAGGTCAACCGTACCAGTCTTTTAGAGATTGTCGATACACGTGAGACAACAACAATTGTCACTCCTAAGAGTATTGCTGTTGATACCGTTATGCACTTTGTTCGTGGTCACTATAACGCCAAAGATTCTAGTCTTGACGCGCTTCACCACGTAGCTAATGGCCGTATCGAGACCCTACAATTCCAAATTAAGGAAAACAATAAAATTGCTGGGAAGAAACTTTCTGAACTTAAATTCGCTCATGGTGTCCTTATTGCTGCTATCATCCGTAATGGAAAAGCCATCGTCCCAACTGGAGAAGATAAATTGGCAATTGGCGATAAAATCGTGGTCGTTACTCTCTTGCAAAACGTAACCCACTTTTACGACTTATTGAAGAGGTAGGCTGCCATGAATCGATCTATTGTCCGTTTTCTTATTTCTAAACTGCTCCTCATTGAAGCTGGACTCTTAGTTGTACCTCTTATCGTGGCTCTTATTTATCAAGAAGACGCCAAGGTATTTACCAGCATTTTGGGGACTATGGCGATCCTCCTTTTTATCGGAGTGCTTGGTACTCTCTTTAAACCTAAGAACTACCGCATTTACACCAAAGAAGGAATGCTCATTGTAGCCCTCTGTTGGGTACTTTGGTCCTTCTTTGGGGGATTACCGTTTGTTTTTGCCGGGCAAATCCCAAGTGTCATCGATGCCTTCTTCGAAATGAGCTCAGGTTTCACAACTACAGGGGCTACTATTCTCACAGATACTGGGGTCTTGACCCATTCTCTCCTCTTCTGGCGAAGCTTCGCTCACCTAATTGGAGGGATGGGGGTGCTGGTCTTTGCTCTAGCCATCATGAACAACAGTAAAAATGTTCATCATGAGGTTATGCGTGCAGAGGTGCCTGGTCCAGTCTTTGGTAAGGTCGTTGCCAAGCTCAAAAATACAGCTCAGATTTTGTACATCATCTATCTGGGCATGTTTGTGATCTTTGCTATGATTCTATGGATTTGTGGCATGCCACTCTTTGATAGTATTGTCATTGCGATGGGAGGTGCTGGTACCGGTGGATTTGCAGTCTATAATGACTCTATTGCCCACTATAACAGCGATTTAATTACTTATGTGGTTACAGTTGGTACCCTACTATTTGGCGTTAACTTCAACTTGTACTTCTATATCCTGCTTCGCAAAATCAGATTCTTCTTCCAAGATGAAGAGCTACGTACCTATCTTACGATTGTTGCGGTATCAACAAGTTTAATTATCCTCAATATTTTTGGAATTTACCACAGTTTAGCTAACTCGTTTAAATACTCATTCTTTGAAGTGTCAACGATTATCACAACGACGGGATTTGGCCTAACAGATATTACCAAATGGCCACTATTTTCTCAGTACATCCTGCTTCTCCTGATGTTTATGGGGGATCAGCGGGTTCTACAGCTGGTGGCTTCAAGGTTATCCGTGCTATGATTATTGCTAAAATTGCACGTAATCAGACCTTAGCTAGCCTCTATCCTAACCGTATCCTATCTCTACACATTAATGGAAGTGTTCTTGATAAAGAAACACAGCATAGCGTTCTTAAATATTTGGCTGTATATGTGTTGATCATACTAAGTCTAGTTACAATCCTGTCCTTGGATAATCAAAATTTCTTGATTGTGACAAGTGCTGCTGCTTCAACATTTAACAATATTGGACCTTTACTTGGAACAACTGATAGCTTCGCTATTTTTAGTCCTTTGTCTAAGCTAATCATGGGATTTGCTATGATTGCTGGACGTTTGGAAATCTATCCTTTATTGCTCCTATTCCTACCAAAAACATGGTCAAAAATTTAAGCATAAAAAAGCTCCCTTGGATTCAATTGTCCAAAGGGAGTTTTTTTACGTTTTAGGCTAAAATAATCTGGTACTGGGTCGTCACCAGTCTCTGATAGGGGATGGCATCTTAAGATACGGGCGATTCCCATAAGAACTCCCTTTAAACCATGTTTTCTATTGCTTGAATCATATAGACTGAGCAAGTTGGACGAAAACGACAAGACGGTGGAAGCAGGGGAGAAAGCCATCTCTGATAAGCCTTTACTAACGCAATCAGAAACTTCTTCATCATTTAACCTTGTTAACAGCAATGTTATGAAGCTGACTAATTTCATTTTTTGCTTAGACGGCGTGACTCTCCTGGACGTAGTCCTGTCAAATCTAGGGTACCAAAACGGGTACGTGACAACTTATCAACAATCAAACCTACTGATTCAAACATTTTCTTAACCTGATGGTTTCGCCCTTCATGAATCGTCAACTCGACGACTGATCGGTTCTTTTCATGATCCACCTTGATAATATTGTAATGGGCCGGCTGAGGTTTTTTTACCATCAATCACCACACCACGAGTCAAAGGACGAAGATTTTCCTTAGTCGCAATACCTTTAACACGCGCCAAATAAACCTTATCAATCTCATTACGTGGGTGAATCATTTTATCGGTAAAGTCACCATCATTTGTTAAAATAAGAAGGCCAGTCGTATCCCAATCAAGACGACCAACAGGATAGATACGTTCCTTAACATGGGGCATTAGATCAATAACCGTCTTACGGTTTTTCTCATCAGATACTGAAGAAATAACCCCACGTGGTTTATTAAGAAGGTAGTATACCTTTTCTTCATTATAAATTGGGCTTCCATTTACCTCGACAATGTCGCCATTTTTGACAATTGTTGCCAATTCCATAACGGTCTTACCGTTTAAAGTCACACGGCCTTCTTTAATCAATTCCTCAGCTTTACGACGACTAGCCACACCAGCGTGGGCGATATATTTATTAATTCGCATTCTTTTTTCTACAGCTTCAGCTGTATCCTTTCTACCTAGCATTTCTGCTATGTTTCTTAATTTTTAATGATTAGTTTCAACAAGGTTTACTCTTAATTGTCCAAATCCTCAAGATCTTCTGGAGCATCTTCCCTAAATAGGCTCGTTTCTTGCTCTTCAAGTTCTAGTTGATCAATGGCCACAAGTTCGTCTAAACTGTTAATTCCTATATAATCCAAGAAATAATCAGTTGTCGCATATAGGTTGGGACGACCCACAGCATCCTTTTTACCAGCCTCTCGAATGAGACCAAAAGCCTGAAGCTTGGCAATAGCGCCACTGGAATTGACACCTCGAATGTCATCAACTTCAGCGCGAGTAATGGGCTGTTTATAAGCAACTATAGAAAGTACCTCGAGACTCGCTCGGGATAGACTTTGGTTGATTGGCGTTTTGGAATAGTCACGCAGAAGACCTGCAAAATCAGGCTTAGTCACGATCTTATAGGTATTTGACGATTCCAATAAACAAAGTGCTGTGTCCTCATCTGCCTCATACTTGGCTTGCAATTTTTCTAAGGACTGAGTCAGTCCCGTCACTGGTATTTCCAAGAGCTGTGCCATAGTCCTTAGACTAAGACCATCTTCACCAGCTACAAAAAGTAGGGCTTCTAATCGTGCTAAGTGACTACTCATTCGTCCATTCCTTTCTTAGAGTAATTGTTCCAAAAATTGTTTCCTGCTGTACCGAGATTCGATGTATCTTAATTAATTCAAGAGTTGCCAAAAAGAGTGTAATCACTTGATTCATATCCTTAGCATCTGAAAAAAGCTCATCTAAAAACAATTTATTTTTCGCACTAAAGGCCTCCTCAATGATTAACATCATGTCTTCAATCTTATAATCATCACGTGCAATAGTCGTGTGTCTTCGACGAATTTCTTCTTGCTTTTCAGCCATGATTTTTGAAAAAGCCAAGAAAATATCTTGAATCGTCTTATCCTGATTCAGCGTCACATCTTCACAAACTAATTCTACTTTTGGTTTTGAAAAATACTGAGCTCGCACTTCATGCTTCTTAGCCAACACTTGACTAGCTGCTTTGAAGTGTGCATATTCTTCTAGCTGACTCAAGAGCTCTAGTTCTGGATCATCCGCTTCAGGCTCATCCTCTACAACTGTCGGCAATAGTTTTCGACTCTTAATCAACATGAGCTGGCTAGCCATAAGCATATATTCCCCAGCAACCTCTAGCTTCATAGCTTGCAAGGTCGCCAAATAAGCCAAGTATTGCTCGATGACCTCAACAATGGGAACATCGTAAATGTCTACTTCATACTTAGAAACCAGATGGAGCAACAAATCCAGTGGCCCCTCAAAATCTTTTAACTTAATATCCATTAGGTTTTATAGTATTTCTCCAAGGTCACTGGACTTTTTAGCCCAAGTAAACGAGCAAGTTCAAAGGCGCCCGTTCCCTTTTCAATCTGTCTAAGGATATATTGCTGGCGCAAGACTTGAGCAGTTACCCCCGATAAGCCGCATCCACCAACATAAGATTGAATCTGCTTATACAGCCACTGACGGGTAAAAGCCTTACTCAAAATTAATCCCTGACTATTGTCATTTTTAATCCCAAATAAGAGCTCTTTCAAAGCTCCATCCAGTCTAAGAACACGCTTAGTACTTCCCTTAGCCACGGTTACAACACCAAAATCCAAGTCGATATCTTCCCATTTCAGCTCCAAGATTTCCGAAGGTAAGAGTCCTAACTCTAGAATAAACAGACAAGCCAGTTTACCGGGCCCTTCTTGTCCCTCATATAGCGACGACAAATCAAAGATTTCTAACTCTTCTTGCTGAGAAGGGAGTGGTGCAGTCTCTGACAGTTTAAAAAAACTCCTCTAGCTCACCCTTTTGATAAAGGTAAAGCAAAAAGCTGATTAACAGCCGAGCGCTTACGTTTTTGCACAGAAGGCTTCCACTCCTTGAGTTGATTTTCATAAAGCTTGAGACTGGTTTGATCTACTCGTCCTGGAAGACAGTTTACAAACTGCTTAAGATCATAAGCATAAGCTTGTTTTGAGCTATCAGAAATGGTCTTCCTAGCTAGAAAATTAGTTATCTGAGTTGTTAGTTGTTTTTGGAATGATGATATAGTCATGTGTAAAGTCATGTAAGAGGCTATTAACTGCCTTGAGAATTGATTTTCGTGTAATAATTCCTTTAAAAATACCTTGGCTGTCAACTACTGCAAGGAAAGGATTATCAACCAGCTTATGCATTACCTCACTTAGATTAGCATCATCTTTCACTGTTGCCACAACATCTGAAGTCATCGGTCCGATATCGCGATTAACCATCTCCCACTCTTGCAAGTTATGTTCATCTTGGTAACGCTTGATATCCGCCAAAGATATTGTCCCAAGATAATGCTTGTCCTTAGTCAAAACGGGCACACGTGAATAACCATTGCTTGTCAAAAGCAAAACCACATGATCAGCGTTATGGCTATCAATAAAAATAGTAACTTGATCTGATGGGATCAAATGGTTGTCTAAGTGAGCCAACAAAAAATCTTCAAATTCTTTAGCAATCATCGTTCAAATTCCTGTGTAAGTTCTGAATAAAGTTCATGGTCACGTGTATAATATTCCACACGAATCTTTGCATCGTTTATAATCACCTTAGCATAGAGTTTCTCATGGATTGGGCCACGTGGCTGTGAAATAGAACCTGGATTGATATACACTGTCTTACCATTTCGCCAAGCTGCTGCCACATGTAAATGCCCATATAGACAGATATCAGCATCCTCTTGTTGTGCCCAAAGATCCAACTTGTCCCAGGTAAAATTAATCCCAAAGAGATGACCATGCGTTTGCGCAATAATCACATCACCAAGTTTCACGACCAAACGTTCTGGATAACCTGAATCATAGTCACAGTTACCACGAACCACATGGATACCTTCCCAAACAGAATCACTTGATTCTAACTCAGAATCTCCATTATGGAAAATGGCATCTACCTTCCCTTGATAACGTTTTTTTATGTCTACTACAATATCACGTTCTCCATGAGAGTCGCTCATTACGATTATTGTTTGTTCTGCCATGCTGGGAATACCTCCATAAGTTTCTTAACAGCTTGTCCACGGTGAGATTGTTCATTTTTTTCCTCTGTAGAAAGCTCTGCTGCTGTCCTACCCGTATTACCAACTAAGAAAAGGGGATCATAACCAAAACCATTGTCACCTTTAGGTTCTCGACCAATATAACCTTTCCAGTCTGCATCAACAACCAAACTATCACGTCCAGGTGCTGCAACAACTAAGGTTGTATGGAACTGGGCAGAGCGTTTGCTATCATCAAGTACCATGGCAAGTTCATGCAGTAACTTAGCATTATTTTCAGCATCGGTAGCTTCTGGACCCGCAAAACGAGCAGACCACACACCTGGCAAACCTCCAAGAACATCTACCTGCAAACCTGAATCATCTGAAAGAACCATCTTCCCAGTTAATTTCGAAATAGTTTCCGCCTTCAAGCGTGCATTTTCTTCAAAGGTCATACCAGTTTCAGCAACCTCAGGAAGATCTGGATAATCATTAAGATTTTCTACCTTAATACCAAGCTTTCCAAAGAGTTTCCGAAACTCCTTGGTTTTTCCTTCGTTGCGTGTCGCAATCAACAAAACATCACCAAAGTCTGATTTATTATCAGAACCAAAGAAATCATCCAAGGAGACACCTTCTCTAGGTACGTGGACATAGAGAAGCTTATCCCCTTCACTTACAAGCAAAGTTCCTTGATGTTGCGTAACGACCAAGTCTCGACCAAGCTCCTCTTTCAAACAATCCAAAATAAAAGACACTAAGCGAAGATCCGAAGAGTGTTTAACAACATGTAACTGAAAACCACTAACATCCAAGGTGCTAGTCAAGCCCTGAAAAAAGTCAACATATTGTTCATAGGCCTCATCATCACCAAAACATGTCAAGTGATTATAGCTTCCAAAACTAGCCAAGTACCAGTCTTGATCATCCTTATATTCAAAAATTGATTTAGTCATTTTCTAACTCCTTATCCAAATCTACATGTTGGACAGTAACTTCCTCACCCAGCCACTGCTCAGCAATTTCTTTAAAACCAAGCACACTAGCTGTGGTGTAGTATTCTTCCGTCTTGTCTTTGACCTCACGACTACGGTTAATTTCAAAGTAATTGAGCAAGACAGAAACATCACGAACAGTTTCAGCTCCGCTATCAATTAATTTGACACTTAGCCCCATAACATTCTGAATAATCGGGCGTAAAAGTGGGTAGTGGGTGCAACCCAAAACCAAGGTATCTACCCTATCAACTAAAGGAGCCATGCTTTCATAGACAATCTTTTTAGCCACACTTGAATTAATTTCATTTGATTCAACAATTGGGGCAAAACGGGGACAGGACAAACTCAGGACATTCATTTGTGGGGCCAGACGCTTAACTTTTTTGCTCATAGATATTAGACGAAATTGTCATAGGAGTACCAATGACACCAATTTGACCAGACCGGCTAGACTTAATGGCAGCACTAGAACCAGGCAAAACCACACCTAGTACTGGAATGTCCAAAGCCTCTTTAATTTCCTCCCAAACCACTGCTGTCGCCGTATTGCAAGCAATAACAATCATCTTTACGTCTTTAGTCAGGAGAAATTTAACCAACTGCCAGGTATACTCTCTGATTTGTCCTGCTGGTCTGGGGCCATATGGAGCCCTAGCAGAATCACCAATATAAACAATGGACTCGTGAGGCAACTGACGTTTAAGTTCACGTACTACCGTCAGGCCTCCGACACCAGAATCCAAAAATCCTATAGGTCGATTATCCATCTTGCCTCCTTATCCCCTTACATTACATGTAAAAAGCTGAGATTCACGTCCCAGCTCCCCACCATTATTTTTCTTGCTATTTGCAAGTGCTTGTTTTTGTTGTTTAATAATCTGATTATATGTTTGACGCACTTTAGCTTCATTAGGCTTTTGGCCTGCTGCCGACATCATTGTACGAACAGCGTCCACATTCAAACGAGGATTTTCAGCTAATTCTTTCTCAATTTGTTTGCGGGAAAAATATGCGCCTCCGTAGAAGCCACCCAAAAGGGCTACAAAAACAAGAATAATCCAAAGGACGGTGTTCATAAATTTAATTCTCCTATAACGTTGATTTACCTTATATTATAGCAAAAATAGGCCTTACTGACAAACAAGACGTTAGTTTCTTAACGAGTCCGCAAAAAAAATTACTTATCTAAAATACTGATAAAATGAGAGTTTCAGCTTCTTTTTCTTACAACTGCGAAATACTTGTAAGATTTCAGGGAAAAAATTAGGATTTTTATATAAGTCTTGAAATTATTATGTTTATATAAAGGGGCTTACTTATGCTAAAGGAAGCAACTATTTCCAAACAAAAAATTTGTCAATGCATTTACTGAACTCTCAGAAGAGAGTTCACTCGAACAAATCAACACCACAGACATCATCAAAAAAGGTAAGTCTCAGCAGACCAACCTTCTACTACTATTCAAATCAAGATAACTTGGTTGAAACTACCTTGTCTAAGATTTTAGATAAAGTTTCAAGTATTCTGCAAAAGTATATGACCTATCAAAAAGGTGTTCTAACCGAGATGCTACGATATCTTAAGGAAAATCATAAGCTCTGTCGCACATTAATGACACATATCCCAAACATCAATGAATTGATTTGTGAGTTCATTATCGAGACCATCCTTAACTATGATATTGAAAATGTCACAGAACTTATGGAAAGAAGCTATCATATTCCAGTCAAGTATTCTTCGGAAGTTTACGTCATTACCATTGTTACCATTTTGGCACTCTGGCTAAAGGAAGGCTGCATTGAATCTCCAGAAGGGACGGCCAATACACTTCTTGAAGCGGTTATTATTAAAGCAAAATAAGCTAGACCTCCTAGGTCTAGCTTTTTTGTTAAATTTCAAAATCAAATCCGTCAAGTGTCGCAAAATAATCATTCATAGTCTCTGCACGACGAATCATTCGCGCTGTTCCATCTTCTTGATAGAGGATTTCTGCCGAACGAAGACGGCCATTATAGTTATAACCCATTGAAAAACCATGGGCACCAGTATCATGGATAACCAAGGTATCCCCAATACGAGCCTCAGGCAATTCACGGTTCTTAGCAAACTTGTCATTGTTTTCACAAAGCGAACCTGTGACATCAACCACTTGAATATCACCATTTGGATTAGTCATATTAGTAATGTGGTGGTAGGCATCGTACATTGCTGGGCGAAGCAAGTTAACTGCAGAAGCATCAACACCAACATAACGTCGATAAGTATCCTTAATATGGAGAACCTTAGTAACAAGGAGTCCGTGTGGCGCTGTCATGAAACGACCAAGTTCAGTGTAAATACTGATGTCCCCAAGATCATTTGGAACAAGGATTTCATCAAATTTAGTATGAACACCTTCACCGATAGCAGCAATATCGTTTTGCTTGTTCGCTGGCGTGTAGTCTACCCCAACACCACCTGATAAGTTGATAAAGTCAAGGCTGATACCAAGCTCATTCTTGATTTCTACAGCCAATTCAAAGAGTTGAGCAGCCAAGGTTGGATAGTACTCATTCGTTACTGTATTTGACGCCAAGAAGGCATGCAAACCGAATGATTTCACCCCTTTTTTCTTTAAGGTAGGCATAACCTTTGAAAAGTTGCTCCTTAGTCATCCCAAAATTTAGATTCTTCAGGATGATCCATAATATCTGTACCAAGTAAGAAGACACCACCTGGGTTAAAGCGTAAAGAAAGCGTTTCAGGAAGCCCTGCAGACTCTTCCAAGAAGAAAATATCTTCGTAAGCATCAAGGTTGATTATCGCATTGATATCACGCGCGTAAACAAATTCTTCTGCTCGTGTATCATTAGACGTAAAACTAATAGCAGTACTATCAAAACCAACTTTGTTACTCATGACAAGCTCTGTATCAGTCGCACAATCTACACCGCACCCTTCTTCCTTCAAGATTTTGAGAATTGCTGGATTAGGTGTTGCCTTTACAGCAAAGAATTCTTTAAAACCAGGATTCCATGAAAAGGCTGCATTAACTGCACGCGCTGTTTCACGAATACCTTTTTCATCGTAAAGGTGGAAAGGTGTTGGAAATTCTGCAGTGATTTGATCGAGTTTATCCGCCGTAATAAAGGGTGTTTTTGTCATTTTATTCTCCATTTTTTTCACAATAGTAACCTTATTATAGCATAAGAAAAGGCTTGAAATCCAAATTTCTAATAATCTCAAGGGATATTTCATAATACAATAGACGTGTCAACTTAATGAAATAATGGGAATTATGTATAAAAAAAGTATCTTTATTCTGGGGCGATTTCTCTAATAGCCGTCTTTACATTGTCAGCATGTGCCAAACCAAAACTAGATGCTAAGCTTTCTATTAACGACATTATCTATATGTCTAGAAGAGCCCTCAAACTTAAAGATGATCAGACCTTGGTTGAAGCCTCATTCAAACGTGAGCAAATTTCTGAAGATATGAAAATGAGCCAAAACATCCACTAACAATTTACCTCAAAGATGAGGATGGTAAAAAGGTCACAGCAAGTAAGATTGACAAAGATGACCTACCTACTCTCTTCACCAAAAATTAATAACGTAGAAAAGTGCTACAGATGACTTTGGAAAAGGTTGAAGCTAATAACTACAAGACCAGTCTCTCTTTTCGAAGTGAACAACGATAAAATATAAACTCTATTTAAATCAAAAGATGGAAAGACAGAGGGGCAGACTGTTTCAACCAGTCCAAAAAATTTTCGATGGTCAAACAACTACCAATGTTAAAAAAGATGTTGATGCTTATTTCAACGCAGTTCTTCTAGGTGGAGAAAGTAAAAATTACAATAAATTTGTTTCTACTGACCTAGGCAAGGCTAAGAGTGAACTTAGTCAATATTTCTCAGATAGTCTTCAATATAGCTATGATGAAACTGATCATATCAAACCAACTGGAGATGAAATTCCAAAAGTTTTCGGATGGACTCAAACTTCTAACCGTGAATGGGGTAGTTACTCTGTTGACAACATTTTCGTTACTAAAGATAAGACGGAGTTTAACATTGACATGTCAACTATCAGTATGAGAGCTGCAGACGATGCATATGTGGCTAACCATCCAAGGCTTATTGACGATCTTAAAAACTACCTACAAAGCAATGGTGCTAACGCTGGAAATCGCGACCAATTGACTAGACAATACTGCATGGAAACTTATTTACCTAATTCAATCCAAAAAAGTAAGTCCATCAGTAGCAAAGACAGACGAAACAAATATCTTTAAGGGTTGCTCAGTTGAACTCACTAAGAAAGACGATAAGTGGGACATTTTCCGATAAAGATGGCTAGGCCGAAAAATGAGATTACTATCTACTCTCCTACACCTATACAGGTCAACAAGAAACAATTACAAAAAACGTTAAACACTAAAAAAAATCAGCCGAACGGCTGAATTTTTTTAACTAGTCATGCCTCGCAAAGATTCGCAAGATATTCAAGAACAAGTTAATAAAATCCAAGTAAAGACTAAGCGCCATAGAAACCGCCCATCCATCTGTGACTTGACCATTAGCACTATAATAAACCTTTTTAATTAACTGATTGTCATAAGCAATTAAACCAGAGAAAATGAGAACTGATACAATACTAATCACAAAACTCATCGTGCTACTTGCAAAGAAAATATTAACTAAGCTAGCCACAATGATTCCAATCAAAGCTGCCATAAGAAATTTGACCATTCCTGACAAGTCACGCTTAATAGAAACTCCGATAAGTGCCATGACAAAGAAGACAATGGCAGTACTTAGGAAAGCTTGGAAAACAATAGCTTGCGTATATTGAACGATGATAAAACTAAGTGTAAAGCCATTCAGAGCGGAATAAACTAAGAATAAAGGCAGAGCCGCAGGCGTATTTCTTCTTGCAGCACCACTAGCCAAAAAAACCAAGGCTAACTCAACAAAAATAGCTGCCATATAGATCCAAGAATAATTCATGAGAATGTTGACAAAAAGATGAGAGAGAGGGAATAACATCAGATAAGAAATGACTGCTGAAAGCCCTACCCCAATACCAACAAGGCCATAAATCTTCCCGAAAAAGCGATTTAATCCTGCATCACTAGTTGTATAAATTGCATTTGATTTCATAAATATCTCCTGAGTTTAATAAATTAATTGTGGTTACTTTGTAGAGTCTTGTGACGGAAAAAATCTTACTATTTTTAATGCGATTTCGTAAAGGTGTCACTGCTTCTTTAACAGCCCAGTACTTATCCACCATGGTAACGATATAAGATTCCTTATACTTCGGCGGTGCAATAGTTGCTCCCCACATATGTTTGAGGATGATATCCTCTTCTTTTTTGTTTAAATTAACAAGCTTTCTAGCATTACGAACAGCAATCCGTGGGTGCACCCAAGCATGACTCTTATTAAATTTGGTTACTCGCCAATCATAATAGAAAAAATCATGCAAGAGACCACCTCGGGCAGTGCTCTCAGCATCCCAACCTAATTTTTTAGCAATCTTGTAGCTGGTGTAACTAACATTAACCGAGTGTTTCAAACGTGTCGAATGATAATGTTGGACAATCCCATCCAATTTTTGAAAACGTGGGTGTGAAATCAAATGTCCAACAACTTCCATGAATTCTTTATCATCTTCTGGTCGATTCATAATAATACCTCATGAATGTTTCTAATGCTTCTTCATTATATCACTAGAGCTTAAATTTATCTTAAAAGGCGAATGTTTCTCAATAAAATCATCCTTAGGACCTAGAGACTAAACATGAGAATCCCTGCAGCAACAGCAACATTAAGACTCTCTGCCTGGCCTGGCATGTTAATATGTACCAGTTGATTAGCGGACTCAGCCATTTCCTTACTGATTCCCTGACCTTCATTTCCCATCACTAGGGCAAAATTACCGTCTGTCTTAACTGCTTTATAGTCAACGGAAACCTCTGAGAGAGTCGTTGCCAAGACTGGTAAATCTTGTTTTTTGACAAGTTTCAACCATCTCAAGAATTGGTCCACGGTAGATTGGCAGATGAAAATGACTTCCCTGCATAGAACGTAAGGTCTTCTGATTATAAATATCAGCGGATTTATCTGATAAAAAGACCCCATCATAATCTGCAGCATCTGCTGTTCGAATCATTGTCCCAACATTACCAGGATCCTGAACATCCTCCAAGAGCAGATACTTCCCTGAAAGAGAGTCTGGCAAAGCTTGAGTTTGTTTAGCAACTTCTGCAACAATCCCTTGAGGCGTCTGAGTTTCACAGAGCTCCTTAAGAACCTCCGGACTAACCAACTTAACCTTAGACATATTAGCTACACGGTCAGCCATCTCCTCAAGCACGAAAAATTTGAAGAATATGCGCACCACTTGCCTTTGCTTCCTCGAAGAGATGCCATCCTTCTATAAGATAACTGGTTTTACGGTGCTTGCGTTGCAGCAATTTTCTAGCAGTCTTGATACTAGCATTTTGCTTTGATTGAATGACTTCCATACACTCATTGTAGCAGAAATTCCTTGATAAATCTAGGAATTGACCGACTTTATAGTAAGGATTATACTGAAAGAAAGAATTTTCAAAAGGAGGTCATGGCCCATGCAAAAAGTAAGATTATTAGTCTCAGGAAAAGTCCAAGGTGTTGGTTTTCGTTATTCAACCTATGCATTAGCACTCGAAATTGGAGATATTTACGGTCGAGTCTGGAACAACGATAATGGAACTGTTGAAATTCTAGCGCAATCAGATAAACCTGCTAAGTTAGCTAAGTTTATCCAAGAAGTTCGAAAAGGACCTTCAAAATGGTCTAATGTAACCTATGTTGATGTAACCATGGCTAACTTCTCAAATTACAGTGATTTTCGCATAGCGAATTAAGATGATACCTCCGTTTTTAGCTTGTTCTCTTCCTTAAAAAAGGGTAAAATAGACAAGTATAACTAAAAACAAAAGGAATGATATTGTGAATAAAATTCAAAAACGTCTAGCCCTTATGGGTCTTGCTGCCAGCATGCTTCTCTTCCTATCAGGATGTGTGAGCCTTGATAAGTCTGGTAATCCAACTGGCTGGGTCTGGAACCTACTTGGTCGTCCTATGAGCCACGTCATCACCTACTTCGCAAACAATCTTGGTCTGGGATTTGGTCTTGGTATTATCTTCGTAACTATCATTGTTCGTTCGATTATATTACCACTTGGTCTTCACCAATCTCGTAGTGCAGCCTACCAATCAGCAAAACGTGAGTACCTAGCCCCTATCTTGGAACCAATCAACGAACGTTTGCGTAACGCTAAAACTCAAGAAGAAAAAAATGGCTGCTCAATCTGAACTCATGCAAGCTCAACGTGAAAACGGTCTTAGCTTGATGGGCGGTATTGGCTGTCTTCCTCTATTGATTCAGTTTCCATTCTTCTCAGCGCTTTACTATGCAGCACGTTACACTCCTGGTGTACTCAAGGATGACTTCCTCTGGTTTAACCTCGGTCATCGTGACTTCCCATTGATTATCATCATTGCCGCTCTTTACTATTTCCAATCTTGGTTGTCTATTCAACAAGTTCCTGAGGAGCAACGTAAGCAAATTGGCGGCGACTATGTACAGCATGCCAATCATGATGATTTTCTTTGGTATCAGCTCACCTGCAGCCGTAATCCTTTGACTGGTTAGTTGGTGGTATCTTCTCTATTATCCAGCAGTT
>ENA-OQHD01000396-OQHD01000396.1-human-gut-metagenome-genome-assembly--contig:-NODE-396-length-16481-cov-2.991011_pt1 | contig 16481 bp, 19 predicted proteins | sample MGYA00242560_ERZ504711 | MGnify/ENA primary metagenome ERZ504711 (study PRJEB26092, sample SAMD00036198) | human gut metagenome | host: Homo sapiens | study: EMG produced TPA metagenomics assembly of...
ACGCCGCCGCCCGCCATCGAGCAGAGTTTTACACCTAATTGGGTATAAAACAGTTGATGGCTGGCGGCGGTGTCGCCCTCATCGGCATCACTCTTGTACCTCTGCTCTCCGGCCTGTTCGGTTGATCGTCCGGCGGTGATCGCTTATGGGCGGCATACTCGACAAACTCGATGAATGGCTCCGAGGGTTGCTCATCGAGGGAATCACGGGAAACCTGTCGGGCATGTTCGATACGGTCAATACCAAAGTAGGCGAGATCGCCGGTGAAGTGGGCCAGACGCCGCTGGCATGGAACAGCGGCGTCTTTTCTATGATCCGAAACCTCTCTGAAACGGTGATCGTTCCAATCGCCGGGGTTATCCTGACATTCGTAATGTGTTATGAGCTGATCCAGCTTGTGACAGAGAAAAACAATCTGCACGATGTAGATACCTGGATGTTCTTCAAGTGGATTTTCAAGACATTCTGTGCCGTTCTCATTGTGACGAACACATGGAATATCGTCATGGGTATCTTCGATGTCGGGCAAAGCGTTGTGAACAGCAGCGCAGGCGTCATCATCGGAAATACCTCCATTGATATCAGCAGCGTCATCACGGATATGGAGGCGCAGCTTGAAGCCCTGGGCACGGGAGAACTGTTCGGGCTGTGGTTCCAGTCCCTTTTCGTGGGACTTACCATGAACGCCCTTTCCATCTGTATCATGCTTGTCATCTACGGCCGCATGATCGAGGTGTATTTGACAACTTCCGTTGGACCGATTCCGCTTGCCACTATGACAAACCGGGATTGGAGCCATACAGGACAGAACTACTTGAAATCCCTGTTTGCATTGGCGTTCCAGGCATTTCTAATCATGGTGTGCGTGGGAATCTACTCTGTTTTTGGTACAGAGTATCGCCACGGACGGAAATATCTCAGGCGCGATATGGGCCTGCATGGGCTACACGGTCCTGCTGTGCTTCGCCCTGTTCAAGACCGGCAGCCTCTCTAAGAGCCTGTTCGGAGCGCATTAAGGAGGCTTGATAAATTGGCGTATGTAACCATTCCAAAGGATTTGACGAAAGTAAAATCCAAAGTGCTGTTTGGGCTTACCAAACGGCAGCTTATATGTTTCGGAGCGGCGGCACTCATCGGAGTACCGCTTTTCTTTTTGCTCAGACGCACGGCCAGCAACAGCGCCGCCGCGTTCTGCATGATTATCGTCATGCTCCCGTTCTTTCTGCTCGCCATGTATGAGCGGCACGGCCAACCCCTGGAAGTGGTGGCCGGACAGGTCATCCGCTGTATGTTCCTGCGGACGAAAGAGCGGCCTTACCAGACAAAGAATTTCTACGCAGCCTTGGAGCGGCAGGCCCAGGCGGAAAAGGAGGTGAAAGCCATTGTTCAGAAAGCGAAAGCCAAAGCCGCAGGCACGACAGGCGGCAAAACCCGCGGTAAAGCTGACCACCGCAGAAAAGCGTGAGATCAGCCGTATCCTGGAAACTGCCAGAGGCGACGGCAAGGTACATTCCGCACAGGACACCTTACCGTTCCGCCAGATGTACCCGGACGGTCTGTGCAAGCTGGACGACCACACCTGGTCGAAGTGTATCGAGTTCGAGGATGTGAATTATCAGCTTGCAAAGCCTGACGACCAGACGGCGATCTTTGAAGCCCTCTGCGATATGTATAACGCCCATGACGCTTCTATCGGGATGCAGCTCTCCCTTGTGAGCCGCCGCATGAACCGGGAGGAATTTTGTGAAGCGTATCGAGATCGCGGCGCAGGGAGATCACTTCGACCATATCCGTGAGCTTTACACACAAATGCTCCGCAAGCAGCTTGAACGGGGCAACAACGGTCTTATCAAAACAAAGTATCTGACCCTCACTATCGAGGCACGGGACAGCAAAACCGCACGGGCACGATTTTCCCGGATCGTCATGGATGCCCTCAACCATTTCAAGGTCATGGGTGCTCTGGCAAAGGAGCTTGGCGGCAAGGAGTGGCCTGAAAACGCTACACGGCATCCTGCACCCGGACGGGGACGGTTTGCCTTTGAATGGAGCTGGCTTGCCCCATTTCCGGCCTGTCGGTTCAGGACTTTTTATCCGCACCATCTTCCTTCCGCTTCGGTGAAGCACGGAAGTTCACGATGGCGGATAAATTCTGTGCCGTGTCCTTTCTGCAGATCAGCGCACCGGAAATGGATGACCGTATGCTCACCGAGCTGCTGGATACGGACAGCGGGCTGCTTGTCAGCCTCCATATCCGCAGCATGGACCAGAACGAGGCAATCAAAACGGTCAAGCGGAAGATCACTGACATTGACAGTATGAAGATCGACGCACAGAAAAAGGCAGTGCGGGAAGGTTTCGATATGGATATCATCCCCACCGATCTTGCCACCTACGCAAGCGAGGCAAAGAACATCCTCCGTGACCTGCAAAGCAGAAATGAGCGAATGTTCCTGATGACCTTCCTGGTGGTGAACTTTGCGGACAGCGGGCAAAAGCTGGAGAATGACCTGCTCCGTGCGGCAAGCGTGGCGCAGAAATATAACTGCTCCCTGGTGCGGCTGGACTTTCAGCAGGAGGACGGCTTCGTGTCGGCTCTGCCCCTGGGTGTCAACCGCATTAAGATACAGCGCGGACTTACCACTTCGGCGGTGGCGGTGTTCGTTCCCTTCACCACGCAGGAGATTTTCCACGGCGGTGAAGCCCTCTACTACGGGCTCAATGCCACTTCCGGCAACATGATCCTTGCCGACCGCAAAAAGCTGAAAACACCCAACGGCATGATCTTAGGCACACCCGGCAGCGGCAAGAGCTTTTCCGCAAAGCGTTCCATCGTGGGTGTGTTCCTGAACACAAAGGACGATATCCTGATCTGCGACCCGGAGGCGGAATATTTTCCGCTGGTGAACCGGTTGGAAGGCCAGGTCATCAAAATCTCGCCTACCAGCACGCAGTATGTGAACCCTATGGATATTAACCTCAATTACAGCGAGGATGATAACCCGCTGGCGTTGAAATCCGAATTTTATCCTGTCGTTCTGTGAATTGGCGGCAGGCGGCCGGAACGGTCTGGAGCCAGTGGAAAAGACGGTCATTGACCGTGCCGTGCGGATCGTGTACCGCCCCTATATTGCAGACCCTCGCCCGGAGAATATGCCGCTGCTGGAAGATTTGTATGACGAGATCAAGCGGCAGCCGGAGCCGGAGGCGCAGCGGATTGCGGCAGCGTTGGAACTGTATGTGCATGGCAGTCTGAATGTTTTTAACCACCGTACCAATGTGGATATCAACAACCGCATTGTCTGCTTTGATATCAAGGAGCTGGGAAAGCAGCTCAAAAGCCTGGGTATGCTGGTGATCCAGGACCAGGTATGGAACCGTGTTTCCCAAAACCGGGATCAGGGTAAATCCACCTGGTACTTCGTGGACGAGTTCCACCTTCTGCTGCGCGGCGAGGTTGGTTCCTGGAGCGTAGAGATTTGGAAACGCTTTCGCAAATTGGGCGGTATCCCACGGGAATCACGCAAAACATCAAGGACTCGCTTTCCTCCCCGGAGATCGAGAATATCTTTGAAAACAGCGACTTTTGTGTACCTTCTGAACCAGGCCAGCGGAGACAGGAAAATCCTCTGCGAGCGCCTGAATATCTCCAACCAGCAGGCGGCGCATATCAGCAACGCAGGCCCCGGCGAGGGGCTGATCTTCTTCGGTAATGTGATCCTGCCTTTTGTGGATGACTTCCCGAAGGACAATGAACTTTACAGTATTATGACGACAAAACTTGGTGAAACCGGGAAAGGAGAAAACGAACATGAATGATCCCCGCTATTTGCATACGGAAGAAAAATCAGGAGGGCGAAACCTTTTTTGGATGTGATGAACCGGCTGATTGCCAGAAGTAAGGCGGTCACGGCGGATATGGAGGCGGTTCTTGTGGAACTGGAAAGTGAGATTGAACCGTTCCGTGCACCGAAGAACCATGAATAAACTGACCCATGTGAGCCTGTTTTCCGGCATTGGCGGTCTGGACCTGGCGGCAGAGGCTGCCGGGTTTGAAACCGTCTGCCAGTGTGAGTGGGCGGATTTCCCGCACTCCGTCCTCTCCGCACGATGGCCGGATGTTCCCAGGTTCCGGGATATCACTACTTTTACGAATGGAGGTGCTTTTTTTGCAAAAAAACAGGACTTGAAACAGTTACCGTTATCTCAGGCGGCTTTCCTTGTCAGCCCTTCTCCACCGCCGGAAAACGGAAGGGCTTTGCGGATGAACGCTACCTGTGGCCGGAAATGTGCCGCGTTATTACCGAGCTGCGGCCCCGTTGGGTGCTTGGGGAAAATGTTGCTGGCTTCATCAATATGGGGCTCGACAAAACGATCTTTGACCTGGCAAAAGCGGGATACGCTGTTCTCCCATTCGTATTTCCGGCTTGCGGTGTCGGCGCATGGCATGAGCGCCAGCGAACTTTTATCGTCGCGGCTGATGTTTCCCACACCCCTTGCCTCCGACAACAACACCGCCAGGGACGCGGCAAGCCTGGATGTGTTCCTGTCGGACAATGGAATATTTCGCAAGAGGAACCGAAACGGGGCGATCTGGAGCCTCAGCCTGTCGGCAGCAGTATTCTATCTGACTCCGGTGGCGTCGGACGGTTTCCGCTCGACCTTGAAGCCGTCGGCCTTCGATCCGGCGAAGAAGGATGGGAACCTGTCGGCACAGATCATCTCCCAGGAACAGCCGGTGTCCGAAACGGCGGCGCTGAACCCGGATTGGGTGGAATGGCTCATGGGCTTCCCGAAAGGATGGACGGACGTATCCTTTGGGGCCGCCGAGCCGGAAGGAGTCCCCCGCATGACTGAGCGCATGGATGACCGGGCACTGCGGCTGAAAACATTGGGAAATGCGGTCTGCCCGCCCAGGCCTACCCTATTTTTCGCTATATCGCCATGATCGAGAAATGGCACCTGCGGCGACTTTTGCCCTTATGGAAAGGAAGGTGACTGCCTATGAGGGAACTGAAAGCGACCGATAAGATCACGCAGAAAATGACCCGTGACGGTGCGGTATCGGAAAACCTTGCCACGGGAGAGGTGGAACATATCAGCAGCCGGGAGCCGGAAACGGAACTGTCCGCTTCTTCGGAAGAATCCGCTGGCGCTGCGGCTGACCTTGCCCTGCGTGCGGCGGAACACCATGAGAAGAAAAGCGCACGAAAGGCGGAAAAGGCTGACACCCAGGCGGTGCGGGATGGTTCTGCCGCAAGGCAGCGCCCGTCCTCCCGCCTGCAATTTACCGAGGAAGAACGTGCCGATCCCGTACTTGGAAAGTACATCGACCGTTCCGACCGTGCGGCGGACAGGCTGGACGCGGCAAAAGCCGCTATCCCCACAAAGAAAGTTCTCCGTACCGAGCGTGCTTTTGACGAGACAGCCGGAAAAGGCAAAACGCAGCTTCACTTTGAAGAAGTGGAGAAACGCCCCAATGGACGCCTGCGGCACAATCCGCTTTCTCGGCCGGTCCATGAGATCGTCCACGCTGCCCATGCGAAGGTGCATGAGGTGGAACAGGAAAATGTGGGTGTAGAGGCCGGACACAAAGGCGAGGTGCTGACGGAGCGTGGGCTTGCCTACGGAAAAGGCAAAGTCCGTGCCGCCGTCCACCATCACCGCACAAAGCCCTGGCGTGATGCGGCGAAGGCAGATCAGGCTTCTTTTAAGGCAAACGCCGATTACCTTTACCAAAAGGCACTGCATGATGATCCTGCATTGGCGGCTTCTAACCCGGTATCCCGCTTTCTGCAGAAACAGCGGATCAAGCGGAACTATGCAAAGGAACTGCGACAAGCAGAGAAACCGCAAAGAACACAGCGGCCTCGGCGAAAAGTGCGGCACAGAAAGTAAAGGACGCATTCAAGGAAACCTTTCTCTACATCAAGCATCATAGCCGGGCGGTTCTGTTGGTGATCGGCATTGGTGCCTGTATTGCCTTGCTGTTTGGCGGGGTATCTTCTTGTTCCATGATGGCAGGTTCCGGTGTGGGCGGTGTATTTACTTCCTCTTATCTCTCCGAGGACACGGATATGCTGGCTGCAGAGGCGGCCTACTGCGAATTGGAGCAGGAGCTTCAATATGAGCTGGACCACTATGAGACTCTGCACCCCGGATATGACGAATACCGTTTTGATCTGGACGAGATCGAACATGACCCTTATGTGCTGATCTCCATTCTCACGGCGTTCCATGAAGGTGTGTTCACCATCGACGAGGTTCAGGAGGAACTGCAAATGCTCTTTGAAAAGCAGTACATCCTGACGCAGACCGTGGAAGTGGAGGTGCGCTATCGGACGGAGACACGGACAGACAGCAAGGGAAATGACTATGACGTGGAAGTACCGTACAACTACTATATCTGCAAGGTGAAGCTGGAAAACTTCGATCTTTCCCATGTGCCGGTCTACATCATGGACGAGGAAATGCTTTCCCTGTATGCGGTCTATATGGCAACGCTGGGAAACCGGGAAGATTTGTTCCCCGGCTCCGGCTATGTAGACAAGTACACCAAACCGCCCACCACCTATGATATCCCGCCTTCCGCACTGGAAGATGAAACCTTTGCGACGCTCATTACCGAGGCGGAGAAGTACATCGGCTATCCCTATGTCTGGGGCGGCAGCAATCCGAACACTTCTTTTGATTGCTCCGGCTTCGTATCCTGGGCGCTGACGCAAAGCGGCGTCTGCAATACGGGCAGGCTGGGAGCCCAGGGGCTCTACAATATTTCCACCCCGGTATCCTCTGCCAACGCAAGACCCGGCGACTTGATCTTTTTCGTCGGCACTTACGATACGCCGGGCGTTTCCCATGTGGGTATCTATGTGGGCGGTGGAAAAATGCTGCATTGCGGCGACCCCATCCAGTATGCAGATATCAACACAAGCTACTGGCAATCCCACTTTTACGCTTTCGGGCGACCGCCCTACAACTAAAAAACGATATGGAGGTAATTTGATTTATGGCAACGACACAGAAAATCCGCAATGACATTGCGAAAACCAAAGAAAAGATCACGGAGCAGCAGAAACGCCTTCGTGCGCTGGAGGCTCAGCTTGCGGAGGAAGAAAATCTGGAAATCGTCCGCATGGTGAAAGCCGTGAAGATGGACAACAAGGAACTGACTGCCTTCCTGAAAGCCTATGCCAGCGGTATGATCTCCCTGCCGGAAGGTATGCTGCAGGAGGGCAACACCGAGAATGAGGAAACGGAGGGATACGAGGATGAAGCATAACTTTATGACAAAAATGGTATCGGCTCTTTTGGCGGTGGTGCTCAGCACTGCCGCTTTTTCTGTCACCGCCTTTGCCAGCGGCGGCGAGGAAAGCACGGAGTCCGTGGCTGAACAGGAAACGGCCGGTGATGTCTCTGATCTGCTTTCCGCTCTGGCCGGCAGCCAGGTCACGGTATCCGTCACCGAGGACGGTATCCAGTTCAGTTCCGGCGAAAATGACTCCGGGCAGACCGGCACCGTCACCACGGGCGGCGGCAATCTGAATGTCCGCACGGGTGCGGGAATGGACTACACCGCCTTCACCCAGCTTCCCAACGGAACGACCGTGAAGGTGATCGGCACGGACGGCGACTGGCTGAAGGTCATCCTGCCGGAGAAAGTCGGCTATGTCTATTCCGGCTATCATGACGGTAAGTGACGGCGAGACTGGTTCAGGGGAAGGTCCTTTCTCTCTGGACGCGGAAACGCTGGAAAATCTGCTGGGGATGCTGGGCGGCGGCTTGATGGCGGTGCCGCCTTGACTCCGGACGGGAACCTTTCGCTGATCGACGATATCGGCAGCCCGACCGCCAGCGGCAAGCAGTTTATTACAGTGGAAACGAAGAACGGCAATGTGTTCTATCTCATTATCGACCGTGACGACGAGGGCGAGGAAACCGTGCATTTCTGAACCAGGTGGATGAAGCCGACCTCATGGCGCTCACGGAGGATGGAGAAAAGGCGGGAAACACCTATTGTCTGCACCTGTACGGAAAAGTGCCAGGCCGGAGCGGTCAATACCGCTTGCCCGGTCTGCGTGAAAAAACCTCAGTGAATGTGTTGGCACAGAACAGAAAGCTGCGGAGCCCACCGAACCGGAGAATCCGGAACCCGAAAAGAAAAGCAATACCGGGGCGATCCTGGCGGTGCTGCTGATCCTTGCAGCCGGAGGCGGCGCGGCGGTCTATTTCCTGGTGCTGAAACCGAAGCAGGGAAAGAAAGTTCCCGCTGATCTGGATGATTTCGACCTGGAGGATGAAGAAGAATATCTGACTGAGGACGAGGAAACGGAGGAAAAGAATGAGTAAACTGATTATCGCAGAAAAACCGAGTGTGGCAAAATCTATCGCATCGGCCCTGGGTGCTTCATCCAGGGCCGACGGCTTTTATGAGGGCAGCGGCCTTCTTGTGTCCTGGTGTGTAGGGCACCTGGTATCCCCGATGGATGCGGGCGGCTATGACGAGAATTTCAAGAAATGGCGCTATGATGATCTTCCCATTCTGCCGGAGCCGTTCCGCTATGTGCTGGCACCAGGCAAGGAGGATGCTTTCGAAAATCTCCGTGCCCTGATGGACCGCCCCGATGTGGATACCATCGTCAATGCCTGTGATGCCGGGCGTGAAGGGGAACTGATCTTCCGTCTGGTGTATGAAATGACCGGCTGCCGCAAGCCGGTTCTTCGCCTCTGGATTTCCTCGATGGAGGACAGCGCTATCCGAGAGGGTTTTTCTGATCTGCGCCCCGGCGCCGACTATGAAGCCCTGTATCAATCTGCCCTCTGCCGCCAGAAAGCGGATTGGCTGGTGGGAATCAACGCCACGCGCCTTTTCTCCGTTCTCTATCACCGTACCCTGAATGTGGGCCGTGTTCAGACCCCCACACTGGCAATGCTGGCGGAGCGTGACGCGAAGATCACGCTGTTCCACAAGGAAAAATATCATCTGCTGCGCTTGACGCTGAACGGAGCCGAAGCGGTGTCGGAGAAATTCACCGATCCGGCGGAGGCGGAACAGGCAGCGGCTATGTGCAAGGGTGTGACCGTCACCTGTACTTCCGTCACGAAGGAGCAGAAAAAGGAGCAGCCGCCGAAGCTCTATGATCTTACCACCTTGCAGCGTGAAGCGAACCGCCTGTTCGGATACACGGCGAAGCAGACCCTTGACTACGCCCAGAGCCTCTACGAAAAGAAGCTGCTGACCTATCCCCGCACGGACAGCCGGTATCTGACCTCCGACATGGCGGAAACAGCCTCCTGCGTCATCCATCTGGCGGCGAACGTGCCGCCCTTTGACGGGATCAGCAATTTCTTCCCGCTGGTGGAGACCATGATCTCCGACAAGGATGTATCTGACCACCATGCTATCATCCCGACTATGGAGATTGAAAAAGCGGATTTGAAATTGCTCCCCGTTGGTGAACGAAACCTTCTGCTGTTAGTCTGCTGCAAGCTGCTGTGTGCATCGGCGGAGCTGTATGTGTATGAGGCGGTCACGGCCACCTTTGATTGCGGCGGCTATTCCTTCACCGCAAAGGGCAAGCGCATCCTCTCCGAAGGCTGGCGGGAGATCGACCGCATTTTCCGTGCCTTTCTGAAAGAAAAGCCTGCGGATGGGGACGGCGGCACGCTCCCGGACTTCACCGAAGGGCAAATTTTTGACAGTGCGGAAATTGCTGTTACCGAGCATTTCACCCAGCCGCCGAAGACCTATACCGAAGATACCCTCCTGTCCGCGATGGAGAACGCAGGCAAGGATGATATCCCCGATGAAGCAGAGAGAAAGGGGCTTGGCACGCCAGCGACCAGGGCGGCCATTATCGAAAAGCTGGTGACAGCCGGATTTGTGGAGCGCAAGGGCAAGAGCCTGATCCCCACGAAAGCAGGTATCAACCTTGTCACCGTCCTGCCGGAGCCGCTGACCTCTCCCATGCTGACAGCGGAGTGGGAACAGAAATTGACGGAGATCGCAAAAGGCGGCGCTGACCCGGATACCTTCATGGATGGTATCCGCACGATGGTTCAAGAGATCGTGTCCACCTATTCCTGCATTTCCGAGGATGGCAAAAATGCTGTTTGCCCCGGAGAAGGAAGTGATCGGTACCTGCCCCCGCTGCGGCCAGCCGGTTTATGAGGGCAAGAAGAACTTTGCGTGTTCGGATCGGTCCTGCGGTTTCGTCCTCTGGAAAAATGACCGCTTCTGGACGAGCCGTAAGAAGGAACTGACGAAAAAAGATGGCGACGGACCTTCTGCAAAAAAGGCCGCACCAATGTTAAGGGTATGTGGTCTGAAAAGAAGCAGTCCACCTATGACGCTGCGGTGATCCTGGACGATACGGGCGGCAAGTACATCAATTTCAAGCTGGAATTTCTGAAAAAGAGATAAGGAGGGACACAAATGCCATATTACGATCACAACAAGGATTATCCCTTTGCCGCCTTTATCACCAATCTTGGGAAGTACAACGAGGGCGAGCTTGTGGACGAGTGGGTGAAGTTTCCCACCACCGCCGAAGAATTGAAGGAAGTGTTTAAGCGGATTGGGATCGGCCAGAAGGATGACTTCGGCCAGCCCTATGAGGAATGGTTCATCACGGACTATGACTGCTATGTGGACGGTCTTTACAGCAAGCTGGGTGAATATGAGAATCTGGACGAGCTGAATTATCTGGCGTCGAAGCTGGATGAAATGGACCAGAGCGACTATGCGAAGTTTCAGGCCGCTATGGAGATCGGTGACTATACCAGCAGCCTGCAGGAAATCATCAACCTCACCGAGAATCTGGATTGTTATGAGATTTACCCCAATATCGAGGATTATGACGATCTGGGGCGTTATTATCTCGAAGAACTGGAGGTTTCAAAAGTTCCCGCCCACCTGCAGAACTATATCGACTATGAAGCCTATGGCCGGGATGTGGCGTTGGAGGAAAACGGCACTTTTACCGATCAGGGTTATGTGTGGGATACCAGAGAAGCCTTCCATGAGTATTATGACGGCGAGCGTGGCAGCATCCCCGATGAGTACCGGGTGATGACCTTCCAGGATGACCTTCCCGAAGAAGAAAAATCCGAGTGGGCTATGGATATCGCCTTTGACATGGATGAGTTTTTCCGTCAGAACGATCCGCAGTATGCGGCGGAGCACCCAGAGGCGCACGCCGCAAAGGAAGAACTTTACGAAAAGCTGATGGCAGGACGCATTTCCGCTCTGGATGAAAAGCTGGCGGCGCTGGGGCAGACGCAGGAGGACTATCTTCCTTCGGAGATCGAAAAATTCAAGGACGCCACGGGCTATGAGGAATTTCTTGATTTTGATCCGGCGGAGGTCAAGGCCGCTTTGGATGACCCGGAGAAGTCCCATGCGGATGAAATGCTGTCCGCTGCGGAGAAGGTTGCCTCGGAAAAGATGACTGTGCTTGTAGTAGAGCCTATGAAGGAACCCTATGTGAAGGAGATCGACCCCGACCTTCATTCCCTGCAGGCAGAGGTTGGCGGTGATATTGGAGCGACTTATCCTTATTCTGACCCGGTGGCGCTGGTCTGCAATGATGAAGGCAAGCTCATCGGGCTTGATCTGAACCGTGGGCTGCGGGATGAAAATGGAGAAATTTATGATATCGTAGCAGGGACTTTCCTGGTGGTTGGACTTAGTGAGGAAAATTTTGCGTCCCTGTCCCCGGAACTGATCCAGAAATACACAGAACAGTTCAAAACGCCAGAACGATTTATGCAGATCAATGGCAATATCGTTGTTCTCCCTGTTCCCGCAGAGAAGCAAGACCTCGCTTATCTGCCAGACCGTTTTGAGACTGGTGAGCGTATCCAAACACCCAGGGGTAGCTTTCAGGTGACGGCTATGAGCCGGGAGCAGATGGAGGCGGCCGGTTACGGTGTCCACCATATTTCCGATGATGGAAAGTATCTTATCATGGGGAATGGCACACGGGCCTTTGCCGTGGCAGCGGAGCAGCCGGAAAAGGACAATCCTCTCCGCACAGCGGAAATGACGCTGGAGGATGACTACGGCATGATCGACGGCGTTATCAACAACGGCAGACGCGGCGAGGAATTGGAAAAAGTCCAGGGGTACGCAGAGCGGACGACGCCGGAGAAGCCTTCCATCCGTGAGCGGTTGGAGGACGCCAAGCGGGAATGTGCCGAGCATAAACCCCAGGAGGGCAAGAAGCCCGGCCGTGATGTGCCGGAGCATGACTGCCTATGAGCCGAAGCAAAAAATGGCGGTTGGAATGGGCGTTCTTCCTGGGTGACAACGGCAGGCGGCAGTATAACCATATCTGTAAAAAAATGTGTTCACGGCTGCAAGCAGAGTTTCCGGGCGTGTCTGGTCGCTTGTCCGCATTACAGTTCCAACGGTCTAAAATCTGTGAGGATATGGGTGGAAAAAACACAGAATAATTCCCTGTATCCGTATTTTCAAAGGTAGCCTTTATGACTTTTCATGTGTCGGTCTGCTTGCTGGCACATGAAGAAAAAGGCTTGATTTCAAACACTTTCTGTCACGCAAAACGGGAGTACAGCTTTTCGGTTCATCCGATTGGCTGTACTCCCGCTTTTTCTTTTAATCAAATTATTTGAACAGGGGTACAAACTGTACCTCAGTTAGAGAAGGATTTCCATAGTATTTTTTTAGGATTGGATAGGAAAGGATGAATAGCCGCCGTAGTAGGCGTTGTGGGAATGTGCGTAAACTGCCAGAATTGCGAGGCTGTGGGAAAGCTGTTTGCAGACTTGTGGGAAAAGGCTTGTCTTTTTCCATCAGGTTGTGAATGGCTTTTCCATCGGCACGAGCGGCAGTTTCCATATTTCCATGACGCAAGAAAATCATCTAACGATCAGCCGGTACACTGTCAGCGGCATATACCACACCGCCACGATCAACCGCCAGGCCAGAACGAAACCACCAATCACGCCGCCGATAATGAAGTTCAACGCAAACAGGGCAATCCCTCCACCCAGGGAGCCGCCGCCCGGCACGATCCAGAGGCACATCCGATGGAGGCCAAACGGTAGCCCGCAGAGTATCCAGAGCCATACATAGTCAACCTCTCCGTTCTTCACGCAGGCAGATTTGAAGATACAATACAAGATCAGTGCCACGATCACGGGCAGTACACTTTTGAAGAAAAATGCTTTGATTGCTTCGCTTCTTGTCATCGGTAAAACCTCCTTCCGCAGTTCCATTATACAGGATGCCGGGAGCTGTGCCCAGCGTCTTTCAGAGAAAATTATTCCAGTTCATGCCGCCGCTGTTGTTCCTGTTCCTTTGGAACGGTCAGCAGCGCATCCACATTCTGCTTAACGGTATCGTATTCCTGGGCTTCGGTTCTTGCGGCTTTGTATTCAGCAAGGAGCCGTTCCTTTTCTGCGGTGAGATTGGCAAGCTCCGTTTTCATGCTTTCCGTTGTCGGCAGCGGCACAGCCCCCAGCCGTTTCAATTCTCTGGCGGCCGCTTCAAAAAAGGATGATCTCGCTCTCATGCCCCCCGCAGGAACTTTTCTTTATCATTCGATTTACGGTATCGGTCATAAAGTGGCTTTAGCTGACGGTAAGTGCCGGCGTGCTTCATCACAAGGGTAAGTTCGGCACTTCTGCTTTCTACCCGCTTGATTTCTGCATGAGCGGTATCCCTGCGTGCGGATACTGCGGTCAGTTTGCTTTCCAGTTCTCCATAACTGCTTATCCCGTGCTCGGTCAGGAAATTCATGGTCTTGGAGGCCTGTTTCAGATTGTTCAGCTTCGCCCAATGGGTGAAGCCTGCGCTCTGCTGCGCCTTGATGTTATTCTGGATATCAATGAGCAGGCTGATCTTTCCGTCCTGCCGTTTCGGTTGGCGGGAAGGTCTGGATTGTCCGGCGATCCGGGCGGCAAGGGCTTCTTCGGTGTAGTCAACCCCAGCGTTTTCAGACGGGTGAATCGTTCCTGATCCGGCGCTCTGGCAGAGATATATTTGCCCCGCTTGATCTCATAACCTTCTCTCTGCAGGCGGCGAAGCAGTTCTTCCAGGTTGGAACAGGCTGGCAGAAGTCGGTCAATGGCAGCTTTCAACTTTGCCTTATAGCTGGTGCCGTTCTGCGTGGCCTGATGTTCAATATAGCTCTTGCCCTTGTCCTGTCCAGGAATAATGACAGACAGACCATGTTCCTTGCAAAGCCGGTCGGAGGTGCGGCGGATATAGTGATAACTCCGCTTGTTGGAATGATAATGCTTGTGATCCGCAAAGCTGACCGCATTGAAAATCAGGTGGTTATGAACATGATCTTTGTCTATGTGGGTGGTAAGGACAAACTCATACTTGCCGCCCAGGATTTCTTTTGCAAGTTCCATGCCTATTTCATGGGCCTGTTTCGGCGTAACCTCCCCAGGCTGAAAGGCTTGGATTAGATGGCGACCCAGGTTCGTTCCCTTGTCGATGGCATGGCGGCGGGTCCAGGAAAATTCGATATCCGCAGTTTCGGCGGTGCAGCCATAGGAGGATACAAGGAGCTTCCCATCCGTTTTTTGCCGGGTTGCAGATATAGTCGATGGCCGCTTTCAGCGTTGACTTGATAGGATGCGTCTTTGTAATTGCCATATCTGATCCAGCCTTTCCCGGATTTCCTCCATATCCGCCTGATAGGGCGAACCGGTGGCATTGATCCGCTTTGCGATCTGATTGATATTCCGGCCGATGGCGGAAAGCTCTGATGTAAACGCCTTGATCTCCGTGGTGTCGGTGTAGATGATATATCCGTCAATCGCCATCTTCCGAAGATAGGCGCCATAGCGCCGTGTGGGGAGTTGGGCCATCTTCTCGTCAATGAGGCGCTTTTCTTCTTCTGTAACCCAGAATTTCATCTGGATATTCCGTTTTCGGTTTGCCATGCGCCGCCTCCGTTTCTCATAAGGGTTTGGGATTATCCCAACAAGCATTTTACATTTCGGGCAAGGGACCTGAAAATAGGAAAAATCCGCAAGTGGGTACTCACTTGCTGTGCTTGCTACTGTAACCCTACCCTCATTCTCCCTCTACTAATACTACAATTTGAAACGGAGATTTTGGCTATTTTCATCTGAAAATCTTTAATAGCATGGGCGTTCATCAAAATTTGACACAGGAGAAATTATCACATATACTTAATGGTGATTAGTTATAACGAACCGAAAGGAGGAATGGGTGGTGCTGACCTATGAAAAACAAGCACTCTCTGGTACGATTGAAGTATTATTGCGGTCTGAATTGCCAGACGAATTTGAAGGGACAAAGTTATACGGCTCTCTCGAAGAAGATGAACTACGGCAGGAATGTAAAATTTTTCGGCTGTCAAATGAAACAGGGCATGGACGCATTACAGTCTATCAGGTTTTTTCTGGTATTGAGCTTTACTATAACGATATGCACATGGGATATTGCAATCAAAATCAAGCCACAGCTAAAAACATGATAGAGATTAACCATTGTCTGATAGGACGTTTTGAGTGTAGCTTTGGTGAAAATAGTTGCTGCTATATGGCGGAAGGCGATTTGTCGATCAGCTCCATGATGAAGAAAAAGTCAAATTCGTGTTTTCCGCTGAACCACTATCACGGTATTTCTATCGTCATCAATCTGGATGAATTGCTGCCGGAAGTACGGCAAATCATGGAGCTATTGAATATTGATTTGCACTACATACAAAAATATATTTGCGAAGGAAACCGTTGCTGCATCATGCGGGCCAATCCGTCTATTGAACATATTTTTTCCGGAACTCTATCATGTCCGGGAAAAAAATGAAAACCAGGATACATGAAAGTCAAAACTGCTGGAACTGCTTCTGTTCTTAAGTGATCTCAATACGGCAGAAGAAGTTTTACAGACGGATTATTTCAATCAAAATTCAGGTCGCATTGATTAAAGCAGTAGCGTCCTATATTACGGAGGACTTGACAGCACATCATACGATTGAACAGCTTTCCCAGAAATTCGAGATTTCTACAACAGCATTGAAAAAGGTGCTTTCGAGGCGTCTATGGAACCTCTGTCTATTCTTATCTTCGTACCTATCGGCTTCAAGTCGCCGAAAAAAATTGTTGCTGGGAAACCGAGTCGTCAGTAACGGAGATTGCAAGTAAAATCGGATATGAAAATCCGAATAAATTCACTTCTGCCTTCAAAGAAACGTATGGCAGCTCTCCAACGGAATTCAGAAAGAGTGTCCGTTTGGATAGAAGCGGGTCCGTATGGAGTGGCGAAGAAATCTGAGCTGTATTAGAATATCCTTTGTCAGATAAAAGCAGAAAGAACGCTTGAAGCTGGCCTAATTTTTTGAATAGCCGGTTAGATAGTGCTAACTTTCTAAAAGACAAAAGGAGGATTTCCAAATGGAAAATGAAAAATCGACAGGTAACAAATATACTGTCAAAGATGCGGCTATCATTGGTATCTTCTGCGCGGTTATGTT